>Ga0326728_10004195_pt1 | contig 43211 bp, 36 predicted proteins | sample MB3enrmetagenome_FD_207602 | JGI IMG/M metagenome (GOLD analysis project Ga0326728, IMG submission 207602) | Lab enriched peat soil microbial communities from McLean, Ithaca, NY, United States - MB31MN | ecosystem: Environmental > Terrestrial > Soil > Wetlands > Peat | place: USA: New York...
GGCTACCGGCCGCGCTACAAGGAAGGTTACTTCCCGGTGCCGCCGACGGACTTTTACCAGGACATCCGCAGCGAGATGGTGCAGACCATGATCAAGTGCGGAATGGACATCGAGTGCCACCATCACGAAGTGGCCACCGCCGGCCAGGCCGAAATCGACCAGCGGTTCGACAAGCTGGTGAAATCGGCCGACAACATGATGCTGTACAAGTACATCATCCGCAACGTCGCCAATAAGCACGGCAAGACGGCCACGTTCATGCCTAAGCCGCTGTTTGCGGATAACGGCAGCGGGATGCACACGCACCAGAGCCTGTGGAGTGGGGGCAAGCCGCTGTTTGCCGGAGACCTCTATGCCGGTTTCAGCCAGCTCGGGCTGTATTACATCGGGGGCCTGCTGAAGCACGCGCGGGGGCTATCGGCCATCATCGCGCCGACCACCAACAGTTACAAGCGGCTGGTGCCGGGCTACGAGGCGCCGGTGAACCTGGCGTATTCGCGGCGCAACCGGTCGGCTGCGTGCCGGATACCGATGTACTCGGCGAATCCCAAGGCCAAGCGGGTGGAATTCCGGCCGCCGGACACGGCGGCGAACCCGTACCTGGCGTTCGCGGGGATGTTGATGGCGGGGCTCGACGGGGTGCTGAACAAGGTCGACCCGGGCGATCCGCTGGACAAGGACATCTACGACTTGTCGCCGGAGGAGATGAAGAGCGTGCCGTCCATGCCGGGGTCGCTCGAAGAAGCGCTGAGCTGCCTGGAGGAAGATCACGCGTTTCTGCTGCGGGGCGACGTGTTCACGGAAGAACTGATCGAGACGTTCATCGACTACAAGCGCAAGCACGAAGCGGATGAGGTGAGACTGCGTCCGCATCCGTACGAGTTCGCGCTGTACTACGATATCTAGTGGAGTGCAAGGCTCGATCGTCCAAGTCAGTGTTTCACTCGGGGGCCTCCCGAAGCGTGCCATTTCGGGAGGCCTCATCACTCCGCTGGGCATCGAAGGCGATGTTCACGCCCATCCCGCCATACACGGCGGTCCGCGCAAAGCCATCCTCATGGTGGCGTCCGAGGTGATTGAAGACCTCATCGCGCGCGGGTATCCTCTGTTCCATGGAGCGCTGGGGGAGAACCTCACTACGCGCGGCATTACCATCCGCGATATTCGCATCGGCGATCGGCTGCGCGCCGGCGGCGCCACCATCGAGATCACCGAGCCGCGCGGCCCCTGCACCGGGTTGGATATTTACGGCGAATCGCTCAAAGAAGAAATCTCCGACGACCGCGTGCGGGCGCTCGACCACACTTCGCCGCGCTGGGGCATGAGCGGTTTCTATGCCAGCGTGGTGACGCCCGGCCCGGTGCGTCCGAACGATATAATCTCAGTCGTGGCCAAGTTGGCCTGAGGCATGCCGAGTTCGCTTGAAGGGGCAATGGCAATCCGGCTGGGGGCGGCGCTTCCGGAGCGCGTCTCGACGCGCATTCGACTGCTGCTGGCTGCGGCCCCGGACCCGGACGCGGCCATGCGCTTTCTGGAGCGGCTGCGCCTCGAATCAGCCTCGGCTTTCGACCGCATCTGCAACTCGTCGGCGGCGCTGCAGTGGGCGGTGAGTCTCTTCTGCTACAGCAACTTCCTCTCCGAGGCGGTGCTGAGGAACCCGGAGCGCATCCTGGAAGTGGCCAGCTCGGGCAGCTTCTACCGCGTGCACACGGTGGAAGAGTATGAGGAGCGCCTGTTTGAGTTTTTGGGCCCGGAGTACGCGGGCGTGCCCTCGGCGGTGGATCTGGCGCGCTTCCGCCGGCGCCAACTGCTGCGCATCGTTCTCCGCGATGTGCTCGGAGTGGCTACGCTTTCCGATGTTGTCGAAGAGCTTTCGAACCTGGCCGACGCTATCCTGAGCGTGGCCTACGTCCGAATTCGGGCGGAGTTCGTCGCCCGCCACGGTGAACCGCGCCTTCCCGACGGCCGGCCGTGCGGCTTCTCGGTGATTTCCCTCGGCAAGCTGGGCGGCAAAGAGCTGAACTACAGCTCCGATATCGACCTGATGTTCGTGCATGGCGGCGACGGCGAGACCGACGGCGCGGTGAGCCTGAGCAACAAGGAGTTTTATAAGAAAGTCGCCAACCAGTACATTTCCCTGCTCTCCACCTACACCGCCGAGGGCCAGTGCTACCGGGTGGATCTCCGTCTGCGGCCCGACGGCACTCTGGGCGAGATCTCGATTTCCGAAGAAGGGGCCAAGACCTATTACGAACAGCGCGCGCGCGACTGGGAAAAGCAGATGCTGATCAAGGCGCGGATCTCCGCCGGCGAGCCCGAGCCGGGAGCCGCTCTGCTGGAGTTCGTCGAGCCGCTGATCTACCAGAGCTCGCTCGATTTCCGCGCGGTGGAGGCGGTCTCGGAAACGCGCCAGAGAATCAGCGAGAAGCTGGCGGCGCGGCGCGGATTGAAGAACGGCCTCGATATCAAGCTCACTCCCGGCGGCATTCGCGACATCGAGTTTCTGGTGCAGTGCCTGCAGCGGCTGCACGGCGGCCGCGACCAGTGGGTACGCCACGGCGGCACCATGTTCGCGCTCTTCCGGCTGCGCGACAAAGGGCTGCTTTCCGGCGGCGAGTACGCGCGCCTGGCGGCTGCGTACCAGTTCTTGCGATATCTCGAGCACCGTCTTCAAATCGAAGAGGACCGCCAGACCCACACGCTCCCCTCGGACCCCATCCAGTTGGACCTGCTGGCGCGCAAGATGCCTTCGGAAAGCACCGGGGCCGTGCTGACCGGCGAGACGCTCAAGGCGAAGCTGGACGAACACCTGGCGGCTGTCCAGGAGGTCTACGATCGGGTAGTCCACGCGCAGAAGCCCATGTACTACACCATCCCGCCGCCGCCCGAGGCTCCCGAAGAGGAAGGGGAGCCGCAGGCGCCGGCGGGCAACCTGGCGCGCCTCCTGGAACAGCGCGCGCCGCAACTGGCGGAGGCCGTGGCGAGCGCCGGCCTGCGCCGCGGCATCGAGCGGTTCCAGCACTTCCTGGAGAAGAGCGTGGCCGGCGCCGACCTCCATAGCCGCCTGGACGGAGACCCCAAGCTGGCCGCCAGCGTGCTGGATATCTTCGAGCACAGCTCCTATTTTGCGGACGACCTGTTGCGCTACCCGGAGCTGTTGGACGAGATCGGGCAGCCGCTGCAACTGGAAGGCGAGTGGCTGGAAGACGCGGAGTCGGTGCGGCGCTTCTACCGCCGGCAGATGCTGCGCATCCAGGGCGAAAGCATTCTGGAAGCCGCTCCCATCTTCGCCACGCTGGGAAAGACTTCCGCGCTGGCCGATTACGTGATCGCCGCCGCCTACCGGATCGCGCTTACCGAAGCGCCGCCGCCGGCGCGCGCTTCCTACACGCCCGCGGACCAGATGATGGTGATCGCACTGGGCCGCCTGGGCATGCGCGAGTTCGACCTGGGCTCGGACGCCGACCTGGTTTTCGTCATCCCCGACGCCGATGTGGGCGAGCACACGTTCTGGACCGGCGTCGCCGAGCGCATGATCCAGACGGTGAGCTCCTACACGGGCGAAGGGGTGATGTTCACCGTGGATACGCGCTTGCGCCCCGACGGCCGCGAAGGAGACCTGGTGCAGTCCGAGGCCGCGTACAAGAGCTACTTCGCCAGCCACGCCGAGGCCTGGGAGGGCATCACCTACATGAAATCGCGCGCCGTGGCCGGCAACGTGGAGCGCGCCACCGACTTCCTGCACGAGCTGCAGGAAGTGGACTGGCGGCGCTACGGCCAGAGCATGCGGTCGAAAAAGGAATTGGCCGAGATGCGCGCGCGGCTGGAGCGGGAGCAGGGACCGCGCAATCCGCTCAAGGCCGGCACGGGCGGTTACTACGACATCGATTTCGCCATGATGTACCTGCGGCTCAAGGGCGCGGGCATTTTCTACAAGGTGCTGAACACGCCCGAGCGCATCGACGTGATCGAGAAAATGGGCCACCTGGATCGGGAGGATGCCGACTTCCTGCGCGAGGCGGCCACCTTCTACCGCGCCGTGGATCACGGCCAGCGCGTCTCCACGGGTCACGCCGAGGGCAGCCTTCCCACCTCCCCCGCGCAATTCGAGGTGCTCACCGACCTGGTGAAGCGCTGGACGCCGCCGCATCTGCACGAGCAGCGCCTCGATGCCACGCTGCGCCAAATCCGCCAGCGCACGCGGGAGTTCTTCAACCGGCTGTTCGGAAGCGCGTGAGAGGCAACGACTACTGCGCTTTGGTCAACACGAGCTTCTCGGCTTTGCCTTCCGGATCGATATGTATAATCTCAAGAATCAGGGAATCGCCTGCCGGCGACAGCGATAGCCGCTGCTTCTCGACCACACTGTTCTTACGTCCGTGTGTCTTCAGGACGACAAGCAGCGGACCGTTGTAATAGACGGACACCGAGGCCTTGTGTCCGCCGTCCTGCATAAGGCACTCTTTGCCCAGGGTGTCGCAGGTGAACTCCGAAACATCCTCCTTCGGGTTGGGCCCGCGGGTCTCCTTTATATGGATCGTCTGCCCGTTCTCCTCGACTACGAGCGCGAGATCCTTGTTGGCTTGGTCAAGCTCGCTGCGCGCCGGGTCGAGCTTCCATGCTCCACTTATACTCGCTTGGTCCTCGTCGGCGCGCACCAACACGCTACCAACCAGGAGAAGCGCCGCAACTGTCAGCACACTACTGCGCATTCTCAAGCCCCCCTCCCTGCTCGAAAACATCGCGCGGATATCGGAAGACCGCTGGACGGCCTTCTAATATTACATATACATCAGTAAGCCGCCACATCCAACCATGGCCGGGCGGCAATGCGGTGAGCCAGCGCATGAGGGATTTCTGACCGTATATACGTTGCGATACAATGTAGGGCGGTGGCCGGCGCAATCGAATTCGACTGGGATGATGAGAACAAGAAGCACCTGGACGCCCACAAGGTGGCGCCCGCGGAGTTCGAGCAATTGTTGAACAACGATCCTGTGGACCTGAGTTTCGAACTCATCGATAACGAAGAGCGGTACCGCTCTGTCGGCGTTACGAATGCAGGCCGTTTATTGTCAGCGGTGTGGACGATTCGCAAAGGCAAGATACGTGCCATTACGGCCTTTCCGGCTGCCGTTTCGGACAGAAAGGCCTTTCTGGAGAGACCCCAATGAAGAAGCAGATGGAGGAACGACTCAAGCGCGTCATCCCGGCTTTCGCCACCGAGGCGGAAGAGGCGGAATGGTGGTATAGGAACCGCAACATGCATGGCAAACAACTGCTCAGCGCCGTGAGGAGCGGCGAAGCTCAGGTGTTGACGAAGGAGAAACTGCGGGAGCGGATAGCTGCATCCAAGAAGACGCCAGCGCCAGTGGTGGCGCTACGGATTCCGGAAGCAGACTTAGTCTTGGCCCGAAAGCAGGCTGAGCGGAAGGGTCTACCCTACCAGACCTACATCAAATCGCTATTGCACGAAACACTCACCGCGCGAGAAAAGCGAAAGGCGGGGTGATAGGCCAAGGCAGTTCGAACGACGGCGCCCAGAGCTGAAGCGGATTTCAGCGGTGCGCGGCCTCGCGTGCGAGGCCCTCGTGCACCAGCATCTTCAGGAGGGTCTGGTAGCCGATGCCTTTACGGCCAGCGATCTTGCGGGCCTGTGCGAGATCGGCTTCCGGCAGGCGGATAGCGATCTGCATGCTGCTCTTCTTGTTCAGCATGGTAACCAGTCTCGATCCCCCGGCTGCGGTTCTCTGCGGTTGGGCCTCAGCGGACTTCCGCTTCACGTAGGCACGACCAGCCTTGCTGGCCCACCAATCCGCCTCCTCGCTCTCGGTCTTGAACCTCGGCATTTGCGGTGTTTTCTTGTTCATTGGCCCCACTCTCCTTGCGTCCGCCTCTCGATATAGTCGCGCCTTTGCCCGGCGTCGAGGCCGTAGGCCGTCACCACCCGAATTCTGTCACCCCGCTCAGTCACGATCACGGCGAGAAGCCGGCCTGCGTTGGTTTCGCCATAGTACACGAAGCGACCTTCACCCTCAACGTCTTGTTCATAGACCGGAATCGGATCGTTGAGAAGCGCCTCTTCTGCCTCCTCCCGCTTGATCCGGTGCGCCCGAATCTTGCGAAGGTTGTTCCGGTCCCACTCGAACATCGCTTCCTCAATTGTATATGCAATGCATAGGCAGGGCAACCAGCTTCCCCGCTGATGGAAGCGCACTCCCTGTCCCCCGCCGCCCACCCTTGAGCTACCATACCCTTGGCACCACTCTCATGAAAGCTCTGCGATTTGCCGCATCGGTCCTCATCATTGCGGCGATTCTCGCGCTGTACCGTGCGCTGCCGGTCAATAACACCACCGTCGCGCTGACGCTGCTGCTGGCCATCCTGGGCATGTCGGCGGGCTGGGGGCTGGCCGAAGCCACGGTGGCGTCGCTGGTCGCGGTGGTCGGATTCAATTACTGGTTTCTGCCGCCGGTGGGAACTCTGACCATCCAGGACCCTCAGAACTGGGTGGCCCTGCTGGCGTTCCTGGTGACCGCCGTGACCGCCAGCCAGCTCTCCGCCCACGGGCGCCGGCGGGCCGCCGAAGCCGAAGCGCGGCGCCTGGAGATCGAGCGCCTGTATGCGCTGGTGCAGGCCATGATGCTAAGCGGCAGCGCGCGCAAGACCATCCGCGAATTCGTCAGCAAGGTAGTGCAGGTATTCGGATGCGGCGCCGCGGCGTTCTATTACCGGCCCACCGACGAAATCTTCCGCTCGGGCGCGGAGAGCCAGCCGATAACCGACCACGACCTGCGCGTGGCGGCGGAAATCGACGACGTGTCCATCGATCTCGGGCGCTCGCTCGCCATGGCGCCGGTGCGGCTGGGAGGGCGGCCGTTGGGAAGCATGGCGCTGATCGGCCCGCTGCCTTCGGAGCAGTCCGTGCGCGCCATCATGCACCTGATGGCCATCACCATCGAGAAAGCGCGCGCTCTGGAAGATGCCAGCCACGCCGAAGCGGCGCGCCAGAGTGAGGTGCTGAAATCGGCGCTTCTGGATTCGCTGGCGCACGACATCAAGACACCGCTCACCTCCATCAAGGCGGCGGTCACCAGCCTGCTGGGCGGTGCGGCCGGCGCCGAGAGCGAGCTTCTCACCATCATCGACGAAGAAGCCGACCGGCTGAATCAACTGGCGGCGGAAGTGATTGAGATGGCTCGCGTCGAGGCCGGCAAGCTGCACCTCGAGAAGCGAGCCGTGGCGGTGGCGGAGATCATCGACGGCGCGCTCTCGGAGCTTGCCCCGGCGCTCAAAGGCCGGACCGTCACGGTGAATGTGCCCGAAGGATTTCCCGCGGCCGCGGCCGACCCCGAGTTCGTCCAGCAGGTGGTCAAGCAGTTCGTGGAGAACGCGCTCAAGTACTCGCCGGAAGGCTCGCCCCTCTCGGTTTCCGCGGCGCTCAAAGGTGGGAAAATCATAATCGGGGTCGCGGACCGCGGCCCCGGCATCGAAGAAAACGAGCGCGCCCGCATCTTCGACAAGTTCTTCCGGGGCAGGCGGCATCGCTTCGAAACCAAGGGGACAGGCATGGGTCTGGCGATCGCAAAAGGCATTGTGGAAGCGCATGGCGAGCGCATTTGGGTGGAGAGCGAGCCGGGGCAGGGGGCGGTCTTCTACTTCTCGCTTTCCGCCGGCGGCGGAGGCCGCGAAAGTTGAGCGCGGGCAAGATTCTGGTGGTGGACGACGATCCACAGATCCGCCGCGTGATGAAGGCCACACTGGTGGGTCACGGCTACGAAGTGATTGAAGCGCGCACCGGCGAAGACGCCCTGGAAAAGCTGCCCCAGGAGATGCCCAACCTGGTGCTGCTGGATATGAACATGCCGGGCATGGGCGGCCTGGAGACATGCCGGGCGATTCGCGCGGGGGCGGACACCCCGGTGATTATCCTCTCGGTCCGCCACAGCGAGAGTGACAAAGTGGCGGCGCTCGATGCCGGCGCCGACGATTACGTCACCAAGCCGTTCGGCATCGAGGAATTGCTGGCGCGCATCCGCGCGGCCCTGCGCCGTTCGCCCTCGTCGCCGGAAGGCGGGCCGCACGCGTTTCGGGCGTTGGACCTGGAGATCGATTTCGACGCTCGCCGCGTGAGAGCGGGAGGCAAAGAGGTCCGCCTGACGCCCAAAGAGTTCGAATTGCTGCGCTACCTGGTGGCGCACGCCGGCAAGCCGGTGACGCACCGCGAATTGTTGCAGGCGGTTTGGGGACCCGATTACGGCGACGAGCCCGAATACCTGCGCGTCTTCATCAACCAGGTCCGCAAGAAGATCGAGGCCAATCCGGCGCGACCCAAATTCATCGTCACCGAGCCGTGGGTGGGCTACCGCTTCGTGGCGCCGGGTTTATCCTGACAATAATGGCGAATCGACCCGATCAAAGGCCGGATCCCGAGGAGCTGCTGCGCCGCGTGCAGGCGGAAGAGCGGCGGGCCGGGCGGAGCCGGCTCAAAGTATTTCTGGGCTACGCCCCGCGCGTCGGCAAGTCGCTGCGCATGTTCGATGAGGGCCGCCGGCGCAAGCTGCGCGGGGAGGACGTGGTGGTGGGGGCGGTCCAAGACAACGTCACGCCCGACGTCCGGGAGATCGTATCCCGGCTCGAAGTGGTTCCCTGCATCCGTGAGCAGCACGCGGGCCGCACGTACGAGGTCATCGATCTCACCACTCTCCTCCGGCGCCGCCCGGGGGTGTGCCTGATCGACCAGTTGGCCTACGACAATCCTCCCGGCAGCCGTAATCCGCAGCGCTGGCAGGATGTCCAGGAACTGCTGGACCGCGGCATCGCCGCCATCACCGCCGTGAACGTTCAGCACATTCGGGAGCAGCAGGACCAGGTGGCGCTGATTACGGGAAGGCGTGCGGCGCAAAGCGTGCCCGAAGAGTTTCTGCGGGGAGCCGACGAGATCGAAGTGGTGGACGCGCCACCCGACGCTCTGCTCGACCGCACCGGCCAGGGCAGGATGCCGGATGCCCACCAGTTGGCGGAATTGCGGGAGTTGGCGCTCCTGCTGGCAGCCGACGTGGTGGACCGGCAGTTGCACGAATACCTCGCGGCCCACGGCGTGGCTGTGCGTTGGGGCACCCAGGAGCGCATACTGGTGTGCCTGACGCCTCGCAGCAACGCCACCCAAATGCTGCGCAGCGGCCAGCGGAACGCGCTACGGTTTCACGGCGCGCTGCTGGCGGTATACGTGGAACAGGAGGGGCTTCGGCCGCAGGACCGGGAAAACCTGGAATCGCACCTGGCGCTGGCGCGCGAGCTGGGCGCCGAGGTGCACCGCCTGAAGGGAACGGATTTCGTGGAGACCATCCTCGATTTCGCCCGCGAGCAGCGCGTCACGCAATTGTTCCTCGGACACACCAACCGCGAGCAGCGGATTTGGCTCTCGCGCAGTCCCATCGACCGGCTCATCGACGCGGCCGACGACTTTGACGTGCGCCTGTTTCCCCACCAGGAAGGCTGACGGTCCGTGCCGGCGTGGTGGCGGAATGCCGCTGATCGGGGTACGATGGAATTGCAATGTTGCGCCTTTGGGCATTGGGCGCGGTCGTGTGCTTTCCCGCTTTCGGCGCCGCCGGCGCGGTGACCATCGACGCGGCAGTCCAGCAGATGTACAACTTCGATTTCCAGGCCAGCCACCAGATCCTGAATCAAGTCATTGCGGCCCACCCGCAGGACCCGCTGCCCTATGCGTTCCGAGCGGCCGCCTATCTGTTCTACGAAATGGACCGGCTGGGGATACTGGAAAGCGAGTTCCTGGTGGACGACAAGCGCATCATAGCGAAGAAGAAGCTCCAACCCGATCCCGCCGTGCGCGCGCAGTTCTATAAGGCGCTCGACGATACCGCCAGCCGCGCGGCAGCCGTGCTGGCAGCCAACCCGGACGACCATTCGGCGCTGTTTGCGATGTGCATCGCCCAGGGCGTCGCCACGGACTACATGGCACTGGTCGAGAAGCGCCAGCTTTCGAGCCTTTCGCCGGCGCGGCGCTCCAACAACTATGCGCAACGGCTGCTCAAGCTGGATCCGACGTATTACGATGCCTACCTCACCACGGGATTTTCGGAATACATGATCGGCAGCCTGCCGTTTATCGTCCGCTGGTTCGTGCACTTCGACAACGTGAGCGGCAGCAAGGAACGCGGCGTGGAGAATCTTCGCCTGGTGGCGCGCGAGGGCCATTATTTCAAGCCGTTCGCGAAGATTCTGTTAGGCGTCATCGCTCTTCGCGAGAAGAAGCCTCAGGAAGCGCGGGACCTGCTGGTCGATCTGGCGCGCGATTACCCCGACAACCCCCTGTTTCGCAAAGAACTGGCCAAGGTCACGGCGACCATCGAGGCGGGAAATTAGAGCGGTGAGCGCTACCGGCGCTGGCGCCAGGTCATAAATCCGAGCATGGTCTTGGCATCCTCGATCTTCCCGCTCCGGATCATCGCCGCTATCTCCTTCCGCGTGAACCAGCGGGTTTCGATGCGCTCATCGTCCATGGGCGTGGCCTCACCGGCGGTGAGACCGGTGGCCAGGTAGATGGTCATGCGCTCCTGTACATAGCCGGGGCTGACCCAGAACGACGCCAGCCTGGTCCACCGGCGCGCGCGATACCCGGTTTCTTCGATCAGCTCGCGCCGGGCGGCCTGGAGCGGCTTCTCGCCGGGATCGAGGCGTCCGGCCGGCAGCTCCCACAAATACTTCGCGGCGGGGAGCCGGTATTGCCGCACCAGCAGCACGCGGTTTCGCTCATCCACCGCCATCATCACGGCGGAGCCGGCGTGGCGCACCACCGAGCGCTTGATTTCGAAGCCGGTCTTGCGGTCCACGGCGTGGTCTTCGGTTACTCGGAACAGCTTGCACTGGTAAACTTCGCGGGAAGAAGTGATTTTCATGGTCTGGATTGGAGCGCGGCGGCGAAACGTTCCGCCGTCAGCGTGTTCAGAATATCGTCCGGGCCGAGCCAGCCGCGGCGCGCCGTGATGACGCCATAGCGCATGTAATCGAGCTGCTTGGGATGGTGCGCGTCGGTCGAAATGGCGAAACGCGCGCCCTTGGCCTTGGCGCTGCGGATCAACGCGCCGTGGAGGTCCAGCCGTTCGGGGCTGGCGTTGATTTCGAGCCACACGCCGCGGCGCACGGCCTCCGCCGCCACGCGTTCGAAATCGAAGGGGAACGGATCGCGGTGCAGCAAGAGGCGGCCGGTGGGGTGGCCGAGGATGCGCACGTACGGGCACTCCAGCGCGCCGAGCAGCCGGTCCGTCATTTCGGCGGCTTCCATATTCATGTGGCTGTGCACGCTGGCGATGACGAGGTCCAGTTCGGCCAGGGCGTCGTTGGCGAGGTCCAGCGCGCCGTCCTTGAGGATGTCGCACTCGATTCCGGAAAAGACGCGGATGCCGGCGGAGTGCGCTCCGTCGGCGTTGATTTCGCGCACTTGCCGGGCGAAGGCCACGACGCGCTTCTCATCCAGGCCGTTGGCCATGGCGAGCGCCTTCGAGTGGTCGGTGATGGCGATGTACTGGTAGCCGCGGTCGCGGGCGGCTTCGGCCATCTCTTCCAGCGTGGCCCGGCCGTCGGTTTCGGTGGTGTGCATGTGGAGGTCGCCGCGGATGTGCGCGAGCTCGACAAGTTCCGGCAGGCGGCCCTCGTCGGCGGCTTCGATTTCACCGCAGTTTTCGCGCAGCTCCGGCGGAATCCAGGGCAGGCCGAGTCCCTCGTAAACGCCGGCTTCGGTCTCGCCCGCCACGCGTATATCGCCCTCCGTGCGAAACAGACCGTACTCGCTGAGCTTCAGCCCCATTTTCACGGCGCGCGTGCGGATGGCCACGTTGTGGTCCTTGCTGCCGGTGAAGTACTGCAGCGCCGCGCCGAAATTCGCGGGCGCCAGCGCGCGCACATCCACCTGCAAGCCCTCTCGACCCACTCTGGCGCTGGCCTTATTCTCGCCCCGGCCCAGCACCTCTTCCACGCGCGGGTACGTGACGAAGCGTTCCAGCGCGGCGGTGGCGGCCGGGCCGGTGACCAGCAGGTCGAGATCACCCACCGTTTCGCGCCCGCGCCGCAGGCTCCCGGCGGGCGTGATGGCTTCGACGCCCGGAACCTGCCCCAGCGCCTCCATCAATTCCGCCGCCACGGCTTCCGCATAACTCAACAGGTAGCGGCCGCTGCGCTGGCGGTATTGCGCAATGGAGCGCAGCACCTTCTCCTCGAGCTTGGCCCCCATGCGCGGCAGCACGCGCAGCTTCTGCTCCTGGCAGAGCCGCTCCAGCTCGTCGATGGTGCTGATGCGGTAATGCTCGAAAATGAGGGCGATGCTCTTGGGACCCAGCCCCTGAATCTTGAGGAATTCGAGGGCCGTGGGAGGGAACTTCTGCAGCAGCAGGTCGCGGCGTTCGCAGGAGCGGCGCTCCACAATCTCCGCCAGAACGTGCGCCAGCCCCTTGCCGATTCCGGGAATCTCGGTGACATTGCGCTGGGGGTCGCGCAGGATATCCGCGATGCGCTCGGGATAACCCTCGACGGCGGTGGCCCCATTGCGGTAGCTGCGGATGCGGAACGAGTCTTCGCCGGCGATCTCCATCAGATCGGCCGTCTCCCAGAGCACGCGCGCGATTTCCTGGTTGTCCAAACAGGGGCCTTCATTCAATTGTAAGCTGGCGGCCGGCGCACCCCGGGGGCACGCCTGGGAGCGACCCTGCTTTCCGGCGACGGCGATAGAATGGATTCATGGAACGGGATGCGGCAGAAGTGCTAAGAGACGCGCTAGCCCTACCGCCTGAAGTTCGCGCTGCGCTGATCGACTCTTTGATTAGCAGTCTGGATCAAGCGGTCGACGCTGGCGCGGAAGAAGCCTGGCGGGAGGAAATCTATCGGCGTCTTCAGCAGATCGACAGCGGAGTTGTTCATCTCATCCCCTGGGAGGAAGCGCGCCGCCGTCTCCGGGCTCGGCTAGAGCAGTGACCGGCGCATCGGTTCGAATTCACCCTGCCGCTTTGGAGGAGGCCGAAGCCGCTACTGAATGGTATCGGCGGCGGAGTATGCGGGCTGCGGAAATGTTCCTGGATGAGCTTAACCGCGCTATCGAACGAATTGGAGATCACCCCGGGCAGTTTCCTGAATACGCATTTGGCGCGCGCAGAATGGTGCTCCAGAGGTTTCCCTACCTCCTCGTTTTTCGGGAAACCGCCGCTGGCGTGGAAGTGATTGCCGTGGCCCACGGACGTCGCCGCCCGGGCTACTGGCGGAACCGGGTCGAATGATGGTGGGGCGTAGATCTGCGGGACGACCCCGGCCGCAAGCTTCGACCTCTCGATCCGGGGAATTGCGCTCCGATGCCCCCTGGGCGGCCCGCGGTACTTTATCCTGAAGGTTTCATGCCCGAGGGATCGTATCTCTATTGCGATGTCAGCCTGCCGGTGCCGCTCGATCAGCCATTCACCTACGCGCTACCCGAGACGCTGCGGCCGCCCGGCACCCTAGCTGGCTCGGCGGATCTCTTCGCGGACCACGCGGCGCAGCGTCTCCTCCAAAGGCTCTCGGGCGCGCGCTATGAATTGGCGGAGGGCATCGTTAATCAGGCTCTGATAGTTACCGCCAGCGGCCTTGTCCACCTGATTGCGGAACCAGGCGATTACGTCCTCATCCAGACGGATCGTAATCCTGGTCTTCCCCTTCGGAACGGGGATCACGGGTCCGCGCTTGGCTTTTAAGAAATCGTATTCACGCTTCATTGCTTTCCTCATACCGGCGCCTCTCCCGCGGGGTCGCGTTGCGCGCCGAGATCAGACGCACGCACTCGCCGCGCCAAGTGTAAACAACCACCAGCGCCCGGCCAAATGCATCCAGGCCGAGCGTGATCCAGCGCTCTTCGTCTTCCGCGAAAGGGTCGCGCATTGTCAGCGCCGCCTCGTCTTCGAGGACGGCTAGAGCATCGGCCAATGCAACCCCGTGCTTGCGCACATTCAGCCGCGCTTTGGCCGGATCCCATTCCACCTGCATTCGTGTACAATTGTACACCCACTGCGTGCCCGGCGGTTCAGTCGTCACAGGTCCGCCCGGCGACGGCAATTGCCCCCCGCGCGGCTCGCGGTACTTTATCCTGAAGGGTTCATGCCCGAGGGAACGTACCTGTATTGCGACGTCAGCCTGCCGGTGCCGCTCGATCAGCCATTCACTTACGCTCTGCCCGAGACACTGCGGCACCGCGCGCGGCCGGGCAGCCGCATCGTGGCGCCTTTCGGAGCGCGCCGGCTGACGGGCGTGATCCTCCGCTGCCATGACGAGCAGCCGCCCATGGCCGCGCGCGAGGCGCTGCGGCTGATCGATTCCGAGCCGGTGCTGGATGCGGAGCTGCTGGCGCTGGGGCGCTGGATCGCGGGCTACTACTGCGCGCCTCTGGGCGAGGTGCTGCGCGGCATGCTGCCGCTGGCGTCGGAGATCCGGCGCGGGAAGGTGTGGTCGCTGACCGACTCCGGCCGCGACGCCGCGCGCCAGCTTGTGCTCGACTCTTCGCCCGACGATCCCGTGTCGAAGATCCTGCGCATGCTCGACAGGCGTCCGCTTTCGGCCGCCTATCTGGCCAAGGCGCTGCCGCTCGCCGATAAGGCGGTGCGCTCGCTGGAACGCAGAGGATTCATCGCCGCCGAACAGGTGCAGACGGATCGAGACCCGCTGCGCGCGCCCTCGGAGCGGTTGCGCATCGAGCTGGCCGATGGTGCGGTGCCGGGCCCAGGGGGCGCCCCGCCCGACGTCAAGCTGAATAAGCCCGAACGGGAGCTGCGGGCGTTCCTGGAGCTGCATCCCGGCTCGCATAACCTGAAAGACCTCGAAGGGATGGTTCGGAACGCCAGCATGGCGGCACGCTCCCTGGCGCGCAAGGGGCTGGTTTCGCTGAAGCCGGAGAGCGTGGCGATGGCGTCCGTGCCGGTGCGGGCCCGGCACGCGCTGAACCCGGCGCAAAAGGCGGCCTTTGAGCAGATTCGGAACGCTATCCTCACCCGCCAATTCCGAACATTCCTGCTCTATGGCGTCACCGGTTCGGGAAAAACCGAAGTCTATCTCACGGCCATCGAAGCGGTGCTGGCGCAAGGCCGGAGCGCCCTGTTGCTGGTGCCCGAAATCGCCCTCACCCCAGCCATGGCGGGCCAGTTCTTCTTGCGATTCGGCGACCGGGTGGCCATTCTGCACAGCGCGTTCACGGATGTCGAGCGCACCGAGCAGTGGCGGCGCATACGCTCCGGCAAAGCCTCGGTGGTGGTGGGGACGCGGTCCGGCGTTTTTGCGCCGGTGCGCGACCTGGGCCTGATCGTGGTGGACGAAGAGCACGACGGCAGCTACAAGCAGGAAGAGACGCCGCGCTACAACGGGCGCGATGTGGCCGTGGTGCGGGCGCAGCAGGCCGGCGCGTGCGTGGTGCTGGGTTCGGCCACCCCGAGCCTCGAGAGCCGCTATAACGCCGAGCGCGGCAAGTATACGCTGCTGGAATTGCCGGGCCGCATCGAGGAGCGGCCTATGCCCCTGGTCGAACTGATCGACATGCGGCAGGAATTCCTGGAAACGCGCAAGCAGGCGACTTTTTCGCGGAAGCTGGAGGAGGCCATCGGGCAGCGCCTGGAAAACGGCGAGCAGACCATCGTGCTGCTGAACCGGCGCGGCTTTTCGAGTTTTGTGGCGTGCCGCGCGTGCGGCGAGCGCGTCGAGTGCATGAACTGCTCGGTGACCCTGACCTATCACAAGCGCGAACGGCGCCTGCTGTGCCATTATTGCGGCTATGCCGAAAAGGTCCCGACGGTCTGCCCGAAGTGCGCGAGCGAGCACATCTACTTCCTGGGGTTAGGATCGGAGCGAGTGGAGGAGGAGCTGCACCGCGGTTTTCCGGCCGCCCGCATCGCGCGCCTGGACCGGGACACCGTAACCGGCAAGCGGCAATACGAGACCATTCTTCACGATTTTCGCGAGGGCAATTACGACATTCTGGTGGGCACGCAGATGATCGCCAAAGGGCACGACATCCCCAATGTCACGCTGGTGGGCGTGGTGTCGGCGGACGTGGGGCTGGGCGTGCCGGATTTCCGCGCGGCCGAGCGCACCTTTCAACTGCTCACTCAGGTGGCCGGACGCGCGGGACGCGGCAGCGTGCCGGGGATCGTGCTCATCCAGACCATCAATCCCGATCACTATGCCGTGCGCATAGCGGCGGCGCAGGACTACCAGGCTTTTTATGAAAAGGAGCTGGCCTTCCGGCGCATGATGCGCTACCCGCCGTTCAGCGCCATGGCCAACGTACTGGTGCGGAGCGAAAAGAAAGAGATGGCCATGCGCCTGAGTTCCGAGCTGGCCATCCTGCTCACGCCGGGCCCAGGGGGCACCCCGGAAAAACTCCGCGTGATGGGGCCGGCGGAGGCGCCGGTGGCGCGCCTCAAGAACGAGTACCGCTACCAGTTCCTGATCAAGGCGGCCAGCCGCATGGCGCTCAACGAGCTGCTGCAGCGGATTCGCGCATTCGCCCTCGAGCGCAAGTGGGGCGCCACGGCATTGGTCATCGACGTGGACCCCCTCTCGCTCACGTAAGTGGGGCAGACGATCTCCGTCGTCTGCCGGCCTGTGCGAAGATCGCAGACCACAAAATGCGATGGTCTGCCCCACTGGTGACGCGTTTATCAGCCGGGCAGAAACTCCTTTACGCGCTTCAGCGTGCGCTCCGGCGGATCGCCGGGCTGGGTGTCCACCACTGCCACACTTAGCTGGAGCGAGGGATGCACGGTTCTTCCCTTTTGCAGGCAGGCATAGGCCCCGGCGAGATGCTCCGTGACCCATTTTGCGCTGGCCATGGCCTCGGACTTCTCCACCGAAAGCATGGCGATGAATCCGTCCTCGCTCCACCGCCCGATGGCGGCGCTGGGTGGAAGGCTGTTCCGCAAGCGTTTGCCGAAGGCCGCGGCAAGCTCCGCGGCCACATCACGGTTGAACTGCCGCTCCACCTGCCGGAACCCGATCGCCCTCACCAGCAGCAGACACAACTTCCCCCCACACGCGGAACGAATCTGCCTCTCCATTTCATCGCGCTTGAAGAGCTTGGTCAGGTCGTCAAGCGACGCCGCGGTCTCCAGCAAGTCGATGCGCTTGTGCAACATGCGGATTTCCACCAGGAACTGGGAAACCGTAAGCTGATGCTGTTGGCGGATCTGCTCCAGGCTCTGCTCGATGCTGTCCGCCGCGGCCAGTATTGCCGCGCGTACCGCACTGCCGTCCGGCGAGTTCGAGATCTCGCGCAGGCGGCGTAGTGCCGTTCGAAGCTGCACCTCGTGGTCGCCGTCGGCTTGTGCGAGGGAGTTTAATATCTCCTGAAGCGCACGCGCCGTGCCAGCCAGCTCTTCCCGAAGCGTGCTCAAGTATTGCGCCGCTTTATCGCGATAGTCGCGGAGCAGGCCGCGCAGCGTGGCGCGGCTCTCGGCCAGGGCTTCCGGCTGCGCCGACGCCACCTCGCCCGCCAATGCAGTCAGATACTGGCGATGCGGAGCGGTGATTTCGTCATCCAGTTCGATGGCGTAGTGGGCCGCGTTCCTGATGGCCATGAGGTAGCAATCCAGTAGCATGTCCCTCGCCTCATGGCTCCGCTCCAGCTCGTTGAGAGAGTTTTGAATCGAAGTCATGCGTTGTCGCTCACAAGAGACTATCGGCAAGCTGCCAGCATCTCTTTATGGGGTGGCCCTGGTAATTATCCCTTGACAGTAGGGAGCATCTATGGCAGTATATATACATGAGCGATATTCAAGGCCGCAACAACATTCAGCCAAAAGCGCAGAAGTTCACCATCGACGACTTCAATGCCATGTTCCCTGACGACGCGGCCTGCCTGGAGTGGCTTCGTGAGTACCTCTACCCCGAGGGTATCCATTGCAAAACGTGCGACCGCACGACAAAGCACCATAGGGACGCTGAGCGTCCTTCCTATTCCTGCGATTATTGCGGGCATCATGAGCACCCGACTGCTGGGACGATTTTCCACAAGTCTCCTACCCCGTTGCGTCTGTGGTTCTATGCCATATATCTCATGTCGTCCACCCGGTGCGGAATCTCCGCAAAACAGATTCAGCGCGAGACTGGCGTCACCTACAAGACCGCGTGGCGCATGTTTAAGAAGATCCGTGAACTCTTGGCTGATAGTTCGGACGGCCCGGTCGGCGGTTCGGGCGGCGGAGTTGAAGTCGATGAAACCTGCACCGGCGGAAAGCGGAAGCGCGGGACCGGTCGCCCGATGGGCGGCGACAAGACCAAGACGCCGATTCTCGGCATCGTTGAGCGCAAAGGTTGCATCGTCGCGCGCACGATCCCGGACGTTACCAGCAAGACGCTACTTACTCATGTTCGTGAATACGTTCTACCCAAGAGCACCGTTTACACCGACGAATTGACTTCCTACGATGGCACTGCACACATGACAAACGGCTATAATCATCGCCGCATCAATCACACATCTGGAGTGTATGTCATGGGCGACATTCACACCAGCTCCGTTGAAGGATTTTGGAGCATTCTCAAGCGCGGGATTGGTGGAACGTATCATGCCGTAAGTCAAAAATACCTGCAACGCTATCTAGATGAATACGCGTTTCGCTACGACCACCGTGCCGATTCGAAGCCAATGTTTCTGAATTTCCTGGAGCAGACAGCAAAGGCTTGAGCGGTTTTTTACCTCTCAGGTTCGATTTTTCGGCTCACCTTACGGAGAGCGCCTTCAAAATCGGCCTTAGTGAAGGTATTGTGTTTGCTGGGTATGTCATTACTGACAGGGCTGGCGTTCTTATCGAACTCGCGGACTGATTTCTTTTTCTCTCGCTCTCTCACAAATCTCTCCACATTCAGTAGGTCAGTAATTTTCCAGGCCGGTATAACGCACGCCATACCCATGTTCATATCGAAGCCGATCTTGGGTTCCACTAAGACCTTGCGGCCTTGATTTCTGCTCTCTTCCACATCATAAGCAAATGACGTTTCCTGGATGTGTCCGAAGTCAACGCCGAGCAGACGGATTGGCACCTGCGCCTCCTTCCTAACGTTGGCCCAAACCAGCGGTAAGGGATTCAGGAAAACAGCAGATCCGCTATAACCTGGCAATGATCGGCATTCGACCAAAAACGCCTCTTGCAGCATCCCCCGACTATTACGAATTGGCTCAAACGGAAGCATCGCAATATGCCCAAAGCGGACAGAAGGCAGGTTGCGTTGTTTTCCTTCGTGGCTCACAAAACGCCCAATCATGAACACTTCGTCTCCTGGTCCGATGTTGTACTTCTGAATGTCGCCCTTCGTGCAGAACGCAGTATCGCCGATGCAGCGATATGCTATCTCTGGCCCAAGGTCAAGCGAGCACGCAGCAAGGTCGTCGCCGTCCGGGTGATGAACCCAGTTGTTCTGTGATATGGGGAGGACGGTTAAGCGCCCGTCCGTCCGGTTTAGCCGTATTACGGGTGACCGCCCTTCTCTAATGACATGGCTATTAGTAATGGCATATAAAGAATCGTCTGCCCTAAAACCCACGAGAAGACCAGAGCCTCCGGTCCGCTCTCCACTTCGGGCGTCCTCTACCGTGGGGTAGAGGTAGACACATGATTCTAAAACATCGTCATCTATGCGCGGCATAGGACCTTCGAAAACCTGAAACGGAATGCCGTCATCAGTATACCGAGTTGCCCAATACCCAGAACCCATCATTTTCTACCTCCTGTCAAGGGATAATGACCCTGGCCCTTGCTTTTCCCTTTTTATTCGCCCACAATGGGTTTAGGGACTGATATGGCACTGACGAAGCGGCAAAAGCAGGTGCTGGATTTCATCGCCGGTTTCATCGACGAAAACGGCTACTGCCCCAGCTATGAAGAGATTGCGGGGGGCCTCGGTCTGGCTTCGCTGGCCACCGTGCACAAGCACATCTCGGTTCTCGAAGCCAAGAACTACCTGAAGCGCGGGTTCAACCAGAGCCGTTCGCTCGAACTGACGCCCAAATACGTGCAGGAGCAGCGGCGCACGAAAGCGCCGGCGCTGGAGATCCCGCTGCTGGGCCGCATCGCCGCCGGCGCCCCGGTGGAGTCGGTCGAGCAGCAGGAGACGCTGAATTTTGCGGACTTCGCCGCCGGCGGCAATACCTTCGCGCTGGAAGTGCGCGGCGACTCCATGATCGACGACCACATCTGCGACGGCGACCTCATCCTGCTGGAGCGAGTCGCCGAAGCGCGCGACGGCGATATCGTGGTGGCGCTCGTGGCGGGACACGAAACCACCCTCAAGAGGCTGTACCGCGAACCTGGAGATGCGGTCCGCTTGCAGCCCGCCAATTCCACGGTCAAGCCGATTCTGGTTCCCGCCCGGGACGTTCAGGTGCAGGGCCGGCTGCTGGCCGTGCTTCGAAAGTATAAGTAAAAGCTGCGCGGTGGCGATGGGGACCCAGGCGAGGCCCGCGGCGGCTTAATTCCCGCGGAGTTCGCGCTCGGCGCGGAGCCAATCTTCTTCGGAGGAACCGCCTGTATAACCACGCGCTTCCCAGTAGGAATATGCAAGGCACGCGATTTCATCCTGGGACGGTTCGCATACAGCCGCGACGGCAACCGGGGTGCCGGGCCCAGAGGGCACCCCGCCCGACGGCTTCTCAGCCGGTGAGGCGGAATGCTTCGCGTGCTTGGCGCTGGCGGGCTTGCGGCGCGGCGGTGCGGCCGCCGACACAACTAGATCGTTCTCGGAAATGCGTTTTCTTGGCATAAGATCCTTCGGTGCTCCCAGAGTAGATTACTTCCCTTCCATTCTAACCTATTTTGATAAAGGGACCGTATTAAAACTTTCTATCAATCCCATGACAACTGTGACGCCGGCAGCGCAACGCCCGATGCCGGGTCCTGCCGCCGGTGGTCTTACCTTTTTCAGACGGCCTTGTCCGACTAGTGTATATTTAGGTTAGGTTGCGGAAGAGCGGAGTTCCGGCGTTGGCGCTTGCGCTACTGGCGCAGGCCGCGTCTGCCGCCCCAAGAGTGATTGCGGTGGACGTGGATGGGATGGTGCACCCCATCACCACGGAAATCGTGGGCAGCGCCATGGCACAAGCCAAACAGGAGAACGCGTCGCTGCTGCTCATCCGGCTCAACACGCCCGGCGGGCTGATGGATGCGATGCGCGAGACCATCGAGAAGATCGTCTCCTCGCCGGTCCCGGTGGTGACCTATGTCGCGCCCAGCGGAGGACGCGCGGCTTCCGCGGGCTTCTTCATCCTGGAATCCGGCGACGTGGCGGCCATGGCCCCCGGAACCAACACCGGCGCGGCGCACCCCGTGCTGATGGGCGGCGAGATGGACGCCGTCATGAAGCAGAAAGTGGAGAACGACGCCGCGGCCTACCTGCGCAGCATCTGCACCAAGCGCGGGCGCAACAGCGCGCTGGCGGAAACCACGGTTCGCGAAAGCAAGTCATTCACCGAGCGCGAGGCGCTGGACCAGCATCTGATCGATCTCATCGCGCCCAACGAGCAGGCTCTGCTTTCCGCCCTGGATGGCCGCGTCGTCACGCGCTTCGACGGCAGCACGCAGACACTGCATACCGCCGGGGCGGTGGTCGAGGTTTACCAAACGTCGCTGCGCCAGTCGATCATCGCCGCCATCGCCGATCCGAATATCGCCCTGGTGCTGCTGGTGATCGGCGCGCTGGGCCTGTATGTTGAGTTCTCTTCGCCGGGGCTGATCGCTCCGGGCGTGATTGGAGCCATTCTGGTGTTGCTGGGACTTTCCGCCCTATCGGTGCTGCCCATCAACTGGCTGGGCGCGGCCCTTATGCTCCTGGCCTTCGCCCTGTTCGTGCTCGAAGCCAAGTTCGCGTCGCACGGGATTCTGGGCGTGGGAGGGGCGGCAGCCATGGTGCTGGGGGCCGTGATGCTCATCAACAGTCCGTTTCCCGAAATGCGCATTCATTGGAGCACGGCCATCGCCCTGGCGCTGCCCTTCTCCCTCATCACTGTTTTGCTGCTTTCGCTCGTCCTGCGCTCGCGCCGCCTCAAAGTGGAGACCGGCGCCGCGGGCATGGTGGGCGAGACCGGCGCCGCTATCACCGACCTGGCGCCGGAGGGCAAGGTCTTTGTCCACGGCGAATATTGGGACGCGGTGTCGTCCCGGCCGGTGGCCGCCGGGGCGCGCGTCCAGGTCAAGGCCATCGACAAATTGAAGCTCACGGTAGAACCCGTTCCGGACTAAAAAGGAGGCTGAAATGATCGATCTCACCACCGTTTGCGTGATAATCGTGGTGCTGTACCTGCTGACCTCGATCAAGATTCTGCGGGAATATGAGCGCGGCGTAATCTTCCGGCTGGGCCGCGTGCTGCCGCAGCCGAAAGGCCCCGGCATCATCCTGGTGTTCGCGCCCATCGACCGCATGGTGCGCGTTTCGCTCCGCGTCGACACGCTGGAGGTGCCGTCGCAAGACGTGATCACACGCGACAACGTCACGGTGAAGGTCAACGCCGTGATCTACTTCCGTGTCATCGAGCCGCGGCTGGCCATCCTGGAGGTATCGAATTTCCTGTACGCCACCTCGCAGCTTGCTCAAACCACGCTGCGCAGCACGCTGGGCGAAGTGGATCTCGACACGCTGCTCAGCCAGCGCGAAAAGCTCAACGTGCGGCTGCAATCCATTCTGGACCAGCACACCTCGCCCTGGGGCGTGAAGGTAACCATGGTGGAAGTGAAGCAGGTGGATCTGGCCGAGTCGATGATCCGCGTCATCGCGCGGCAGGCGGAGGCCGAACGCGAGCGGCGCGCCAAGATCATTCACGCGGAAGGCGAGTACACCGCCGCCGAAAAGCTGGCCATGGCCGCGGAAGTGATCCAGAAACAGCCGGCGGCCATTCAACTGCGGTATCTCCAGACGCTGGTGGAGATCGGCACCGAAAAGAACACCACCATCGTCTTCCCCCTGCCGCTGGATATAATTACGTCGTTGGAGCACGCTCTGGACCGCGTAGCCAAAGGCCCCGAGGCGGGCGCCCCACATTCGTAAACCATGAGAAACAACGAAACCGGCGAATTCGAACTGTTGGTGGGCAACCGGCAACTGCTGAGCGGCTTCTTTATCGTGGTTCTGCTGTTCGCGGTGGCGTTTTCCATGGGCTATATCGTGGGGCGGAACTCCTCGCCTTCCGCAAAATTGCCGGCCGAAACGGCTTCCTCCGCCGGCGCGGCGTCCCAGATGCCGGAGACTCACCCCCAACCGGTAGCACAGGCTCCGGCTACTGGCGGGGCCGCGGACACGACGCCCCCAGGGGGCACCCCGACGGCCGATGCCGCACAGGGCGGGGCGCCGCCCGCCGACACTGCTCCGCAACCTTCCACGCAGCCCGAGCGCTCGCCGGGCCCAGCGGGCACCCCGCCGCCGGCAGCGGCTGCCGCGCCACCGGAATCGGTGGGCACCCCCGAAGCGGCGCCCGGATCGTATTGGCAGGTTCTCGCAACGGCCAGCCAGACGTCCGCCGACGCCATGCGCCAGACCATGAAGGACAAGGGTTTCCCGGTGTCTTTGCAGCCCGGCCCCAATAACCTGATCCGCGTGCTGATCGGGCCTTACAACGACAAGCAGTCGCTGGGCCGCGCCAAAACGGAGCTGGAAAACGCCGGCGTCCATCCGGTCCTGAACCTGAAGTAGTGTGAGCGACTCCCTGGTACAGCTCGGCGAAGCTCCGCAACCCCGGCTTCCGGCGTGGGCGCGCAAGAGCCGTACGCACTTCGAATCGCTCAACCGGCTCAAGACCGGGCTCCGGCTCCTGAACCTCCATACCGTATGCGAATCGGCGCGCTGCCCCAACATCCACGAGTGCTTCCACCGCGGCGCCGCCACGTTCATGATTTTGGGCGAGCGCTGCACGCGCGGCTGCGGCTTCTGCTCGGTGCCCAAGGGTAACCCGGCACGGCACGATATGCGCCTCGACGCCACGGAACCCGCCAACGTGGCCCGCATGGCGGCCGAAATGAAGCTGCGCTACGTGGTGATCACCAGCGTGAACCGCGACGACCTGGAGGACGGCGGCTCGCGCCATTTTGCCGCCACCGTGCGCGAAGTGCGGTGCGCGCTTCCGCAGGCGCGGGTGGAAGTGCTGACGCCCGATTTTTGCGGCGACCACGGCGCCGTTGCCCGCGTGCTGGACGCCGGGCCGCACGTGTTCAACCACAACCTGGAAACGGTTCCGCGGCTTTACCGCCGCGTGCGCCCGCAGGCCGATTACCGGCAGTCCCTGGGGGTGCTGGCGTTTGCGCGGCGCTATGCGGAGAGCGTGCTCACGAAATCGGGCTTCATGCTCGGGCTGGGCGAAACCGAAGAGGAGGTTCGCGCGCTGCTCCGCGATCTGCGCGCGGCGGGCGCCGATGTGGCCACCATCGGGCAATACCTCCAGCCTACGCGCCGCAACCTGCCGGTGGCCGCATTCATCGAGCCCGAGCGGTTCGAGGCCTATCGCGATTACGGCCTGGCGCTGGGTTTCCGCATGGTGTTCAGCGGTCCGCTGGTCCGCAGCTCCTACATGGCCGATGCGGTAAGCGAAGAGGCGCGTCGGGCCTCGTGCTGAACTGGCTGCTGGCGCTCTTCTCCGCGGCGCTCCTGGTCCTCTGCTTTCCGCGATTCCAGATCGCGGGGCTGGCGGCGGTGGCGCTCACACCGCTGCTGTTCGCCCTGGCGCGCGAACCGCGGCCGCTGCGGCGTTTCCTGCTGGGCTGGGTGTGCGGCGTGGTCTACTGGTTCGGCGTGTGCTACTGGATCCAGTTCGTGCTCTCGTTTCATGGCGGCCTCGGAAACCTGGCGGGCTGGGCCGTGTTCCTGCTCTTCTGCTTCGTCAAAGCGCTGCACATGGGCGTATTCGCGTGGCTGGCGGGGATCCTCATCCGCCGCTGGTGGGCTGTGCCCGCGGTGGCGGCGCTGTGGGTGGCGATAGAAGCCACGCACGGGTCTCTGGGCTTCGCGTGGCTGGCCCTCGGCAATGCCGGAATCAACATGGAACTGCCCATGCGCCTGGCGCCCCTGACCGGCGTTTACGGCCTTTCGTTCATCTTCATGACGATGGCCACCGGCCTGGCGCTGGCTGCCCTGCGGCGTTCGCGTCTGGAACTGCTGTGGCTGATCCTGGTGCCGTTCCTGGTCTTCCTGCCACCCCTGCCGCCGGCTCAGCGCGGCCGTGAGACCGCGCTGCTGACGCAGCCCAACATCTCCGAAACCGAGGAGTGGACGCCGGAATCCATCGACCGTATGCAGCGCGAGCAGGTGGCTCTCACCATGCGTGGTGTGATGGTGGAAACCAAGTGGCCGCCTTCGATGGTGGTTTGGCCGGAAGTCCCCGCGCCGATCTATTACGAGGAAGACCCGCGCTTTCGAAGCTACGCCGACAACCTGGCGCGCGCCACGCACGCGTACCTGCTGATTGGCACGGTGGCGCACACTCCCGGCGGCGCGCCGCTCAATTCGGCCGCGTTGATTTCGCCCGCGGGCGGCTTGGTGAGCCGTTACGACAAGGTGAACCTGGTTCCATTCGGCGAATATGTGCCGTGGCCCCTGGGCTTCGCCAACAAGATTTCGACCGAGCTGGGCGACTTCGTGGCGGGCAAGCGCGTGGTGGTCTCTCCCGTGGGCGATCACAAGATCGGCGCATTCATCTGCTACGAAGCCGTGCTGCCCAATTTCGTGCGCCAGTTCGCGGCCGGCGGCGCCGAAGTGCTCGTCAACATTTCCAACGACGGCTGGTTCGGCCAGAGCGCGGCGCGCTACCAGCATCTCGAAATGGTGCGCATGCGGGCGGCGGAGAACCGCCGCTGGATACTGCGTTCCACCAACGACGGCATCACCGCCACCATCGATTCCGCCGGCCGCTTGCGCGGAACGCTGCCGTTGTATGTGGAAGCCACGTCCTACACGGGTTTCACTTACATTTCCGAGCGGACGCCCTATACGCGATTCGGGAATTGGTTTGTGGCGTTGTGCGCGCTGATGGTGGTGATGGGGTTGCTGGGCGAGCAGGTGCTCTCCGCTTCCGCCCGCAAAGGCGGGCTTCCATAGCTTACTCGCAGCCCCGGCTGCGAGTGAAGTTGGCTTGGGGATTGCTTATCTGAGGGCTGTACATGCTGACTCTAGGCGCGCTGGCTCTTTCGCTGGCGCTGCATTTCGAGCCGAATCAGGGCCGTCTCGGCCCGGAAACGAAGTATGTAGCGGTTTCGGCAGGCTATTCGGTGGCGCTTTCCGACACGGGGGTGACGCTTCTATTCCCATCCGGGAAATCGCTAACCATGAAGCTGCCGCGGACCCGCTTGCGGGCCGAGGATCTCCAGACCGGCGTATCGAACTACTACGCCGGGCCGGATCAATCCTCGTGGCGGACCGGGATTCCGCACTTCGGCAGGGTGCGATACCGGTCGGTTTTCCACGGCGTGGATCTGGCGATTTACGGAAACGGTCGGCAGGTGGAGTACGACTGGCTGGTCAGCCCCGGCGCCGATCCGGCGCAGATCCGATTCTCTTTTCAGGGTTGCTCGAATGCGCACCTCGATACCAACGGCGATCTTGTGCTGACGGTGCTTGGGGGCGAACTGCGCCATCGCAGGCCGTTCATCTATCAGGTGGTGGACGGCGTCAAGCGGCCGGTCGGCGGCGGATTCGTCAGGGCTGCTAGGGGACAATTCGGTTTCCGCGTGGACACTTACGATCAAAGCAAGAAACTGGTCATTGATCCAACACTGGTTTTCGCGAGCGGATTCGGGGGGTTTGGGTCCACGACGTTGTATCCCCCGTATACGCTAACGCCCGACACCGCAACGGGAATCGTCCTTGACGGATTGGGGAATATCTATGTCTCGGGATTCTCAGCCGCATGGAACTTTCCTCTCGTGAATGCCTTCGGACCGGTTCCACCCGCTTGCCAGAACTGCCAGCGGTCCTGGCAATTCGTGGCCAAGCTGAGCCCGGATGGTAAGAACCTCCTGTATTCCACGTTCGTCGCCCAACCCGATGTGGTATTCGAATCGTCGCCTTCCGGCGGGGGATTTAACGAGTGGGATGTCCCCAGCGGCCGCAGCATTGCGGCCGATGCAGCCGGCAACGTGTACGTGGTCGGCTCCACGACGGGCGCCAATTTCCCGAGTCTGAATGGCCAACCGGTGACAACAGCGGGGGGCACCGACGTGTTCGTCATGAAGCTGAATCCCGCGGGGCAGTTAGTGGGCACGACGCTGCTTGGAGGGCAAGGGAACGACCTCGGTAACTCCATCGTCTTGGGTGCGGATGGCGGCCTGTACGTGACCGGCACGACCGAATCCCCCGATTTTCCCACCACCTACAGCGCGTACCAGTTCCAGCCGTCCCCCTCCCTAGCAATTGTTTTTCTTGCCAAGCTGAATCCCGCAGCGATCGGCAGCGGCGCGCTGTCCGCCAGCCCGGTGATTTACTCGACCTGCCTGGGACCGGGCAGCACACCTTTGATCGCCACGGATCCGTCGAATAATGCTTATGTCGCCGCGCAGAGCTCGTTGCCGTGGTCCACGACACCGGGGGTGTTTCAGAGCGCACCGCGGACGACAACCGGTGGCGATGACATTGTCCTCGCGAAGGTAAATCCTTCGGGAACGGAGCTGTTATATGCGACGTACTTCGACGGTTCCGGACACGATTACGTTAACGGTCTGGCGGTCGATTCATCCGGATCCGCCTATCTGAGTGGTTATGCCACTTCCGCCGATGTTCCTACCACCAGCGGGTCCCTTCAGCCCCAGCCTCCAGCCATCCTGGGCTACGGCAATATAGCCGGCTTCGTGGCGAGGTTCTCGGCCGATGCGACCAAGCTAATCTATGCCACATACCTCGGCGGGACGGGGGCCTATGACTACAATTATGGATTGGCCGTGGATTCGGCGGGGAACGCTTACGTCGGAGGAGCATCGGACTCGGTAGATTTCCCTATACGAAACGGGACGCAGGTCAGCCTGGAAAACTCGCCCTGCCCGGTCTACGCCGACATGTCCTCGGCAACGGCGGAAGGCACGGCATATTGCGCTTCGGCCGGCACTCTGACCGTGCTGAACCCCCAGGGCAGCGCTATAGTATGGTCCACGTTTCTTGGTTCCGGCGCAGTAATGGACGTGGCTTTGGACTCCGCGGGAAACGTCTACGCCGCCGGGGCCAACATTTTTCTGGAGGGAACCACGCTTGGGTCGGGCGCTACCAACAGCGTGGGGGTCGTCAAGTTCGCGCCGCAGGGGACGCCGGTGCAGTTCTCTTGGAACGGCTTGACGAACGCCGCGTCGTTCAATCCCGGTCTGCCGGGGCCGGGAGGACTGGCGAGCGTTTTCGTGCATGGAGTAGCGGTCTCCGGCACGGTCGCGGCAACCGGATTTCCGCTGCCTACTACGCTGGCCGGGGTTTCTATTCTGGTAGATGGCACACCGGCGCCGATCCTGGTGGTTGCGGACCTCGGTTCCGTGAACGGAGTAGATACGCAGCAGATCAATTTCCAGGTCCCTTTCGAAGCGCACGTCATCACGAGCTGGGGGGTTGCGCACGTGGTCGAACTGCGATATGGGGGACTCTCGACGTATGCCTCCCCCCAGAACGTAGGGCCAGGCATCTTCGTGCTGCCGGATGGGACGCCGGCCATCCAACATGCAGCCGATTACAGCCCGGTGACGGCATCGAATCCAGTGGTGAAAGGCGAGACCATCGTTGTCTACGCTACTGGCCTGGGCAGTGTCGTCAATGGGCCGGCGACGGGCATGCCGGCCACCGGCCCGGCGCCCATGAGCCCGGGCCCGGGTTGCGGCGCGGTCACGATAAACGCACCGACCGGGGGCGCTCCTCAGTCAAACTTCGGTAACGTAGTTTATGCAGGGTTAACCCCCGGCTATGTCGGGCTCTATCAACTGAATGTGACCACCTTGCCAAATCTTCCATCGGGCGCGATTGACTTCCAGATCGACTATAACCAGTGTTGGCCTATCGGCTATCCGCCTTTTGCTCCGCCTAACTATTCCCAGAGCAACACGGTGAAAGTGCCAGTGCAATGATACCCGTTCGGTCCCGGCCGGTCATCGGGATGTACCGGAGGGGCCGCCCGAGGCGGGCTGTGGCTCGGGGCGATTCGCCGCCTTCAGCCGTGGCGGATCACCAGCACATCCCCGTCCTTGACGATGTACTCGCTGACAACCAACCAGACCCTTGTCCTGGTAAACGGAGTATACTCTACTTTCACGGTGGCAGGACCGGGGAGCGGCGCGCCATGAGCGGAAAAGCAAGGACGGTATCAGGCGGCGTGTTGATCGGGCTGGCAACCATACCGATTGTGGCGTGGTGCCAGACGCCGGTGATCTCAGCGGTGGTCAATTCGGCCAGCTATGAGGCGACGCTCGGCTCGCCCGGCTCCATCGTCGCCATCTTTGGAACGAACTTGGCCGCGGCAACCGCAACAGCGCAGTCGGTTCCGCTGCCGCGGCAGCTTGGTGGGGCGAGGGTGACATGGAACGGAGTTGCCGCTCCCCTCTTCTATGTTTCGCCCACGCAGATCAATTTCCAGGTGCCATCCCCCAACGATACGACCCCGGGTGTGCTCGTTATCGCGGGAGTCGTGGTGTCCACCGATGCTGGCAACAGTGTCCCATTTGCGGCCACGCCGAATGCGCGGGACGCAGCGGGAATCTTCTCCGTGGACGCCAGCGGCTGCGGCCAGGGCGCGGTGCTGAACGTAGCCAACGATGGCAGCGTGTCGCTCAACTCTGCCGCCAACAGCGCTTCCCCGGGCGGCTGGATCTCGGTCTATGGAACCGGCATTACCCTCTTGGCTTACCCGCCGGACGGCGTCCCCACCCCACTGACGCCGCTGTTCACGAGCAACCCGACGGGCGGAGCTCTGTTCGACTTTCAGGGCCTGCTGAACGCGCCGTTACCGGGGTTCGTAGGCCTCGCTCCCGGCTTAGTGGGAGTGAGCCAGTTCAATACCCTGATTCCGGCCACGGTACGCGAGGGATGTGCGGTCCCGCTCCAGTTCGAGTATTTCGGGGTGTCGAATGCCATCAGCCAGCCCGTCACCCTCGCGATCCGAAACGGCGGGGGGCCTTGCGTGGATCCGCCGGCGCCCGGTTACGGGCAGATCGTCTGGCAAAAGACCGTTACCACAACCGCAGCGAACACTGCTTCCGAATCTGACACGCTGACCGTATCCTTGCAGGCCTCGCCTGGCCAGCAGGCGCCTCCCGCCCCGGTCTACAGCGATGGATGCGACCAGCCCGGCCTGCCGGCGAACGTCTGCGAAATCAGTCTGCCCATCTCATTTACGTATTTCGGTCCTTCATGTCCCGTTCCAGGCTACCGCGGCCTGGTTGCCGGAACCGTCACGCTCCAGGGCCCGGGCCTCAGCCCAGCGCAAGCCCCGGTGATTCCGTTCCAGCAAGGACAATTGGGCGGCCTCTCGGAATACCAGGCCGCGCTTCCCAACGGCGCGATCCAGGCGGGCAAGTACACGGTGACGGCGAGCGGCGGCGCGGATGTGGGCGCATTTCAGGCCACCGCCCAAGTCGGTGCCGATATTCAGATTCAGACCGCCTTGGCCGGGGCGAGGGTGTGGGGCGACTGCGAACCTCTCACGATCAATTGGACCGGCGGCGATCCGAACTCGTGGGTCACGGTGAGCATGGTCCAGCAGGCACCGGCGTCGAACGGCGGCTACCAGTGGGTCAATTTTGCGTACCGGACTCCCACGTCAAAGGGCGCCATGACCATCCCGTATCCGCTGGCTTCACCGCCCGGCTGCCCACAGGGGGGCGGGCAGTCGTTCACGATATCCATCGAAGTCGACCCGGATCCCTCTGAAATTACCGCATTCTCAGCCTCCGGGCTTTCGCTGGGTGGTCAGGTGACGTGGAGGTATCTCCACACTTTTCAGGGCACCTTGTTTGTGGACTGACTCCGCAGGGCGCGAATCTGCAAACGCATCGGCGGTGGTTCCTCCTGCCGCTCGGTACGATTCGCCCTTACCCGTGGCGGATCACCAGCACATCGCCGTCCCGGCAGTGCTGTAGTGGAAAGGACCGGATGGAGGGTCTTTGTAATATGCATACCGGTCGCACCTCGATACCCGTGCTCTTTGGCTTGGCCCTCTGGCCGCTTGTTTCCTTGGGTCGGAAACTACGTGTCTCCCCCGGTGGCAGTGGTGGTGACCGGAGGCGGGCACTAATGAGAATCCCCACGCTTGTACGCTGCGCCCTTGCGGTAGCGTCATCCCCACTCCTGGCCCTTGCCCAACTCCCCGTCGAATTCGCGGTTTACCCAAGCACGATTACCTTTACCTCACAGGCGGACCAGCCCGTGGGTGCGCCGCAAAACCTCGTGATCGGCTCTGGCACCGTCCCCTTTGTATGGGACGGCGCGTTTTTCGGGCTCAACTTCGTCACGTTGTCTCCGGCCAGCGGAGTCGGGAACACTACGCTGAAGGTTGCCTTGAACCCAAACATCGTCCCCTACCTGGCTCCTGGGCAGTACACCCTGGACCTGAGTTTCGAATCGACGGATCCCACGCAACCGGGCAGCGGCCTCGCACACGTCATCCTATACGTCCCGATTCCCAATGCGCCCGTCATTGCCGGCGTCGTCAACAGCGCCTCGCAACAACCAGTTCTCTCCTGTGGCGAGCTAGTGTCCATCTACGGGAGCAATCTCGGTACCGGTCCGGTCGCGCCAGCCGGCTCCTACTCGGTGCTGCCGGGTAACGCCACGGCAACCTTCAGCCGCCAGCCGCTATCCTTTGATCCCCTGTCGAACGCGTATGGCGGATATGGCGGAACCGCTACGGGAAACGCCACCACAGTCACCTTCAATCAGCTACCGGCGCCGCTGCTGTACGTCGGCCCAAATCAAATCAATGCCGTGGTGCCGTGCGCTGCCGAGGGCGATGCATCCGGCAATGTGCCCGTCGTGGTCACACACGACGGGCAGGCGTCACCCCCGTTTCTGGTTCCAATAGCCGCCACCTCGCCGGGCCTGTTCACCGTCGCGCCCAATGGCCGAGGGCAGGGGGCCATTCAGAACGTGGACCCACAGACTGGGGCCGTCACGCCGAACAGCCCGAGCAACCCCGCGGCGAAGGGGTCCACGATCGTGCTCTGGGGTACTGGCAACGGAGGATTTAGCCAGATCCCGCCCGATGGAGTCATTATTACGGACGTGCTCACTCCGCCCTACTACGTCGTCACCCGAGCCATTTCTTTGACGATCGGCGGCCAGCCAGCCAAGATCCTGTACGCCGGCGCCGCGCCGAACCAGGTTTTCGGACTGCTTCAGGTGAATGCCGTTGTTCCGAGCGGCATCGGTTCAGGGCCCCAGCCGGTCGTCCTCACGATCACGGGCAGCGACAACTCGCAGCAAGCGGTAACGGTGGCCGTGCAGTAAGGGAATCGCCGCGCACCTTCAGCCGTGGCGGATCACCAGCACATCGCCGTCCCGGCAGTGCTGTAGTGGAAAGGACCGGATGGAGGGTCTTTGTAATATGCATACGGCGATGCGAGTGCTTTTTGGCTTGGCCCTCTGGCCGCTTGTTTCCTTGAGTCGGAAACTAAGCGTCTCCCCCGGAGGCAGTGGTGGTGACCGGAGGCGGACACTGATGACAATCCCGACGCTTGTACGCTGCGCCATTGCGGTGGCGTCATTGCCGTTCCTGGCCAGTGCCCAACTCTACGTCGACTTCGGGTTCGTCCCTGCCACGATTACGTTCACCTCACAGGCGGACCAGCCCGTGGCGGCGCCCCAGAACCTCATCATCCTCACCGGCACCGTCCCCTTTGTGTGGGACGGCGCGTTTTTCGGGATCAACTTCGTCACGTTGTCTCCAGCCAGCGGAGTCGGGAACACTACGCTGAAGGTTGCCTTGAACCCAAACATCGTCCCCTACCTGGCTCCTGGGCAGTACAGCCTGAGCTTGTCTTTCGAATCGCCAGATCCCACGCAGCCGGGCGACGGTGCCGTAACCGTTACCCTATACGTCCTGCCTCCCGATGCGCCCGTCATTACCGGCGTCGTCAACAGCGCCTCGCAACAGCCCGTTCTCTCCGAGGGTGAACTCGTGTCCATTTACGGGAGCAATCTCGGCACCGGTCCGCTTGCGCCGGCAGGCTCCTACTCGGTGCTGCAGGGCAACGCCACGGCAACCTTCAGCCGCCAGCCGCTATCCTTTGAACCCCTGTCGAACGCGTATGGCGGACATGGCGGAACCGCTACGGGAAACGCCACCACAGTCACCTTCAATCAACTACCGGCGCCGCTGCTGTACGTCAGCCCAAATCAAATCAACGCCGTGGTGCCGTACTTTGCCCAGCCCGGCGATGCATCCGGCAATGTGCCCGTCGTGGTCACACACGACGGGCAGGCGTCGCCCCCGTTTCTGGTTCCAATAGCCGCCACCTCGCCGGGCCTGTTCACCGTCGCGCCCAATGGCCGAGGGCAGGGGGCCATTCAGAACGTGGACCCACAGACTGGGGCCGTCACGCCGAACAGCCCGAGCAACCCCGCGGCGAAGGGGTCCACGATCGTGCTCTGGGGTACTGGCAACGGAGGATTTAGCCAGATCCCGCCCGATGGAGTCATTATTACGGACGTGCTCACTCCGCCCTACTACGTCGTCACCCGAGCCATTTCTTTGACGATCGGCGGCCAGCCAGCCAAGATCCTGTACGCCGGCGCCGCGCCGAACCAGGTTTTCGGACTGCTTCAGGTGAATGCCGTTGTTCCGAGCGGCATCGGTTCAGGGCCCCAGCCGGTCGTCCTCACGATCACGGGCAGCGACAACTCGCAGCAAGCGGTAACGGTGGCCGTGCAGTAAGGGAATCGCCGCGCACCTTCACCCGTGCCGGATCACCAGCACATCGCCATCCTTGACGATGTACTCTTTCCCTTCCAGCTTGAGCAATCCCTTTTCCCGCGCGCCGGCGTAGCCGCCGAGATCGACCAGTGATTTCCAGTTCACCACTTCGGCGCGGATGAACTTCTTCTCGAAATCCGTGTGGATCGTGCCGGCGGCCTTCAGCGCGGTGCTGTGAATGGGGATGGTCCACGCCCGGCATTCGTCCTCGCCGGCGGTTAGGAAGCTCATCAGCCCTTGCAGCGAATAGGTGGCCGAGATCAGCCGCTCCAGCCCGGATTCCTGCAACCCGTAGCTCGCCAGGTACTCCCGCTGTTCCTCCGCCGGCAATTCGGCCAGCTCGGCTTCGATCTTGCCGCACACCGCCGCCGCCGAAACGTGCCGGCGGCCGGCCAGCACGCCTTCGCGATATTCGCGCTCGCGCTGGTGCAGCTTGCCGGCTTCGCTTTCACCGAGGTTCAGCACGTAGAGGATGGGCTTCTGCGAGAGGAATTGAAAGCCGCGCAGGCGTTTTTCCGCCTCCGCGTCGAGCTCCAGTTGGCGCAGCGGGTGGCTCTGATCCAGGGCTGCTTTGCACTTTTCGAGAAGCTCGAATTCGCGGTCCAGCTCGGGGTTCTTGATCTTCTTGCGGTCCTTTTCCAGGCGCTCCAGGCGCTTTTCGACCACCACCAGGTCGCTGAGGATCAATTCCATCTCCACGTCTTCCAGGTCGCGCACCGGGTCGATGGACCCCTTCTCGTGCGGGACGGTGGCGTCCTCGAACAGGCGCAGGACGTGGGCGAAGGCGTCCACCACGCGCAGGCTGGCCAGGTAGCTGGGATCGCGCAGGCTCTCCTTGGAAACGGACGGCATGTCCACATATTCCACCGTCGCGTGCGTGACCTTGGGTGGTTCGAAGAGGCGCGCCAGCTCCGCCAGACGGCTGTCCGGCACCTGCGCCACGCCGGTGCGCACCGCCGTGGAGCCGATGTGGGTTTCCTGGTGAACCCCGGTGAGGATCGTGAACAGGGAGGTCTTGCCTACCGTGGGCAAGCCGATGATGGCAGTTCGCATATTTGGAATAATCTACAGGGGAACATCCACCTGGCTAAGGATCTCTTCAATGATGCGCTCGCCCACGTCGGCGCGGCGCTGCACCAGGGTGGTGCGGGTATTGATGACTACGCGATGCGCGAACAGCGGCACGGCCAGCCGCTTCACGTCGTCGGGGATGGCGTAATCGCGGCCGTCGAGCAATGCCAGCGCCTGCACCGCGCGGTAGATGGCCTGCGAGCCGCGCGGACTGACGCCCAGCGCCAGCGATTCGTGGTTGCGCGTTTTCTCGACGATGGCCAGCATGTAATCCACCAGCGCCTCTTCCACGGTGACGCGGTGCACGGCCTCCTGGAGCCGCAGCACATCCTCGGCGAGCAGCCCCGACGCCGCCGCTTCCGGCAGCCCGCGTTCGGAGTTGCGCACGATCTGGCGCTCGCTGGCCAAGTCCGGATAGCCGATGCGCAGCCGCATCAGAAAACGGTCGAGCTGCGATTCCGGCAGCGGGTAGGTGCCGTGATGCTCCACGGGGTTTTGCGTGGCGATCACCATGAACGGCTGCGGCAGCGGGTGCGACTTCCCGTCGATGCTGACCTGGCCCTCGTTCATGGCCTCAAGCAGCGCCGATTGTGTCTTGGGCGTGGTGCGATTGATCTCGTCGGCCAGCAGGAAATTGCTGAAGATGGGTCCGGGCTTAAACTCGAAGGCTTCCGAGTGGGCGTTATAGATGGTGACGCCGAGAACGTCGCTGGGAAGCATATCGCTGGTGAACTGCAGCCGGTGGAAGCGGCAGGAAACCGCGCGCGCCAGCGCCTGTGCCAGGGTGGTCTTGCCGACGCCGGGCACATCTTCGATGAGCAGATGGCCGCGCGCCAGCAGGCACACCACGGAGAGCCGGACCACATCCGGTTTGCCGCGAATGGTCCTCCCCAGGGCCGTCTCCAGCCCGGCCAGTCTGGCGAGGATTTCGGGCGAGAATCCAACCGGCGGGGCCACCATTGATTCCCGCTGGGACATTACAGGTTCATCATACTAAAGATCGGCAGGCCTCAGCCTCTTGCGTGCGGAGACACGGGCCAAAACCTCCGCGTTCCGCATTAGACATACCCCATAGCCGGCGATCCCGCCAAGTCTGCGCCCCGGTCGCGGAACTCTCTCTGCGCCGCCCTGCTGAAGGCGATCGCAAATCCGACCATGGCCGGCAGATAAAAAAAATACGCAAAATTCAAGAACGTGATGGCCGTGCAGTACCCTACCATGCCCAACATGACGCAGAACGCGGCCGCGCGGATGTCCTGGCAGTCCTGCCTGGCGCGGGCTTGACGATAGGCGGAGCCAAGCAGATGAAAAGAGGAGAAAATTCCGGCTATATAAAACAACGCCGCTGGAATTCCGCACTCACTGGATACTTGAGTATATGTATTATGGGCCCCGTGCCAATAGCCGTGCGTCATGCCTGCAAGCTGGGTGTGCGTGCCTTCGTATACGCCGAACTGTCCCGGCCCAACTCCAAACACCGGGTGCTGAAGTGAATAAGCCACGCTTTTCCGCAACAAGTACATACGCATCGCGGAGGACTGTAGGGCCTCTTCCGAGGCATTAGCTTCGCCGGCTGAGAATGACGTTACGCGTTGCCAGGTGCTTTGCGGCATCATTGCCACCAAGACCGCGAACAGGATCGGTGCCCCTGCAAGCAGCGCCAATCTCTGGGGCGCGGTACCTCGCCACAGGAAGAACAGGCCGGCCGCAACCAATCCCACCGCGGCGCCTCGCGACCCGCTCGCCAGGACGCGATATACGCCATAAGCGACCCCCGCAAGCGCTGCGACCCGGAACAGAATATTCCGTGAGGCTAAGATCGGCCAAAAGAGGAATGGGATTACCAGCAGGAGATGTCCGGCGAGATCGTTCGGGTTTGACACGGCGCCGAACTCCAAGCCGGCCCGGTCTGCCCAAGCTGTCGAGCTGAAAAACCGGGCGGTAGCCAGGTTGACAACTCCCCCCCAAAATACCGCATACATCATCACCTTGCATTCCCGCCAGGTAATAACCAGCCCTCCCACCACAAACAGCATCAGGAGATCCGCTCTTAGGTAGGTTGCGACCAGGGCTAACGACGAGCTGCGCCAGGTGCTAAACGGAACCGCCAGGATCATGCATATCACGAACCCGATCCAATAATACGCCGCCCGGCCCTCAAAAGTCCGCCGGATGGCGCCGACAAAGAAGATGGCCAGCAAGGTAGGCAAACCAACAAGGTAGAGAAGCCGGAAGTTGATTTGTGTCAGATAGCTCAAGACCATATTCATCATGCTGACCCGCAAAAACAGCAGCAAGGCACCCAGATACAACGCGAAGATGCGAGTCGGGTTCGTCAAAAACATCGCGTCCGGGTCCAGGGGAGTCCGGACTTCCGGCTGACTGCGATACGCCGGGGTTTGCGACAGGGTCTGAGATCCCATAAGCCCCTCGCCGGAGGGTACTAAAGCCAGTCTAGCCGTTTTCCCGTCTCTTGTGCCACGGCGCGTAAAAACGCAGCGAAGCCGCCTCTTGAGGCGCGAACCCCGCCGGACGCCTGCGGATGACCGTCAGGACTGTGGGCACCGGTCCGGATCATTGCGTTATGATGGGGGCAGCCCGACAGTAAAAACATTCATTTTCAAAACGAGGCGCGGCGAGGCTCCTTTGTACCGCTTGCCGGGAGTGTTCGGGAATCGGATGCGCGTGGGCTGATGGGGCCGCTGTTCCGCCGCCGGTGTGTCTCGGTAGCGAGGCGTTTTCACGGTTGGCCAGTCGCCATGGGAAGTCCGGCTGAAGTGGTGATCGGGAACAAGCCAAATCTCACGGCGCCATGCGGAGAGGCGTGACGCTTTGCGCATTCTCTTCCTTTCGCCGCGCCAGGCTTGGCCTCTGTACAGCGGCGCGCGGCTGCGGGATCACTACTTCGCCCAGGCCTTGGGCCGGCGTGCCGCTCTCACCTACGTCTTCTTTTCCGATCCCGGGTTGGCCCCGCCCCAGCCGGCAGACCTTCCGTTTTGCCGGAAAATCCTGCCGGTTCCTTCTCCCCGGCTCTATACGCCTCGGAAGATCGTTCGCGGATTCCTAGGGCGCTGGCCGCTACCCGTCGTGAATTACACTTCCGACGAAATGAGGGCGGCGCTCGCCGGCATCCTCCGGGCAGACCGGTTCGACCTGGTGCACCTCGATAGCATTCACATGGCGGCATACGTGCCTGACATTCGGCGGCAGACCCCCGCGCCAGTCGTCTACAATTGGCACAACATCGAATCGGAATTGATGCGCCGCTACAGCGCCGGCGTCAAGTCGCCTCTCCGGAAACTGTATGCGGCCTGGACGGCCCGCCGGTTGGCCGCTCTCGAAAGGCAGATCCTGCTACAGGCTTTCGGGCACGTCGTGTGCAGCGGGCGGGAGCTCGCCCAACTGCGCCGCATCGTTCCACAAGCGCGCATCGCCGTGATCGAAAACGGCGTGGACACGGCCTTCTTTGCGGAATCGCCGGTCTCTGTGCGCCGCCACCGAATCGTTTTCGTGGGGTCCATGCGTTATCATGGAAACATCGAAGCGGCAGTTTGGTTCGCGCGTTCTGTGTGGCCGTGGATTCGGGAACGTTTCCCCGCCTGGCGCCTCACGCTCGTCGGTTACGATCCCGCGCCGGCTGTTCTTGCCCTGCGCGGCGAGGAAAACGTGGAAGTGACCGGCACTGTCGACGATGTCCGCCCTTACTATGGCGAGGCCCTGGCGGCAATCGTTCCTTTGCGCACCGGGGGAGGAACGCGCATGAAGATTCTCGAAGCCATGGCTGCGGGAGTCCCGGTTGTTTCCACGACGCTGGGGGCGGAGGGCCTTGCGGTATCTCCAGGGCGGCATCTCCTCATCGCGGACCGCGAAGAGGATTGGCTGCGCCAGTTGTCAGCGCTTTCCCTGCAAGGCGACCTATGGAATGGTCTGGCTGCCGCGGGCCGGGACCTCGTTCGGTCGCGCTACGATTGGGAGATCCTCGGCCAGGCGCTCCACGAAAACTATTCCCACTGGCTGAATCCGTGAAGACCATCCGTCTGCTGGCAGTCCTCGAAGCTGGTTCCATCACGGGCCCGGCGAAGAACCTGTTGCAGTTCGCCCAACTGGGACGTTCCGGCCAAGTGGACCCGCCCATAGAGGTATCTGTCGCCGTCTTTCAACGCGGGGGCGCCTCTAATAACGTATTTCTCGAGACCGCACGGCAATTCTCCATACCGGTGTATCCAATACCCGAAGCAGGTCGTTTTGACTGGGCGGTTGTTCCGCATCTGCGGGCCCTCGCGCGAGAGCTGAAGCCGGACCTGATCCAGACCCATGCCGTGAAGTCGCACTTTCTCATCCGCGCGTCCGGTCTCCACCGCCTGGCTCCCTGGGTCGCGTTTCATCATGGCTACACCTGGCCGGATCTGCGGGCGCGTCTCTATAACCAGGTTGATAGGTGGTCGTTACGGGCGGCCAGCCAGGTCTTGACCGTCAGCCGGCCTTTCCGGGACGAGTTGGCTCGCAAAGGGGTGCCGCGGGAACGCATCGAAATCATTCATAACGCGATCGATCCCCAGTGGGGCGCTTACGGCCGAATACCCGAGGCGGCTGCGGCGCTGCGCGCCGGGCTCGGCATCGGCGCGGAGAAGAAGATCATTTTGAGCGTGGGCCGCCTCTCCCGCGAAAAGGACCACCGGACGCTGCTGGAAGTGGTGAATGAGCTTCGAACCGCCGCCTGGAACGAGACCGCCCCGCGGACGCACCTGGTAGTGGTCGGCGACGGACCGGAACGGCCTAGAATTGAAGAGACCATCCGTGCGCTTGACCTTGGGGATGCCGTCACCCTGGTCGGGCAAGTTCCGACTGCCGAGCCCTATTACGGTATCGCCGGCGTCTCCGTCCTGTCTTCGCTGAGCGAAGGTTGTCCCAATGCGCTGCTGGAATCCATGGCCGCACGCGTGCCGGTGGTGGCGACGTCGGTTGGCGGCATTCCGGAGATCGTCTCGCATGAAGAAAGCGCTCTGTTGGTCAACCCCCGCGATCGCGCCGGCATGACTCGCGCTATTCAGGCGATCCTGACAAACGAATCTCTAGCGCGAAGCTTGGCGGCTCGCGCGTGCGAGCGGATTCTGGCCTGCCACACACCCGATTCCCGCGCGCGGCGCCTGGTCGAACTCTACAGGCGCATTTTGTCTTAGCGGGTTCGACGCACGCCGAGCAAGTTAACAGATGCTCCGCAGGGCCCGCCGCAAGCCAGCAGCGAAGCGCACGGTTCTGGACAAGCTGGAAAGCGGTCTGATGGGCGGGCCAGCAGCCGAAACTCAGCCCGCAGTTGGGAAGGTAAACTGAGCGGTTACGTCACAATGGTGGGCGCGACAGGACTCGAACCTGTGACCTCCTGCGTGTGAAGCAGGCGCTCTAACCAACTGAGCTACGCGCCCAATGCGGACTTCTCTTGATTTTAAACCACCTTTTGAATTTGCGAAACTGTCCCGCCTGCCCAAATCGAGCCAAGAACGCTCCGACCGGGCGGGCCGGCGGCCGGCGCGGCATAAAGGTCGCCTTCTCTCCGAACACACCGGGACCCCCGCTGGCCGGAATAGGGACCGTGGAAGAGGGCACTTTTGTCAACGGCCAGGTTCTGGCCTTGTTTCTGATGGCGATGACCAAATGCCGCCGACTAAGCCCGAAGGGAGTGACCGCCCGTTTGGTCTCGCGCAGGATCAGCCGACAGCATCCACCATCCGGCCGAAGATGACATCGGCCTGCTCCGCCGTGGCGGCGGCCTCGACGAAGGCTGCCATGCTGTTCGCTATGCGCTGTCGATGCAGGTTAACCTCCCGCATGTGCATGTAGGCGCGGAGAATTCGCAAGCAAAAGGGGCTATCGCCGCAGAGGGTCTTCCACCCACGGCGGCGTGGCTTCCATCAGGCGGCCCAGTTCGGGCTCTGTCTGTTCCATCCGGCGCTTCATCTCCCACGCGATTTCGCGGTAGCTGAAGTGGCCCTTCACGCCGCTGCGCAGGCGCGCTATGTACTCGGCTTCGGCGAAATCCATCTTGAACAGAAAGCGCGAGCGCGCGCCGAACGGGAGCAGGTAGTGCGCTCCGGGCGCGGGAAGGCGGCGCATGGTCTCGAAAGCTTGGCGCATGGCGGAATCGTAAACTTCCCCCGCTCCGCACTCCGCCACCAGCTTGGGCGTGTCATAACCCAGGGCGCCGGAGTAGGCCTGGCGAAACTTCTGGCAGCGGCGGTGCCGGTGCAGGTCGCGATAAGCGCCGATATCCATGACGAAATCGTAGGCGTAGAGGCCGCCGCGGAAGCCGGCCAGGATTTCATCGCGCACGGTGCGCGAGCGAAGCGCCACGTCCATCACCTCGGCGCGCTGGGCGGCGCTCCATCCGCGGGCGATTTCGTACAACTCGCGGAAGGGGCGATCCGTGACCGGGTAGAGGAGCGTGGCGGCGATGTCCGCCGGCGTGTCGGTGGGGCGCACCAGGTCAACCCGCTCGGGCGCCGGCCCGCGGGGCGCCCCGCTTGGCAGGTTCTGTTCCGCCCAGCGCTTCAGGTCTTCGCGCGAACGCGCAGCGTGCTCGTCGGGTTCGGCGTGGCGGGCCAGGGTGGGCGCCAGCGGCTCGGCCGCCGTCTCGAGGTCCCAGCGGCAGTCGGGTTCCGCGGCGCATGCCTGGGCCATCTCACCGCCCAGCTCGCGCACTTCCGCATACTCGGAAGCCTTCAGGCGGCGGATCTGTTTTTCGAGCGTGCGGATGGTGGTCACCTGGCCCACGTTGGTAGGCACGCCCCAGAAGAGCAGATACCGCGCCACGTCGAAGGCGCGCGCCGCGATACTGCGCCGCCAGGCGTCCGGTTTCATGGTGTCGGGGCGTGGCAGGCGCTCCGAGAGCCGCGCCAACGCCAACTCGCTCAGCTTGCCGTAGGCCGCCAGGAGCGCCTCGCCCGCCCTCCGGTACGCTTCGGCGTCGCCGGGTGAAAACTCCGGCGGCGTGACGAAGCCGGAGCGCGAAAAATCCTGGTAGCGCGACGATTTGGCCTGGCCGTCCCAGAGCGGCTCCTCTTCGATCTCGGTAGCGGCCAGCTCGGAGATGCCCTCGAAACACATCACGGTGTGGCCGAGATCGGCGATGGAGGCGTGGCCATACTGGAAATAGAAACTCTCCAGGAACTTTTGCGAGTCGTGAGTGCGCACCCACTCGATGGAATCGCGAATGGAATCGGGCGAACGGCTGTAGCGGGCCAGCGCGTAGGCGCTCTTCTCCGGCGGCATGGGCGCCACGGTGATGACGCGTTTGGTGGGGCTTGAAAATCGCGTTGCAGTACCCCCCTATGGCTTTCGGCGGACGACAAGATACACGAGCGCGAGCACGCCAAATCCTCCAATCACGGAAACCCAGCCCAAAGCAGCGCCCGTAACGCCATGGCTTTGAAGAAAGGTCACAGCGCCGTACATGAGAGCCAGACAACCAAGAATCGTGCCGGCAATGCTCCAGAATTTCCGATCAAAAAGGATTTCCACTTGCTGCAGCGTGGTCTTCTGAGAAGTCTCCACCTTATCAGAAAGCGCCTTGTTGCCGTCGGCAATTGCGTCCTTCAGTAGCACTACATCGCTGGAAACGACCTCCCATTTCCCGCGAAGCTCAGCCAGCTCCGTACTGATGTAGTTGTAAGGGTACCCAGCTTCGCGGAGTTGCTTCTGGGGATCTAGCCGTTCAACCGATGAGCCAACGAGTTGTTTCTTCGGGATGCTTGCGGGAATCTTGCGGATTGATCGCGCTATGCCCTCAGTATTCTGGTATTGGTCGCCATCGCGCAGGCCGTACGGAATTTCTGGAATCTCGCCCTCTTCTAGCAAGAATATTGTCAACTTGAAAATCGGTTCCCCATATCCCAGTACAAAATCCCTGGTCGAACTGTTCCGCAAGCCCCAATTCAGGACTCCACTCCAGCCGGAATCTATCTTCGTAGCAGACTGCATGATGCCTTCGCGCATCATGGTCGTGGTCGGCGTGATTAGTGCCATCAGGTTACAACCAGGAAAGATCTTGCCGATGGGCTCTCTGGTGAAATCGAATCTTTCTAGGCTGGAGATCATGACGCTTTCACCGGGCAAGACCTTAAGGAACATGCCCGGAGAAAGCTCTCCTTCTTCATCGGTCGATTGGAATAGAACGTGTTTGCCCAGACGGATCTCTATCCCGTTCGGGTTAATCCTA
>Ga0326728_10004196_pt1 | contig 43210 bp, 36 predicted proteins | sample MB3enrmetagenome_FD_207602 | JGI IMG/M metagenome (GOLD analysis project Ga0326728, IMG submission 207602) | Lab enriched peat soil microbial communities from McLean, Ithaca, NY, United States - MB31MN | ecosystem: Environmental > Terrestrial > Soil > Wetlands > Peat | place: USA: New York...
TGTTTTTCCAGCGCGGACACGGTGACATCGGCAAGGGCTTCGCTGCCGGGCAAACGATAAGGCGCGATACCGACACCGTCCGGGATAACGATTTCTACTTCCGGGTGCATGGCGATAAGCAGGTGGTCGATGATTTCTTCCTTGAGATATTTTTCAATTTGAGAAAGTGCGATTAAATGCGGCGGATGCGTGTGCAGGAACGTGGTTACCGGTAAATTATGTCGGCGAATATACTGGTGAATTTTGAGGTGGGAAATAAATTCAGAGGTCGGTTTGCTGTTGATGCCCTCGCCGCCCCAGAGGACCTGATAGCCTTTAAGGTCTTCAGAAATAGTGATCAGCAGTAAATGTTTTTTAGGATTACGGGCGACATTGCGCATGGCCGCGCCGGCGACTTTGACGATAAAACTTCGGCCGGCAAGTTCTGTTTGAGCAAAAGGTAAAGGGATGGTCAAAAATTGGTTACCGTTTTTCATGTTGCGGGGCAACAAATTGGTCACATCGACAGTGAAATTACCGGCATTGCGTTCCGCCCAACCCCGTTCCCACATGTAACCGGATACTTCGGCAATTTCGTCAACAACATCCTGTAATTCCTGGTTCAGTGAAATTTCTAGCACGTTCATCTCCATCGCGGAATAAGCAAGGCGTTATTCCAATGACATTTATCGGGATTTAAAGGTTTGGTATAACAACCAAAGATATTATAACAGATGAGATTAAGTAGAGGTATTAGGTTATGATTTCGCTGCGAAGTTGAAGGGGAAAAGTAAAATATGGCAGGATTCGGACAGACACCTTATCCGTTATTGACGGATATGGTCTATAAGAGAAATTTTGAGATTGCTTCGTCACTTTGGTTCCTCGCAAATGAAGTTAGTATATTTTTTAAATCCACTCGGACAGAACATGTATTTTACTTTTGCTGGTTGGCAATCACTGACTGGTAGGCTTTACCAACCGGGGACAATTGACTGTTGGACATCGCCAGTTTGGCGGATTGATTTTGCAATGTGGTAATCTGGTTATCAACATCTGTATTCTGTGTATCGGTTAAAGGCGGATAAAGCGGTACTGATTTTAGAGAATTATAATCTACAAGTGAAAACCAATTATAAAATCCGAAAGCACTAACGTAATCAAAATGTTTATAATTAGCCAGGTCGGATATCATCTGAAAAGCCTGAACGTCGAGCGGTGCCCAAAAACTGAACATGTCGCGGACCCGCATATCAGTAATTGAATCGCCGTTTTCAGTCAAACCGACCAGCGTCGCGGACTTATCAAACCAGAATTCGGACATCGTGACGCCTTTGCCGGCGGCATGGGCCATATCGGCGATTTGTCCGGCAATGACAATTTCGCCCAACTGGTTAACCCCGGGCTGGAAATTGTAAAGATGCGTATCGATTTTGTCCAGGCCGGGAATGGCGACAAGCCCCGTAAAATAAGATTTCCATTCCGGCTGCCAGGTGCCGGCACCGGAACCGATAAGTATTGATGTATGCAGCCCGGATATACCGGCGTTATTCAGGTCGGTGACGAACTGGTTAATCATAGAAACATCCTGTGAGGCATTATTCAGTTCGGGACGGTAATCATTAACGGCGTCCGTCTGGGGCTCGCTCTGCAAAATAAGGTAATCCGGTTGGATTTGCTGCGCGATGATGATATTATGCTGGCTGCGAATTTGTTCGTAAGCAGCAAAACTCAAGGTTTTATAATAGGGACCGGGATTGAAAGAGGAATCGCTGCTGATGTAATAAGTTAGCAGTGGATTAGCTTCGACAATCATTTTCAGTCCGCGCTGATGAATCGCCTGCGCAAGAGACTGATAATAACTTAGCCAGGACTGCACGGTTTGCTGCGCCTGGGCGGCAGTCTGACCGGAAAAGATATAGAAGTTGGGGTCAAAGACAGGGCAGCCGATTTCTACGGTGACGGCTTTCACTCCCATCGCAGCTTCACCGTTCAATTCGTTCAGCATCGTCTGCTGTTCGCTGCTTTGCAGGATACCGGGGCCGGCATTGGTATCGGCGGTAACCAGCTCAGCGGCAAAATTTACCGGATAGTAACTGCCGTTCCACTGCGAGGTAATTTGACTGATATTGGCTGTGACATAACCTTGCAACTGGCTGTAAAGGGATTGATACAGCGCGGGAACAGGCGGATTAGATATGGTAGTGGTGGTTGACGGAAGAATCGTTGTGGGTGCAGGGTTAGTGGAAAAAATCGTGCCGGTAATTGTTGTATTTGAGGACGGCATAACAGTAGTCGTATTTAAAACGGTAGAAGGGGATGAAGGAGAAATTGCAATCGGGGACTGAGTAGTTGATGTTATAATTGCTGATGAATTCGTCGCAGTCGTCGTTTGACAGCCCGCGAACAAAATACAGCAGATTAAAGACGCAACCAGTGATAATTTGAAGCATTTATTCATAGGATTCACCTCGGCCCTTAAGTTATAATACATCTTTAAGTAATTGATACATAATGAAAGAATAACAGGGAATTGTTAAAACGACGCCGGAGATTTGTAAATTCGGGGTAAAATATTAAATTCTTCCTAATAATATTTCGGACAAGACAAGAAATGATTTTCTACAATCATTGCGATGTGAAATAACAAAAGAGAGCTAACTTTACAAGATAATATTCTTGGTATAACATTGTTGGCAATACTGTATAAACACACGTCAATGCCACAAACAAAACAATATTCAAGAAAGGAAGAGCAATGGAAAAAACAAACGAAAAATGGTGGGAAAAACTGGGGAAACCGCAATACGGCGGTGAACTGACATACCGATTAAACAGGAAAATCGTAAACCTGGACCCGTACAACGGCGTACACCTCACGCAGATACACACTGCATGGATGGAAAAACTCTTTGTTGACGACTGGACGCTGGACCCGAAAATATTCGATTATGTGCGCAACCTGCGCCCCAACGAATACGTCAAAGGCCACCTGGCGGAAAGCTACGAATTTACCGACCCGAAAACTTTTACAGTGCACCTGAGGAAAGGAATCCACTGGCAAAATATTCCGCCGGCAAACGGGCGGGAACTGATTTCGGACGACATCGCGTTTCATTTTCACCGGATGTACGGCCTGGGGAGCGGATACAACAAGCCCAGTCCGGCCCGGGCGGATGTGGCGGCATTTAAGGAACTGATATCGGTGGTATGCCCGGATAAATACACCGTGGTTTTTAACTGGAGGACCGCAAACCGGGAATTGATTATTGACGCGCTGCAGGAAGTGGGGACGACGTTGTGCATCGAGTGCCCGGACGTGGCAAAAAAATACGGCAACACCCAGGACTGGCACCATGCCGTGGGCACCGGGCCATGGATTTTGAAAGATTTTGTCGCGGACAACCACGCTTATCTGGAACGGAACCCGAATTACTGGGGTCATGACGAAAGGTATCCGCAGAATAAGCTACCCTATGCCGATAAATTAACGTTAAGAATTATTCCCGACTCCAAAGAGGCGCTGTCAGAGATGCGGGCAGGCAGAATTGACGCGGTAGATCAGATTTCACCGGTGCTGGCGATGGAGATGAAGAAATCCAATCCGGAAATCATCCAGATTTCAATGCCGCAAACCGCGGTAACAATCGACCCCAGGCATGACAAACCGCCGTTTAACGATGTGCGGGTGAGAGCGGCGATGCAGATGGCAATCGACTTACAGGGAATCGCAAAAGATTATTACAAAGGGACGGTAGAACCGATCCCTTCGACGCTGACGGGAAGGGAATTAAAGGGATGGGGTTTCCCCTATGAAATTTGGCCGCAGGAATTGAAAGACGAATACGCTTACAATCCACAGAAAGCGAAAAAGCTGCTGGCGGAAGCGGGTTATCCCAACGGATTTAAGACAAACATCGTGGCTAATACTTCCGCAGATATGCAGCTGTTGAACATCGTGAAGGGTTATTTCGCTGCGGTGGGTATCGATATGGAAATCCGCCCGATGGAATCCACCGATTGGACGGCATTCGTAGTGACCAACCGCAAACACGACCAGCTGGCTTATGCGGCGGTAAATCCCTACGGGCACAGTTACGAACCAATCCGGCAACTGAACCGGCTGCATACCGGCTATTCGTCCAACCACATGATGATCAGCGACCCGGTTTTCGACGCCTACCTGCCAAAAGCGGCGGCGGCCGCCAGTGAAGACGAGCTGAAGCAAATATTAAAGGACGCAAACGAACGGGTGGCCCGGCAGCATTTCGCGATTTCTTTGCTGAAACCGATGCAATATTCGCTGCACCAGCCGTGGTTTAAGGGATATCACGGACAATTCGGCTCGGTATGTTCCCCGGCTGGCAGCCCGCAGCTGCTGTTCTTCTACCCGGCGCGGTTTTGGATTGACCATGATATAAAGAAGAAAATGGGCCATTAATCCAAGTTCCGGAAATCAATAACGTATCGCAGGGGCTGGTTTTATACCAGCCCTTGATTGTTTAACAATGAACACTATACTTTAGGTAATCGCATCCTAATTTTTCTTATAAAGGAGAGGGAAGTGATAATATTCATTAATTTACATAACATTATGAAGATGTTATTTAGAAGACTATAACTTTTCTGATTATAGAATTCATCCTTTTTTTAATTATTACATATATTTAAGTGATAAAGGAAAAATTCGAGCGGAATTAACAAAAGAGAAGGCCTCCGGTAAAGGAGACCTTCTCTTTTTATTATTTGTTGGGCTAGCTGATTACTGCTTCAGAGATGAATCAATAAAGAAGCGGGCCATGTAGAAACCTGAACTGGCGGAACCGTTTTGCCCGTTATAACCTTTAAGCCACGGCTGCACGAAGGAGTAGAAGTTTGGTGAAACCAGGGATACTCCAAAGTGCTGCTGGGCCACATAGAGGTTTGCTTGTGCTACGATGCTTTTGATAGTTGGAACATCGGTGGCGGCAATTGCTGCCGGATAAAAGGCATCAAACGTCGGGTCGCTGACCAGACCGTAGTCACCACCGTAACCAGTACGGAACAACTGCAGCTGACGAACTGGGGAATACGCATTGCCGAACGGACGTCCGTCGCAGAAACTCATGGCGGTGGATTTCTTATTGCTGATGCAATAAGTACCCCAGGAAGCATTGTCCATCAGTGTTACGTTGACCGTGATGCCAATCGCGGCAAAATTGCTGACCATAATCTGCAGCAGATCCAGGTCGGAAGTATTGTTTGCCACGCAGACAGTGGTAAATCCGTTGGGGTAACCGGCCTGCGCTAACAATTGTTTAGCCAGCGTGGGATTATAAGCAAACTGTGCCTGTAGGTCTGCCGGCCAATTGGAATACGGGTCTCCCCAACCGCCGCCCATGGTGCTCAGGGTTAAAGATTGAGGAATGGCGGCTACGGTACCGTTGTAATAAGTCTGGGCAATTAACTGCAGGTTCTGGGCTAATTGACAGGCCTCGCGGACCTGCAGGTTATTATAAGGCGCCTGAGCGTTACAAAGGGCCATACCTTCGGCTGCCTGAGGAATAGGTACCTGGACGATGGAAGGATTGGTTGTCTTCATGGCATTGGCTGCTTGAATGGAGTTGCCTTCTACCAGGTCAATTTTACCGGTACGAAGCGCGGCCAAAGCGGTCGAGACATTAGGAATAATCAGAACATGCACGCCGTCAACGTAAGGCAGTTGATTGGCGGGATACCGCTCGTCGAAACCCCAGTAAGTGGGATTACGGACAAGAGTGGCGGAACTGCTATCAACAAAGTCGGTCAGAATAAATGGGCCGGTACCGATGGCATGATGCCAGTCGTTCAGGTTGCCCCATAGAGATACGGCTTCTTGAGCAACGTAATCCTGAGAGGCTGTCCCTTCATCGAGCTGGGTTTCCAGGATGTTTTCAACGTTGCCGTTGGTCCAGTGGAAATCCACTGTCCATGGAGCGGTGATCGTAACCGAGTTCATCGCCGCGCGGGACGTGACATCCGAACTGGCATACGGACTTGGGGTAGTGAAGCCGCCGCCAAGACCATACATGCGGTCCATATCATAAACGACATCGGCAGCGGTGAACTGCCGGCCGTTGACCGGGGCGATATTCTGCCAGTAAACATTTTGACGCAGGACAACGACGAAATCGTTGACATCCGGCATCGACCAGCTTTGTGCCAGACACCCGACTAAATCATCGGGGGGCCGGAAGATGAACTGGAAGGCGAATGAGGCAGGGCTGACCGTCCAGTTATCCATATCCATCTGTTGTAAATACATGGTTAATATGTTCGTGCCGCCCGTGTAATACGGGTCCCATTGTGTCAGGTCTCCGGTTTGTGAGACGGTGATTGTCCCACCGTATTGCGGTGTGCCCAGACTATCCCACCAGTTGCCGGTGGAAGTGGTAGTGACAACAGCGCTGGTAGTGCTGGATGCCGGGGCTGAAGAGGTTACTGTGGTAACTGTGGGTTGCGCGGTGGATGTGGCTACCACTGTGGTTGTAGTTGTAGTTGTGGCGTTTGTGGTCGTTGTTGCGGAACTGCATGATGCCAGCAGAATCGCTGCAACTAACATTAAAGATAAACCAAACCAGATAAATTTGCGTTTCACCTCAATTTACCTCCCTTTTAATTTTTTTGTGACGATTTAGAGAACACTTTATCATTAGCTCAACAATTTGTCAAGGTAAAATATTGAAAAAATAAGTATTAAAATAATATAATCAATTACACTCAAAAAGTTGCATAATATTAGATATCAAATAATAAAAATATTTTGAGCGTAATCCATGCAGGGTGTATAAAATATTAAAAATATTTCGGTTTACCGGCGAAAAAATATGATATATTAGATGCAATAAAGTGAGCAGGGAGGACAAATTACATTGAAAAGTACAAAAGTTAAGTTCGCTGCTTATTGTTTTAGCCTTGGATTAATGGCCATAATGGTTACAGGTTTCACCGGCTGTGCCGCAAAGTCAGCGACCACCCCGAAAGCGGCAATCGTTACAATAGAAATTAGCCCGACTACTCCGCCTGACTTAACGGTACATACCAACCTGCAGTTAACCGCGACTGCTACTTATGCTGACGGTTCAACGGGAGATATCACCAATACCGCAAACTGGACTGGTTTTAATAACACGGTGTTGACCGTTTCAACGACGGGTTCGGTGTATGGCGTATCTGCCGGCAGCGCGAAGGTCAACGCGGCTTTAGGCGGAATTACCAGCTTACCGGTGCTGGTAACGGTAGTTGCGCCTCAATAAAAACGGATAAATGTAAAATATTTTTAAATTATTTAGCGTATCGACCAGGAATTCGGTGACACGAAATAGCAGCAACAAGATATCAAAAGGCTAAAGACATTGGACGCGATTTTAAAATATCACGATGTCAGCAAATTGGATGCGAGACTTTAATTATTAACGCAAAATATTGAAAAAATATTTGAGGAGGCAATTAGTTGAAACGAGGCTACGCGGATACCCCGGAAGGGCAGGTGCATTACCGCACGGAGGGCAACGGTGAAACATTGCTATTGTTGCACAAAGCCGGGTTATCATCAGATGAATTTACCGAAATGCTGCCGTTCCTGGGCAAAAATTACCGGGCGATCGCGATGGATGTGCTGGGCTACGGTAATACCGACTTGCCGAAGCCGGAACCGAAATTTAACGATTATGTTCGGAACATCGTGCATTTTATTGACGCGATGAAGCTCAAAAAAATTAATATCGCGGGACATCTGCTGGGTGGATCGTTCGGGATGGAAATAGCCGCAACACATCCGGAACTTGTCAATAAATTAATTCTCTGGGACGGTATTTTCCTGGACGAAGTGGAACGGAAGGCGACACAGGAAGAGTACGCGAACGAACACATGATATTGAAAGACGACGGAACGCACATGCTTGAGGTTTGGAAATCCCGCGGGGGTAAACCGGGGGCCAATTTATTGTCAGTGAACCGCTCCACGATTGAGTATTTGAAATCCGGTCTGGGTGAAGGCACGGGCGCATCCCACCGGGCGCTTTTCTCCTATAACCCCGAATCCCAGCTGCCGAAAATAAAAGCCCCGACACTGCTGCTGTACAGCAGCCCGAAAAGCCCGATGCTGGTGCGGGTTGACGCAATGAAAGCGGCGATTATAAACAGCGAAGTTAAGATTTTAAACGGTGTCAATCCCTGGGAAAAACCGGGGGAACTAGCGCGGGTCATGATTGACTTCCTGAATAGTAAATAACCTCACAGCAAGCTGCAGGGCAAAAGGGGAAAGGAACCATTCCCAAGATTATGGATGAGACCGCTTTCGGCCTGCCGGCAAGTTGACGGTTATTCAGCGCAAATTTTGATAATTCGAACTAATAACACATTTTGCAAAAACGAAATAAATAAAAGGGGCTGGGTTTTTTACCCAGCCCCTTTTATTTAAGGATAACAAGACAGAAGCGATTTTATTGAGCGTTTTTCACAGCGGCATTAATCCAAAAACGGGCAGCATAAGTATTTACCAGATTACCGAAAGCGGCATTTTGTCCGTTGTAACCTACGAGCCAAGGCTGGCAAAGACAATACCCGGTGGGCGTCACCAGACTAATTAAAATGTGCTGCTGGGTAACGTACTGGCAAGCCTGCTGAACATACCCTTTGATACTGGTGATATCTGTGGCGGACATCGCATTGTTATAGATAGCGGTGTAAACCGGGTCGTTCCAGCCTTCGAAGTTAACCGAGTTGCCCGGAATAAACTCCGGCAGTACTCTGAGCGGTGCCAGAATACGACCGATAAGACCGACGCCGCGTTGTGCCAAACCATTCCAGGCTGAAGTGGTGACAAACGAGTTGATAGTAGCGGAGGGCATCGCATTGAGGGTGATATTAATGCCGACAGCGGCTTCTTCCGATTGGACGATACCCAATAAATCAGCGTCATTATTGGAGTCGAAATACAAAGTCGTGCTGAAGCCATTGGGGAAACCGGCGGCGGCAAGCAGGGCTTTAGCATTAGTCGGGTTGTAGGCGTATTCAGCCTGCTGAGCGGCCGGCCATTGATCATAAGGCCAACCCCAACCGGAGATGTAATAAGAGACCAATGTTTGGGGATTCGGGTTAGCCGTGCCCTGATAATAGGTGCTGGCGATTAAAGGCAGATTCAAAGCTTGCTGCATGGCAATACGTACATTGATATTATTAAAGGGAGCTACCGAACTCTTGGGCAGGATATCCAAAGCGGCAGCGGGAATTTTAATAATATTGATGCTGGGGTTGGTTTGCTGTAAACCTGCCATGACTGTCGGGGTAAACTGGGCGTTGCTGCCCATATAGTCAATTTTACCGACGCGCATCGCGGCCAGCGCTGTGGAAGTATTGGGGATAATGAGAACGGTCATGCCGCTTATATACGGGAGCCGGTTCTGGGGGAAACGTTCGTCGTATCCCCAATAGGTAGGACTGGCGGTTAATTGCATAGCGGTCGAGTCAACCCAGTCAGACAAAATGAAAGGGCCTGTACCGGATTGATTATGCCAGGTATTGGTACCGTTACTGGCGACAACGTCTTCGGATGGGATGATAACGTTGACGATACTGGCCTGTTGCATATTTTCGGCAATGGACTCCGGGTTGGTGTTTACCCAGGTGAAAGACACGGTATATTTGTCAATGGCAGTAACAGATTTGATAGAAGCCTGAGGCGAAGTTGCCCAGATGGGAGCGGGCGCGGTGAAACCATCGCCCAGACCGAGGTTGCGGTCGTAACTATAGACAACATCAGCCGATGTAAGCTGACGGCCGTAGACCGGGGCAATATTCTGGAAATAGACATTTTGTTTAAGTGTAATAATAAAGGTGTTAATATCTGTCGGAGAAAATTGCCAAGTAGCAGCGAGGCAGCCGGCAGCATAATCCGGCGGACGGAAGCTGATGTTATAGGCAAAAACAGATGGGCTCAAAGTCCAGTTATCGGTAAAGGGCTGTTCCTGCCAGGCAAAATTCCAGGAAGTGTTGGTAGTCCCGAGAATCGGGTCGAAAGTAAGAATGTTGCTGTTGGAGGCGATCGTGATATGACCCCCGTACTGCGGGGTGCCGAGGTTATCCCACCAGTTACCGGTGGAAGTGGCGGAAACGCTGGTGGTAACTGTTGATGTAGGTCCACCGGTGGAAGAAGTTGTTGTGCTTACAGGTGCTGAAGTTGTGGTGGTCATAACAGTTGATGTTGTTACCTGAGTTGCAGTAGTGGCGGTGGTAGTGGTTGACTGCGAACAGGAAGCCAATACCAGCGAGATTACCAGGAAAAACGCGAGGGCAAATAATATTGGCCGTCTTTTCATAGGAACCTCCTTTTTTATTTTAGACGCCGGACAAATCAAAGACAGATTGTGTTTGTTATTCGGTACTGAATCTGCCCCAGATTGCAAAAAGTTTATCACACGGTATTACTGTTGTCAACAGGAAAATGAATGTAACATTGAGCGTTGCCGAATGAAGAAAAGGGGTTAACCAATAATTTGTTGCGTGAATAATAACACTTAGGGAACAAAAATAATATTCCGAGATTATTTCCTGTTGCTTTTTATCTTTTGTTTCACTATGATATGGGTACAAGCAAAAGTGTCCACTTCAATATCTCATCTTTGCCGGAAGTCAGAACAGCGCAACACAGCATTTTACCTCGGATTACGGGAAATAATCAGGAGGTGTAATATGACACAGAAAGCCCTTTCTGACCGGCTGATGGATTTATGCAACCAGCACGCCGATGAAATTGCGGAACAATGGCTGCAATCCATCCTTAAAAACTCGCATACATCTACTTTTGTCTGCAATCCACAGGAAAGCTGCCTGCGGCACGCATCATTTATTTACAAGAATCTGAGACGGATGTATTTCGCCGAAAATCCTTACAAAGAAGTGCTGATTATAATGGATGCGACCGGCTACGCCGAGGAGCAGTACAGCCGGCGCGTGCCGTTGTCCGAAGCGGTATACGCATTAATTATGATGCGTCGGTATGTCTGGCTTTATGCCGAAACCTCGGACCTGTTTAACACGACCTCTGATATGTATCTGGTTTTACAGAGTACAAACCGCATTTTGCTGCTGTTTGATTATGCAGTTTATATTGTGATCGAAAAATACGAAAAAATGGCGAGAAACTAACACGGGAAGAGTGTAAAAATGTACAAGAAAATCATCGTGCCGTTGGACGGGTCGGAACTGGCGGAATGTGTTATACCCCATGTTGAAGCCCTGTTTAAAGGGATGGGAACAGAAGAAGTTATCCTGATAACGGTGATGGAAAGGGTAGTGAACCTGACCCCTAAAAACAGTAATGGGGAAAAAGCCGCGGAACAGAATTTTTTTGAACCGGATATCGCTTTCAGCGACCGGCCATATACCGGCCGCAAATTTGAATTCGACCCTGCGTTGAAAGTACCGTTGGTCACCGGCAAAATGCTCAAACAGGGCCAACGCTATCTGGCGGAAGTGGGCGAAAACCTGTCGAAAAAAGGCGTTAAGGCTGGAATTACGGTATTGATGGGCGAAGCCGCAGAACAAATAGTAGACTTTGCCCGCATTGAAAAAGCGGAACTGATAATTATGGCCAGCCACGGTCGTTCCGGATTCAATCGATGGGCAATGGGCAGCGTGGCTGAAAAAGTATTTCACGGCAGCAGCGTGCCGATATTACTGGTTAAAGCAAAAGCGACAGACAAAGAATAATATCAGGTAACTTTAAATTAACCCGAGTATTTAACCGAGGGGAAAAGCTTCAAATCGGTGTGGGGCAGGAACAAAGCCGCGATGAATTCGTTCATAAAGGGCGTGTAGTTGGAAAGCTCGACGTTGGTCATGCGGCGGGCAATTTTAAGCGAATCTTCAAATGCGGTGATTGATGTTAACGCCAACTGCGCCCCGGTAAGCGAACTGTTGCCGATAAACTGAATCCGTTTCACATCAATGTCCGGAATCAATCCGATAGCGATGGCTTTAGGAATATCCAAAGAACTGCCGAATCCGCCGGCGACATAAATATTTTCCAGTTGGGCGAAGCCGAGCCCGACGTAGTCTACCAGCGATTTAATCGCGGCAAAGATGGCGCCTTTTGATTTTATCAGATTGGCGATTTCGGATTCGGATAAAGATATCGGCTGGCCGGTTTCCGTTTCATCCGCGAATGCAAAGATATAGCTTAATTCACCGTCTACTTTAACCAGTCGTTGCGATTTAACAGCATCGTTAAATTTACCATGCGGTTCGATAATGTGATTCCGGACCAGTTCGTAAACGGCATCAATTAAGCCGGAACCGCAGATACCGCGTGGTTTGGCTTTACCGATGGTTTGATAAGAGACATCGCCGTCATCAATTTCTATTTTCTCAATCGCTCCTTTCACAGCCCGCATGCCGTTACGCGCGCCGCCCCCTTCAAAAGCGGGCCCGGCAGAAGCGGAACAGCAGACCAGCCACTCGTTGTTGCCGATAACGATTTCCCCGTTAGTGCCAACATCAATTAAACAGCGGATTTCCGGTTTGTCCGCCATGCCGCAGGCAAGGACGCCGGCCACAATATCGCCGCCGACATAGCTGGCAATACTGGGCGCGACTTCCAGGATGCCTTCGGGATTAATTTCAATGCCGACTTCCCGGGCGAATATCTGCGGGTAAACCGTGGTAGTGGGCACATACGGTTCGAGACGGATGGAACAGGGGGTCATGTTCAGCAGAAAATGACTCATCACTGTATTTCCCGCTGCCACAACAGCAGTAATGTCATGAAGTTTAACATTATTTTCCGTAGCCAACGCCTGCGCCAGACTGTTGATATTGGTGATAACGGCCTGGTGCACGGGCGCCAGCGAGCCACGGACACAGGCGAAAATCATGCGGGAAATGACATCTTCCCCGAACCGGGCCTGCAGGTTGTGACTGCCTTTAACCGCGACCACTTTGCCGGTCTTAAGATTGACCAGCTGCACAACTACGGTGGTAGTGCCGACATCCACAGCCAGCCCGTAATGATTGTCGGTGGTATCGCCGCTTTCAATCTGTAAAATGCGCCCAACGCCATTATGCCGGGCGAAAGTCACAGTGATTTTCCAGTGATGGGTGCGCAGTTTTTCGGTCAGGTTTTGCAGGCAGGGTAGGGAAATCTCAAATTTTTCGTAACTGCTGACTTTTTGCAATTCGCGGGTAATTCGGTCGTTATCGGACACGTTATCTTCCAGCGTTGGCACAGGCAATTCCAGATAGACTTTTTTCACCAGCGGGTCGAAATGAAAAACCGGATGGTGCAGGTTTTTATGCAGCACGATATCTTCCGGACCGCTGTACGCCACGGAGGTACCTTCAAGCTGTATTTTTTCCTGTTCCACGGCAGGTTTCGGGGGGATGAGCACCACCAGATTGTCTGTTATTTTGGTACGGCAGGCCAGTAGATACCCATGTACGATTTCGTCTTTGGAAAAGAAAGAGATAGCATTTTTATCCGCCATTGCTTTACCGGTGATTACTTGCAGCCGGCATTCACCGCACAGGCCGTCGCCGCCGCAGAGGCTGTCAATAATCACGCCGACTTCAGCCGCGGCTGCCAGAAGCGTGGTGTCCTCCGCAACTTTAATTGTTTTATTATCCGGCAAAAAAGTAACCGAATATTCCTTCATAATTCCTTCCTGAAGCAGGTTTAAACCAGAGGTTATATACACGGTGGTTTAACAATCAGTAGCAGTATGATACAATCAAAACTACCTGTTTGGCAAATACGATTACCATCTTCCTGACGATTCAGTTGATTGGGAGGGGAAAATATGAACTGGGTTGATATCATCATCATCGTTTATCTCGCCCTTTCGGTGTTGACCGGTTTTATGGAAGGGCTGATACGTACCGTGCTTTCCATTATCGGGTTGATTGTTGGGATTATCCTGGCAGCGCATTTTTATATTCAACTGGGAAACATTCTCACTTTTATTTCCAACAAAAATGTGGCGAACATCGTTGCGTTCGTGATTATTTTAGTGGCGGTGATGATTATCGCCGCCATCATCGGTACAATATTACACTCGATAGTCAAGAGTATCATGCTGGGCTGGGTGGATAAGCTGGGCGGCGCTGTAATCGGATTTATTCTGGGGGTATTATCCATCAGCGCGATATTGGCCGTAATTGTGAAATATGACAACGCCAGCGTAATTACCAATTCCAAGTTATCCGGGTTTTTTCTGAACCAATTTCCGGTAGTGCTGAAATTAATGCCCAGCAGTTTCAGTGATATCAAGAATTACTTTAAGTAGCATTACTTGACATAATCCATCTGTTTGTTTTCGATAAGGCGTTCCCGCAGCCGGAACAGGGCGCTGACGGCCGCGCGTTCCACCGAATCCGAACGGTTAATCATGAATTGCTGCGTCCAGCTTTTTGTCCCTAGAGCGTCGGCCACGCCGATATAGACAACATCGGATTGATTGGATGCTACGCGTTGACAATCTACCCCGGTAATGCTCAACCCAATATCGGTGGAAAATCTGTCTTTGATTGATTGTGCCATGGCCTCCGCCACCGCACCGGTTACCCCATCGGTAACGGGAAACCCTAACCCCGTATCAGCTAAATCTGAATTAACGATAACGCCGCCGCGATAGAAACGCAGGCTGAGAGTGGAATTGCTGATAATGTGCCCCAGTAAACCGCCGGTGAACTGCTCCATGGTGGCCAAAGTCAGGCCGCGGTGACTCAACGCCTGCCCGACAACCCCTTCCAGCGTATCGTTATCAGTGCCCCAGACATAGGGCGCCAGTTTTTCCTTAATGCCTTTTTCGGTGATATCCAGTAAATGCGCGGCATCGCTGCCTTTTGCGATTAAACGCACCTGGATGCCGTCAGGCTTGGCGTAAATTCCAAGCGTGGGGTTAGCTGCTTCGAAATATGGCTGCACCAGTTCGCCAACTCTAGCTTCCTGCATGGAAAAAGTTTTAATCGTCCTTGCTTGTATGACATCAACCGGGAAACGGGTTTTAAGCCGTGGAAGGACTTCGTTCTGCCACATAGGCAGCATTTCGCGCGGAGGACCGGGCATCACGGCGATAACTTTGCCGTTTGTTTCGACCCACCAGCCGGGCGCGGTGCCCCTGGGGTTGGGCAAAGACGCCGCCGAAGGAATACGCATCGCCTGCTGCAGATTTGAGGGCGGCATTTCCCTGCCCATGCGGATGAATTGCGCTTTGAGTTCCTTAACCAGGTCCGTGTCGGTGAACAGTTCTTCTTCGAGCACCAATGCAATCGCTTCACGGGTAAGGTCGTCCTGGGTAGGCCCCAAACCGCCGGTGGTAATAATAACCGAGGAACGGCTTAAAGACTGCCGGATGATTTGCGCCAGTTTCTTAATGTCGTCGCCGGATGTGGTAATGCGCTGCAGTTCGATGCCGATAAGCGGCAGCTGCGAAGCGATATATACGGCGTTGGTATCAGTGATTTCACCGCGGAGCAGTTCCGTGCCGATGGAAATAATTTCTGCTTTTACGTTTTTTTTCATAATTAATGCCTCGTTTTTTATGGGATATCTTCAAATTATTTTAGCTTTTTTAGTCGGAAGATGCACTTTATTTCTTTAATAACTCCCGTTCCAGAGAATATAATGATAAAAGAAACGAAAATGTCAGGAAACAAATTTGCGCACAGACGATTTTGATTATGAGCTGCCTCAGGAACTGATTGCCCAAAAACCCATCGAACCGCGGGATACATCCCGGCTGCTGGTGCTGAACCGGCAAACCGCTAAAATTGAACATCGCCGTTTTCCGGATATTCTGAACTTTTTACAGGCCGGAGATGTGATGGTTTTTAACGACAGCCGCGTGATACCGGCGCGTTTATCCGCGAAAAAATCCGGCACCGGCGGTAACGTGGAAATACTTTTATTGAAGCGCTTGGAACAAAACCGCTGGGAAACGCTGGTAAAACCGGGACGGCGTGTTAAAAAAGGGACTTTGTTAGAACTGGCGAATGAAAACAGAAACATTGTGGTGAATGCCGAGGTGACAGAAGAAGGGGAAAACGGCCTACGCGTCATTAAGTTTTCCGATGAGACGCGGCTGGCGGAATTGGGACAGGTGGCACTGCCGCCCTACATTCACGAACCGTTAACCAATCAGAACAGATATCAAACGGTATATGCCGACCGGCAGGGGAGCGTAGCGGCGCCGACAGCCGGCCTGCATTTTACGGAAGAACTTCTGGCAAAAATCAGAGCGCAGGGTGTGAAATGTTGTTTTGTTACTTTGCATGTCGGGCTGGATACTTTCCGGCCTGTTCAGGAAGATAATCCGCAGGAACATCGAATCCATCAGGAATTCGGAGTGGTGCCGGCAGCAACAGCGGAGAAAATTAATCAGGCCAAACTGGCAGACAAGCGTGTGATATGTGTGGGCACTACCAGCGTGCGGCTGGTGGAAGCGGCAGCGCAAAAAAGCAATGGCCCTATACAACCCTTTGAGGGCTGGGTTGATTTGTTTATTTTGCCGGGATACCAATTTCGGGTCTTGGATGCGATGATTACGAATTTCCACCTGCCAAAATCAACGCTGCTGATGCTGGTCTCGGCTTTTGCGGGTAAAGAACTGATTGATAAAGCATACCAGACGGCGATATCCGAAAAATACCGCTTTTACAGTTTTGGTGACGCGATGCTGATTCTATAATCAAACCTCTTATTATCAATTATTTTCTAATCAATCAGCGCAAGATAGTTTGAGTTAAACACAAGCATGCTTGCGTATTGACATGCCAGCCTAACAGTACTATCATGATTACAAAATACTCAGGAGGTTAAACCATGCCCAAAATCGTACTCATAGGAGTGGGAAGTTATGTCTTCGGGAGAGATATAATTTCGGATATCATGCTTTATCCCGCGCTCAAAGGCAGCACGCTCAGCCTGATGGATATTGACAAAGAAAGACTGGACCTGTTCACAGCTTACGCTAAAAAACTGGTGCAGCAGCAAAAAGCGGATTTAAAAATCGAGTCGTCACTGGACCGGCGGGTAGCGTTGGAAGGTGCCGATTACGTTATTATCTCAATCCGCTCCGGCGGCTGGCCGGTGCACAATAAAGACCGAGAGATTACAATGAAGCGCGGACTGGAGATCCAGTCGGACGCGATGGGTGTCGGCGGCGTTTTTTCCGGTTTACGGCATATTCCGGATGTATTGGATATTTGCCACGACATGGAAGAAGTATGTCCCGATGCCTGGCTTTTGAATTATTCTAACCCGATGGCCATGATTTGCTGGGCCATTAACGATTACTCAAAAATAAAGAATGTCGGGTTATGCCCGAACCCGACCGGACAATCGGAGCGGTTCGGGACCATGGCCGGAGTGCCGGCGAAAGACGTCTGGTATACGGTCGGCGGGTTGAATCATCAATCGTGGCTGCTGGAAATCAAGTATAAAGGAGAAGACCTTTATCCCAGGCTGCGGGAGATGGTAGACAAAATCAAGATTTCCGACGAACATGAATCCAGCCCCGGTAAAGAAAGCGCCGTGGAAGTGGAGATGTTCAAAACCTTCGGGTATTTCAGCACCGGTTTCGGGCACCTGACAATATCACTGCCGTATTTCCGTCGAAAACCGGAACTGCTGGAAAAGTATAAACTCGGCGACCAGAGCCGGGAGTATGTTATCCCGTTAATTGAAAAACAAGCCGAGGATTTGAGAAACGACCTGAAGAGCGGGAAGATTTTCGACCTGGGCGAACACCGCTATACGGTGATTGCGGTCAGCGCCATCAACGCAATGGAAACGGGCAACCAGATCCGGATTTTCGGGAACGTGAAAAATACCGGCCTCATTCCCAACCTGCCGGAAGGGTGCGTGGTAGAAGTGCCGTGCATGGTGGATAAGGGCGGGGTGCATCCGACTTATGTCGGGAACCTGCCGGAGCAATGCGCCGCTTTAAACCGGCTGAACGTTAACGTCCAAGAATTAGCGGTCAGAGGAATCGTCGAAAAGAACAAGCAGAAGGTTTTACAATCGCTGCTGCTGGACCCGCTGACCTTCTCGATGCTATCTATCGATGAAATTAAAGAAATGGTGGACGAACTGTTTAAAGTGGAAATCAAGCAATTCATCAAGGGTTATAAATAACATTCTTTCCGCTGTAAAACAGGGATTGGGGCTGAGAAAACTCAGCCCCTTTTCTTTTTGTCCGCATATGATAAAATAATAAAAAATCAAATTGATGGGCGGACCAAAAAATGATGATTTTGTTGATTATTATAATCCCGTTTGTGTTCCTTGCTTTAGTGTACCTGGGATTATCCTATTTCATCGCCTATTCGGCGGTGCACCAGAACCGTCAGCCGGTGCCGAAGAATCCGGGCGATTACGGGATGAAATTTGAGAATGCGGAATTCAACTCTGCCGACGGGGTCAAGCTTAAAGGCTGGCTGATACCGGGCGAATTGAATAAAGTAATTGTGATGACACACGTGGCCGGGCTGACGAAATACGGTTCTTCTGCGAGTTATAAAAATCCGACAAAAATGTATAACTGGGAAATCGAATTCCTGAAAACGGCGCAGCATCTGCATCAGGCCGGTTATTGGGTATTGCTGTTTGATTTCCGGAACCACGGCGAGAGCGGACCGGACCCGAACAAAGGAATGGCGAGCATTGGATTAAAGGAATATCAGGATGTAGTGGCGGCGCTAAAATATATCGGCAGCAGGGATGAGCTCAAGGATGCCAATATCGGGGATGCCAGTTTCTGCATGGGCGCGAATTCGACGATAATTGCGATGAGTAAAAACCCGGAAGCATTTAAAAAAGTTAAGTGCCTTTTCCTGGTGCAGCCGATTTCGATGGAAGTGTTTTTAAGGACTTACCTCGGCACGTTTATCACACTGCGCGGGGCCCGGCTGTTCATGCCGATGGTGAAAAGGTTTGTCGTGCTGATGGGCGCGATGCCGCTGGAACAAATGTCGCCCAAGGATTACGCCAAAGACATATTGGTACCGGCGATATACGTGCAGGCAAGGAACGACCCCTGGACGGAATTAAGCGATATTAAAAGTTTTTACGCGAACACACCGGACAAACCCAGGGAATTTGTTTGGATTGAGAATACGAAGCACCGCTATGAAACCTACAGCTATTTTCAGAATAAGCCTGACATAATGATGGCATGGCTGAAAAGATGGATGTAGCATCAGACCGGATTTAGAGTGTTTGCCCGGCGATATACCCGGAAGCCCAGGCCCAACCCAGGTTGTAGCCGCCGCGTTTGCCGTTGACATCCAGCACCTCGCCGGCGAAATAGATGTTTTTATGGAGTTTTGATTTCAGCGTGCCGGGGGTAACTTCATTGACTTTGATGCCGCCGACGGTGAATTCGGCCTCGTTCCAGCCGCGGGTGCCGTTAACCCGGAACCGGAAGTCTTTTAATTTAGCAGCAGCCGAATTAATATCGCCGTTTCCAAACAGTTCTTTGAAGGATACACATAGTTTGTTCGGCAGGATACCGGCGAGCATCTCTTCGGGCGCGAGTTTTTGACTTTGTCGCTGTGCCAGTTTTTCTTGTAATTGGACTTTATCCAGAAACGGAATCATATCCACGGCAAGAAACACATCTTTTTTGTGATAACGGTTGACGGCGACAGAGATTTCTGAGCTGACGTCAAGGACACAGGTACCGGAGAGCCCGTACTTAGTAAAAAGTAATTCACCTTTTACCGGCGCTGATTTTTTGCCATCAATAACGGCGCTGGCAGCAGCGGAAATACGCTGACCCTGGAGATAATGGCACATGGTATCTTTGACGACCAGCGGCACCACGCCAGGAACGGGTTCGACGAGGGTATGTCCCAACTGTTGGGCAATTTCAAAAGTGCTGCCGTCCGAACCGAGCACGGGATAGGTTTTACCGCCGCCGGTAACGATTAATTTTTGGCAGGTGAATTTTTTGCCGTTTCCGGCGGATACGATAATATTACCTCCGGAAAAACTAATACCGTTACAGTCGAAGTTATATTCCACCGTTACGGATAATCTACGGAGTTCGATTTCCAGGACTTTTAAAACGGAAGCTGCCTGATTGGTCACGGGAAATATCCTGCCGTCCTGGGACCAGGTTTCCAGCCCCAATCCATTGAAGAACGCCAGTATTTCAGTTATTCCGAATTTGGAAAGGATGGACCTCACGAGTTCTCTGGCAGCGGGATTGTAAAATGTTTCGTCAAAATTATCGTTGAGCAGGTTGCAGCGGCCGTTGCCAGAAGCCAGGATTTTCTTCCCGAGCTGCGGCATTTTTTCGCAGATATTCACGGAGTGTTCGGAACGCGCCGCACTGATGGCGGCACAAATCCCGGCAGCCCCCCCGCCGATGACGATAGTATTGTATTTGTTCATGGTTTAATCCGATAAACCCCAAAGCTATTATCTCAGATTCTAACACATCAGGAAGCGGTAGAGACAACTTCTTTTAACTTTACCAAATACTGCACGGATAGACGCAGGTTGGATTGTCTGGTATCATTTTAGTCAGAAACAAGGATATTTTAGAATTAAGATAAGGCAGAAAAAATTGGACAAAAACAGTAAGATTTTAGTGCAGTGCGATTTCGACGGCACCGTAACGACCGAAGACGTCAGTTTCATGCTGCTGGATGCTTTCGCGAAGGGTGATTGGCGAGTACTGGATGAAGAATATAACTCCGGAAAAATCACTGTCGGGCAATTTAACGAACAGGCGTTTGCGCTGGTAAGGGCAGGTAAGCAAGAGATGCTGGATTACCTGAAGGGTAAAGTTGTCATCCGGCGCGGTTTTAAAAGTTTTGTGCAGTTATGCCGTAAAAAAGGTTTCCGGCTCGTGATTGTGAGCAACGGCCTCGATTTTTACATCCGTCAAATTCTGACGGATATCGGTTTGGATAACCTGGAATTTCACGCGTCGGAAACCCGTTTTCAGGCCAACCGGGTGAAAGTACGGTATGTCGGGCCGGACGGTAAGGAAGTTGATGCTGAATTTAAAGATAAATATGTCCGTCACTTTATCAAGGGTGGCTACTATGTCGTGTATATCGGGAACGGAACTTCGGATTTGTCTGCGGCGAAAGGGGCACAGCATGTCTTCGCTACCGAGAGCCTGTTGAAACACTGCCGGCGCACCGGTTTAACCTGTGTACCATTCACTTCTTTTCACGAAATAAGCGAAGTTATCGCGGATTGGTAAGATGAAATGAAAATACTGCTGCATGTCTGCTGCGGGGTTTGCCTGGCCGGTACCGCGGAAACGTTACTGGCCGAAGGCCATAATATTACCGGGTATTATTTTAACCCGAATAACGCCCCTCTGGCAGAGTATGAAAAGAGGCTGGCAGCGGCCAGGACAATTGCGGGGATAATGAATTTCCCGGTAATTGCAGTCCAATACAACCCTGAACCATGGCGGAAAGCGACGGACGGCATGGCGGAAGAACCGGAGGGCGGAAGAAGGTGTGAAATCTGCTTCCGGATGCGGCTGCAGGCCGCCTATGATTATTTCGGGGAAAATGATTTCGATGTTTTTACAACAACACTGACAATTGGGCCGAGGAAATCAGCGGAAGTTATCAACCGCATCGGTAAAGAAATCGGCGGCGAGAAATTCCTGACCCGGGATTTTAAAAAGAACGGCGGAGCTCAACGGGCGGTGCAACTGGCCAAACAGTATAATATCTACCGGCAAAATTACTGCGGCTGCGTATACAGTGTGCGAAAATAAAAGATAGTTAAAAGGGATAAATCCATCGCTATACTTCCCCTTGCAAATGGGAATAGAAAATTGACTAATTACGGATGTTCGCGGATAATTTTAGCCGCGGTCACCGCTAATTTTTCGAGGTAGCCGCCGCTGCCATGATAAGCGTTAACATCAGCCGGCAGGGGATGAATCGTCTCATCTTTCTTTAACAACTTTTTGTTGATTTCTTCGATTTTCACTTCTTTACCGGTCGTTTTCAGCAGGGCATAAGCACCCGCCGCGGCGGCGCCTAGGGCAGCGCCGGCATCTTCGATACGGATAACCGGTTTGTTCCAGATGGCAGCCACCCGGCGTAAAATCTCTGCACTCTTATTCACGCCGCCGGTAACATAAAGCGGGTCGGTTGATTCTTTAGCGAATGTCTTTGAATAAAGATAAACCGTGCCGAGAGTAGATTCGATGAGACCGGAATAATCCGGCCCTAATTCCGGTACTGTATGGGTGGTGCGAATAATATCGTGACTGCCGGATACCGGGAAAGATTCCAGGCGCGGCTGCCAGAACACCATGTACTTGCCGACAGATGTTTCCTTAAGGGCTTTTTCGGCGGGCTGATAATCGTCCTTTTTTAAACCGTGTTCGGCCCGCAATTGGTCCCAGACCAATGCGCCGTTGGTGCGGCAGCTGAAGATAAACGGTCGCCCGATGCCGTCATACATGGCATTGGATGCGCCGCTCATATCAAAATGTTTACCGTCGGTAGAGACCATGTTGACCAGACTGGAACCCAGGCTGAGGAGGTTGCCGGTGACCAGGACTTTCGATTGGGGATTATCACCCGAGCCGGCGATGATCCTGCAATCCGGGCTGAAGCCGTATTTTTCGATAAAATAAGTAGCAATACGCCCCACGATGGTATAAGGAGGAACAATGGGTAAAAGTTTGTTGCGCAAGGTGCTTTCGCCGCCCGGCAGACCATCCGCCACGGCTTTCACGAGCTTAATGGACCAGTCTTTGCTCAGATAATCCATCATCGACATACCGCAGGCGTTACCGAAGTCAAGCGGCACGCGGGAATTCCCTGATAAAACCGCCGGAATCAGACTGCTGAGTAAATGAATATATTCCGTTTTCTGGTAATCTTCCGGGTATTGCGAGGCAATTTTACGGATGACGGCGCCAGTGAACCGAGCCGGGGAATCGGAACCGGACATTTGAATCATTTTTTCCTGTCCGCCCACAAAAGTGCGGATAAAGTCGGCTTCTTTAACTGTATCGGATGTCATCCATGTCGGGACTAAATTTAAAGCGAAACAGCCATCGAGAATGGTCACAAGATTGGATTTGGTGGCGTCTGGGACGTTTAACCGGCCGAAAAGAATCCGTGCCTGATGACTGATATAGGCATGACCGTGCTGCTGCGCGGAAACATTGCAAACCAGGATATCACGCATCGGTAAACCGGAGGATTTCATATCGGCAAAGAGGGCATCCAGCGCAGCGAGGAACATTTTAGGCGGTTGATTGGCTTCACCTTCATGCTGCGGCGGTAAGATGTAGTTTTGACCCTGAATACAGTATTTTTTAAGGCGGACATCTTTCTGATAATCCAAAGAGAGCTGTTTAACAATTTCGCGGGAATCAATATCAATTAAGACGGCCGATAAACTTTGGGTGCTCAGGTCAAGCCCGAGAGATAATCTTTTATTCGCCATTTGTATATTCCTCACACGACGCTAGAATTTGATAAGATTTTGGAATTAGTAAAATTATGCCATTAGCTGAAAGTTTGTGCAACATCCGAGATAAAAGATACAAACACCGCGGGATACCGGCGACGTGTGCGATTGCGCTTCTAATTCTGGCGGGAATGAGTTTGAGACGGGGAAATTCCACATAATTGTTATAGCGTATTTTGTGCTTGTTTGACGAAATACATTGTGCTAGTATTTGAGTGCAATATAAGAGCAAAACACTTGCTGCGTTGGCTCAATCCCGGGGAGTTCAATGGAAAAGATTAGATTGACATAATAATAGTATGCTTCTCCAGAATATCGTAAGGAGGATGTGACTCTTATGACAGAAATGAGACGTTCCGAAGAAAATCCGATTATAATACCGATGAGTGAAAATGCCTGGGAAGCTGATGGTGCCTTTAACGGCTGCCCGGTACAGGACGGCAGTAAGATGCATTTTGTATACCGGGCCGTATCACACCCGCAGGAAATTGCAGGCTTTGAACTACCGGTATCAACTATCGGATACGCGATGAGCCTGGACGGAGTGCATTTTAAAAACCGGCACCAGTTCATAAAACCGGAATACGACTGGGAGAAATTCGGCTGCGAGGACCCGCGGGTATCAAAACTGAACGGTAAATTTTACATCTTTTATACGGCGCTTTCGACTTTTCCTTTCTGCGCTCCATGTATAAAAGTGGGTGTGGCGATTACCAAAGATTTCAAAAAAATACAGGAAAAACACCTGGTAACACCATTTAACTCGAAGGCAATGTCGCTATTTCCGGAAAAAGTGGATGGCCGGTACGCGGTGGTGTTGAGTGTAAATACAGACCTGCCGCCGACCAGGATTGCGGTGGCGTATTTCGACCGTGAGGAACAAATGTGGTCGCCAACATATTGGGAAGGGTGGTATTCGCTGCTAAACGATAATATCATACCGCTGGAACGGTCACCGAAAGACCACATCGAAGCCGGGGCACCGCCGATTAAGACAAAATACGGCTGGCTGCTAATATATTCGTACATCCAAAATTACTTTTCACCGCCGGCGACATTCGGCATCGAAGCAGCGCTGCTGGACATCAATAATCCGCAGAGAATTATCGCGCGGACGGAAAGACCGCTACTGGTGCCACAGGAAGAATATGAAAAATACGGGAAAGTCCCGAATATTGTTTTTCCAACCGGCGCACTGGTGAAGGAAGGCATGCTGTATATTTATTACGGAGCGGCGGATACAACCTGCGCGGTGGCGACCTGCAAACTCGAAACGCTGCTGGAAGACATGCTGGAATCCAGGATTAAGCAGATAAGGCTGAACAGATACGAAGGCAACCCTATCATCAAACCGGACCCGAATTTGGCTTGGCAAAAACGGGCAGTATTTAATCCAACGGCGCTATATGAATACGGGCGGGTGCATCTGGCATACCGGGCAATGTCTGAAGACAACACTTCAGTAATCGGGTTTGCTTCCAGCGGTGACGGCTATCATTTTGACGACCGACCGGCGGAGCCGATTTATACACCGCGAGAGAATTTCGAGGCGAAACTGGTGCCCGACGGGAATTCGGGTTGCGAGGACCCCAGGCTGACACGGATCGGGGATACCATTTATATGTTGTATACCGCATTTAACGGACGGAGCGAACCGAGGGTGGCGTTATCTTACATCAAAGTAGATGATTTCATCGCACGCTGCTGGAACTGGTCGCGGCCGATATTAATTTCACCACCGAACCAGCCGGACAAAGACGCGGCGATTTTCCCAAAAATGATAAAAGGAAAATACGCGATACTACACAGAATAGGGGTCAGTATCTGGCTGGATTACGTGACCGATTTAAATTTCGGGGATAACAAATGGCTGAAGGGCAGCATCATCATGAGCCCCAAAGACGAGCTGCCGGATACAGAAAAACTGGGGATTTCCGGGCCGCCGATTGAAACCAAAGAAGGCTGGCTGCTGCTGTACCACTGTGTATCCAGAAAAACACAGCCGATGACATATTATGTGGCAGCAGCGTTACTGGACTTGAAAGACCCATCAAAGGTGCTGGCGCGGAGAAAAGTGCCGATACTGCAACCGGAAACGCCGTACGAACTATTCGGGCAAGTGAATAATGTGGTATTCCCGTGCGGAGCAGTGATCATCGGGGAAGAACTATTTGTTTATTACGGCGGTGCCGACAGCGTAATCTGTGTGGCGACGATGAAATTAGCAGAGTTAATGAACAGCCTGATTACCTGGGCGGGACTGGAAACCGAACTCACCAGTCTGGTAAAGAAGAAGTAAAGATTAAGTAATATGTATTGCTAACGTCCGTCTTGATATGTTATATTTTTTTGAAAGGAGTCAAGTTGTTAACGGACTATACTTACGTTGCTTATTATCTGATTGCAGCCTTCATTTTTGCCGGCGGCGCAATCGGTTTGCCGATTTTACTCCGATATTTCCATGTGGTCCCCCGGAACCCGAATGCGGAGAAGTACAATATCTACGAATGCGGGATGGAAACCACCGGAAAGACATGGATTCAGTTTAACTTCCGTTACTATTTCTACGCACTGATTTTTGTAACTCTGGACGTAATGGTGGTTTTTCTCTATCCCTGGGCCGTACAGTTGAAACAACTCGGGGCGACCGCCCTGGTAACGATACTGGTATTCATTTTCATCATTGCTATCGGTTACATATATGCATGGAAGAAAAAGGCTCTTGAATGGAACTAAACAATCAGCCGCAGCCTGAAGTCTATTCCGACAAAATACTGGATAAGACCGAAGGCGAAGGCATCGATTTCGTCAAACAGCAGCACCAAATTCAAATCGAAGACCCGGACAGCTGGCAAAACGAAGAAGCAAACCATAATTTTATCCTTGCTTCTGCCGATGCTTTAATCAACTGGTCGCGAGCATCCTCCGTCTGGCCGGTAAACGCCGGTCTAGCCTGCTGCGCGTTTGAAATGATTTCCACGGCATCCTCCAGATTCGATATCTCACGTTTCGGAATGGAAATTTTCCGGCCGTCTCCTCGCCAGGCCGACCTGTTAATCGTTAACGGGACGTTGACCTGGAAAATGGCACCGCAGTTAAAAAGAATCTACGAACAGATGGCCGAGCCGAAATATGTAATCGCGATGGGTTCATGCGCAATCAGCGGGGGGCTCTTCCGCAATTCATACGCGGTGGTGCCGGGCGTGAATAAAATAATCCCGGTGGATGTTTACATTCCCGGCTGCCCGCCGCGGCCGGAAGCGCTGCTATACGGCATCCAAATGCTGCATAAGAAAATCAAGAAGCAGAAAAACTTCGAGAAAAGGAAATCGGCATGACGGTCGAACTGCAAGCTGCTGAAATAGCGGCCAAACTGGAAGCCGCATTACCGGGATGCACTATAGAATCCAGCGGCAATACCATTGTGATTAAAGACGAATTTGTGCTGAAAGCAGCAACGTTTTTAAAGAATACTGCCGGACTGGATTTCAATTATCTAAATTTCCTCACGGCTACCGATTATCAAACCTATTTCGAGGTGATTTACGATTTAGTTTCGCTGGAACATAACCATAAACTGGTATTAAAAGTAAAATTAAACAACCGCGAAAAACCGGAACTGGCCTCAGTGACCGGTGTTTGGAAAGGCGCAGATTTTCAGGAAAGGGAAATTTTCGACCTGTTCGGAATTAATTTTACCGGGCACCCGAATTTGAAACGTATTTTCCTCTGGGAAGGGTTCCAGGGATATCCTTTAAGAAAGGACTTTAAACAATAATGGCCCTCAAGACCGAAACATTTTTAGTTAACGCCGGACCGCAGCACCCCAGCACACATGGGGTGTTCCGGATGCGTTTTATCCTGGATGGGGAAGTGATTCAGGACGTAGAACCGGTCTTCGGTTACCTGCACAGGGGGATTGAAAAACTGGCAGAAGGGCTGACATATTCCCAGGATATGGTTTTTACCGACAGGCTCGATTACCTGGCCTCGATGACAAACAACCAGGCGTACGCGGTGGCGGTAGAAAAACTGGCAGGGATTCAGGTGCCGGAACGGGCCGAATATTTGCGCGTCATCATGGCGGAACTGATGAGGATTTCCAGCCACCTGATGGGCGTGGGATTTTTAACCAACGATATCGGGGCTTTTCTGACGCCGTTACTGTACATGTACCGGGAAAGGGAAAAAATCCTGGACCTGTTCGACATGGTGTGCGGGCAAAGGCTGACCTATAATTACATGCGCATCGGCGGAGTAAGCCAGGATATCCCGGAAGAATTCCTACCGGCATTGAAGAAATTCATCGACACTTTGCCACGATTCATCCAGGAATACGAACAGTTACTGGCGACAAACGAGATTTTACTTGTCAGAACAAAAAATGTGGGCATCCTGACGAAAGAAGCGGCGATTAACTATTCCACCGCCGGACCGGTGCTGCGTGCCAGCGGCGTAAAATGGGACATCCGCAAGGCCGAACCATATTCGGTTTACAGCCGCTTCAATTTTGAAATTCCGACAGGCAGCAAAGGCGACGTGTACGACCGTTACCGGATAAAAATTGAAGAAATGAAACAAAGCATCGGTATTATCAAACAGGCAATGGAACAATTGCCGCAGGGTGAAATCCAGGCGAAAATACCGAAAGTTCTACGACCGCCGAAGGGTGAAGCATACGGACGCATCGAAGGGCCTAAAGGCGAACTAGGTTTTTATTTGGTATCTGACGGCGCAACCAACCCGTACCGGCTGCACATACGTCCGCCGTCCCTGCTAAACTTGACCCCGCTGCGGGAACTGGTAATCGGGGTAAAAATTGCCGACGCGATGGCGATATTCGGCAGCATCGATATCTGCATGGGGGAGGTGGATAGATAATGCCCACTGTCACCCACAATATTTTGCCGACCGTATTAAATACGGGTATTTTAGCACCGGATTGGCCGGCGGGATTCTGGAGCCACATGATAATTTTTGTGGTGATCCTGTTCCTGTTTGTAATATTCATGGCCATGGGCTTCATCTATTTTGAAAGACGGGTCATCAGCCGATTCCAGATACGTATCGGGCCGAACAGGGTGGGGCCTTTCGGGTTATTCCAGCCCGTAGCAGACGTGATTAAAATCCTGATAAAAGAAGATATCGTCCCGCTGAATGCGGATAAATTAATCCACCTTCTGGCACCGGTAGCGGCAATCGTACCGGCAATTATGGTATTCGCGGTAATCCCTTTTCAGAACGGGGCGGCGCTGGCAAACCTGAACATCGGCATCCTGTACATTGTTGCAATCAGCTCGGTCAGCGTCGTGGGAATGGTGATGGCCGGCTGGGGTTCGAACAACAAATACGCACTGGTCAGCGCGATGCGTGTGATCGCGCAGGTTGTCAGTTATGAAATACCCCTGGCGCTGGCAATCATCGGGGTGATTTTATTCGCCGGCACATTATCCATGAACGGCATCGTGCTGGCGCAAAAAATTCCTTACATACTGCTGCAGCCGCTGGGATTTCTGATTTATTTCCTGGGCAGCATGGCAGAAATCAACCGTACGCCTTTCGACCTATTAGAAGCGGAAGGGGAAATCGTCGCCGGTTACAACATCGAATATTCCGGTTTTAAATTCGCCCTGTTCTACCTGACGGAATACACAGAAGCGATTGCAGTATCGACGATTATCACTACTTTGTACCTGAGCGGCTGGCGCGGTCCGTTTGATTCGCTGCCGGTATTACCGGTAATCTGGTTCCTGATAAAAGTTTTCGCAGTATTCGCATTGATTATCTGGGTACGGGCGACACTGCCGCGTTTGCGCATCGACCAGGTTATGGGATTCGCCTGGAAATGTCTGCTGCCGCTGGCATTAATTAACCTGTTGATTACAGGCGCGCAGGTGGTCTTCTGGCCCAATGTTTCCCAATGGGTTTTTGTGGGCGTGAACATCGTGCTGGCCGGTCTGTTAATCATATTGTTCTCGAGATTTTTCCGGACCACGGGGGACAAAATTGAAGCTTAAGAATTACGGCGAAGGGATAGCGAAAGGCATGGCCGTGACAATGAAAAACGCCATCCGCACGCCGATAACGACACAATATCCGGAAAAGAAGCTGCATATTTCCCGGCGCACACGGGGAAACCAGCTGGTTTGGGATAAGGATAAATGCATCGCCTGCAGTATGTGCGCCAGGGCGTGTCCGGTGCAATGCATTACAATGGCAACTTCCCGCGACGAAAACAAGAAGTTAAAAGTCGACAAAATGGATTACGACGCAGGAGTATGCATTTTCTGCGGATTATGCGTTGAGGCTTGCCCGCAAAAGTGTTTATATATGGATACCGACTACGAAAAAGCGGTGTATTCAAGGAAAAAACTTAATTTCACCAAAGAAGATATCCTTATGACGGAGAAATCAAAACCAAGTGGGTATTACAGTCCGGAAAACGAGGCGAAATTGCCGAAACAGACTCTTTTAGTAGATGGGAAGTTATGGGACAAGTAATCGCATTCTGGATATTTGCTGTAGCAATTGTCGGTGCGGCGTTAGGCGTGGTGCTGCTGAAAAACGTTTTTCGCGCGGCAATACTGCTGATTACGTGTTTCCTGGGCGTGGCGGGAATATTCATCCTGCTGAGCGCGGACTTTCTGGCCGCAATGCAAATCCTGATTTATGTCGGCGCGATTGCCATCCTGGTAATCCTGGCAATAATGCTAACGCGAGAATTATCCATCGGGAGCCCGTCCAATAAATTTAAAATCCCGGCTTTAATTATCGCCGTTCTGTTCGGCGCGGGTATTATTTTAACGGTAATCAACACGAAATGGCTGATTAATACAAATGCCCCGGCGCCGACGACCACATCGGGGTTAGCGGTAAAACTTTTCAGCAAAGACGGGTTTATCCTACCGGTGGAAATTATCCCCACAATTTTACTGGCCACGATCCTGGGCGCCATCGTTTTGATTAAGGACAAGAAGAAATGACGATAGGATTAAACAATTATTTAATACTTTCGGCGATTCTATTCTCCATCGGGCTTTACGGCGCGCTGGCGAAACATAACGCGATTGTTATTTTGATGTCCATCGAAATTATGTTGAGTGCGACGAACATCGCGTTTGTGGCATTCTCACGGTTTATTACACCTTCGGACCTGACGGGACAGGTATTTGCACTGTTTGCGATGGCCGTAGCGGCGGCGGAGACCGCAGTGGGCCTGGCAATCATTATTGCCATCTACAGGAACAAAGAAACAATTGACGCAAATAAAATCGATCTGATGAAATGGTAAGGTAATGAACAATTATATCTGGTTAATATTCCTGGTACCTTTCCTATCGTTCTTAATCGTTTCGCTGATATTAAGACCGATGTTCAGGAAGCAGCCGAAAATCGCGGGGTACGTGACGATTGCTGCGGTAGGGACTTCGTTTATCCTTTCAATTATTACGTTATGCAAATTGATAGCGGCGCCGGACCACATACTAAAAGTATCCGAAATCAACTGGATGTTCATTCAAAACGGTATTAACATCCACTTCGGATTGATGGTGAACGCCTTGACCGGCATCATGCTGATGGTGGTTACTACGGTCAGCCTGATGGTGCAAATCTATTCCCAGGGCTACATGAAAGATGACGCCGGTTACCACCGGTATTACGCCTGGATGTCTTTGTTTACAACGGCAATGCTGGGCCTGGTAATGGCCAACAACTTACTGCTGGCGTTCATGTTCTGGGAAATGGTAGGGTTATGTTCCTACCTGCTGATCGGGTTCTGGTTCCACAAACCTTCGGCGGCGAACGCGGCGAAAAAAGCATTCATCGTCACACGCATCGGGGACTTCGGGTTCCTAGCGGCGATTATCCTGCTGTACACGCATACGGGAACTTTCGATATTGCGACATTACAAAACATGGCTATATCAGGAGCGCTGGCAGGGAGTGTTTTAACCTGGGCAGCCATCGGTATTTTTGCGGGAGCAGTCGGTAAATCGGCGCAATTCCCGCTGCATGTCTGGCTGCCGGACGCGATGGAAGGCCCGACCCCGGTGAGCGCTTTAATCCATGCGGCGACGATGGCCGCAGCCGGTGTATTCCTGGTAGCCAGGACATATCCGCTATTTGAAAATTCGGCAACGGCGTTGACTACGGTCGGAATTGTCGGCGGATTTACGGCGATTTTTGCTGCTTCGATCGCGTTGGTACAGAACGACATCAAACGGGTGCTGGCCTATTCTACAATAAGTCAATTAGGTTACATGATGCTGGGGTTAGCTACCGGCGGAGTGGCCGTGGGCATATTCCACCTGCTTAACCACGCTTTCTTCAAAGCGCTGTTGTTCCTGGGCGCCGGCAGCATCAACCATGCCACCGGGACATTTGACATGCGGGAAATGGGCGGACTGCGTAAGGCAATGCCTAAGACGTTTGCAACATTCCTGATTGGGGCGGCCAGCCTGGCCGGTTTGTGGCCGCTTTCCGGGTTTTGGAGCAAGGATGCCATTTTATCGAACGCATTGGACAAACAACCGATATTATTCGTACTGGTGATAATCACGGTATTCATGACAGCGTTCTACATGTTCCGGGTTATATTCCTGACTTTTGGCGGGGAATACCGCGGCAAAGAACACCACCTGCATGAATCTTCTTCCGTGATGACGATACCGTTATTTATTTTGGCAGCACTGGCAATCGGGTCCGGCTGGGTGAACCTGAACGGTGGTTTCAGCGTATTTTTCGGTGCGGGGACAACGCACAGCGTCATCGAAGGACTTTTCGGTATCTTCAAAGAACCGCTGCCGTGGATATCGCTGATACTGGCCTGCGCCGGCATCTTCCTGGCTTATGCGATTTACAGCAAAAAATGGATATCGGCAACAGCACTGGGAAAAACCTTCGCGTTCCCGTACAAAGTTTTATACAATAAATATTTTGTGGACGAGTTATACGAAGGAATCATCGTGAAAAAACTGCTGATGGGCGGGCTTTTTGCCGCAGCCCGTTGGTTTGACACGAAAGTGATTGACGGCGGCGTGAACACTTTTATCATTCAAAAAGTGATTGTAAAGAATTTCTTCGCCGGGCTGTTTGCATTCGACCGAAAGGGTGTGGACGGCGCGGTGAACGGCGTGGCCGGAACAACGCTGGCCGCCGGAAAAACAGTACGGAAAGCACAAACCGGACAATTACAGTTCTACGGGCTGGTCATCGGACTGGGTCTAATCGCTTTAATTGCCGGTGTGTTTATATTCAGCAAAGTGTAATTACTGAGAGGGGGTAGCAGATTGAATTTTAATATTCTTTCGTTAATCATATTTCTCCCTGCCCTGGGAGCATTAATAATCGCTTGTATTTCCAATTCACGGGCAAAGCTGATTAAATACATCGCGGCGTTCTTTACCCTGGTCCCGTTAATCCTGGGTGTTATCTTATTCTTTAATTTTAATAAATCCGCCCCCCTCGGGACGATGCAATTCCAGGAAAAAGCATCCTGGATTCCATTAATCAATGCATATTATCATGTCGGTCTGGACGGCATCAGCCTGCCTTTGTTCCTGCTGATGGATTTTCTGGGCTTTCTGGTGGTACTTATTTCATGGAAAATTGATTTGCGGCCGCGGGAATATTTTGCCTGGCTGCTGCTGCTGGAAACCAGTATTTTAGGCGTGTTTGCGTCGCTCGACATGTTACTCTTCTTCATCTTCTGGGAAATTGAAGTCATCCCGATGTTCTTCCTGATTTCCATCTGGGGTGCCGGCAGAAAAGAATATTCAGCACTTAAATATGTACTTTATACATTGTTCGGCAGCGCAATGATGCTGGCCGGCATCCTGTGCCTCTATTTCACAACGCACAGTCTGGACATGACTTATTTGATTCAAAATGGAATAGGAGTCAACCCCGCAGTCCCGGCGACACTGGTATTTTTCCTGCTGCTGGGTGGATTTGCGGTGAAGTTGCCGGTCTTCCCGTTACATACCTGGTTACCGGACGCGCATACGGACGCCCCGACGGCAGTAAGCGTGGTGCTGGCGGGTGCGCTGTTGAAGATGGGCGGCTATGGAATGATACGTATCTGCGTCTCATTCTTCCCGACGGTGGCACGGCAATATGCGCCATGGCTGATTGCTTTCGCTGTGGTGAACATTATTTACGGCGCGGCGGTGACATTGAAACAGACCGATATTAAGCGGTTGATTGCATACAGCAGCGTCAGCCACATGGGTTTCGTACTACTCGGTATATTTACGCTGACGCAGGTAAGCATGGTAGGCGCGACGATGCAAATGGTAAGCCACGGTCTGATTACCGGGCTGCTGTTTGCCACAGCCGGCCTGGTGATGCATAATGCCCATGAACGCGACATCAACAAGCTGGGCGGGCTGGCACGACAAATCCCGATTATTACGGTAATTTTCACGATTGCCGGGCTGGGCGCAATGGGCGTGCCGGGCACCAGCGGTTTCATCTCCGAATTCATGGTATTTTTAGGCAGTTTCGGCAGCAGCGTGCTGCACGCCAAGATTTTTGTAGTAATTGCCATCCTGGGAATCCTGATGGGCGCCGGTTACATTTTATGGCTCTTACAGCGCGTTTTCTACGGACCGCCGCAGGATAAATTCAACGGGACGAAAGACGCGGACAAGCTGGAAATATTCTACTCAGCGCTTTTTATTGTCGCGATTTTCGGCATCGGGTTAGCACCATCGGTTTTAGCCAATATTATCAAGACGGGTGTGGCGGCAATAATACATTAGTTACGGGTAATATTTATATTTAAGGGAAGCATCTTAGAGGAGTAAGCTCTTGGACCTAGCTTTAATCACGCCGGAAATAAGTTTGCTGGCAACAGTAGTCATAGTAATACTGCTGGACCTGTTCGTGCAGCAAAAAAAGATACTGGCCATGGTCAGCCTGGCCGGTCTGGCGGTTGCTTTCGGTTTCAGCGTGCATTTGTGGGGTGGGAGCGCACAGTCAGTTTTCAATAACATGATGGTGATGGACAAGTTCGCGATGTTCTTCAACCTGCTGTTCTGCGTTACGGCCGCGCTGGTAGTACTTGCTTCATCCGATTACATCCTGAAATTCGATAGTTTCCAGGGCGAATATTACGCGCTGATACTTTTAGCCACCACCGGCATGATGCTGATTGCAGCGGCGACCGACCTGATGACGATTTTCGCAGCGCTGGAACTGATCAGTATTTCGCTGTACGCACTGGTAGGTTTCCTCAAAGACGCCAAATCAACGGAATCAGCATTAAAATACATGCTGCTGGGAGCGATCGCTTCGGCGATTTTACTTTACGGCATGGCTTTTGTCTTCGGGTTTACCGGCAACACGCAACTAGCGAACATTTGGAACACGATTTTCAATATGTCTTTGAGCGGTGTTTCGGCAGCGCCCGGCCTGATGCTGGGAATCATTTTTATCATTGTCGGGCTTGGATTTAAAATCGCGGCTTTTCCATTCCAGATGTGGGTGCCCGATGTATACGAGGGTGCGCCGACAACGATTACTGCTTTCCTCTCAGTGGCCAGCAAAGCTGCCGGATTTGCGATTATCCTGCGCATTTTCTACACCGCATTTAACTTCCCCACCTGGATGAGCCACGACTGGGGAATGATTTTTGCCATACTGGCAGCCATCGGCATGACCGTCGGGAATATCGTGGCAATCCCACAGACCAACATCAAAAGGATGCTGGCCTATTCCAGCATCGCACAAGCCGGTTACCTGATTATCGGCATCGCGGTAATGGGATTCTCACCGGCATTGACCTATTTAGGACAAAGCGGGGTGCTTTTCTTCCTGGCCGGTTATGCAGTAACTAACCTTGGTGCATTTATCGCCGTGATTGCGATTTCCGACAAGGTCGGCAGCGACCGCATCAGCGATTACGACGGGATGTTGAAGACCTCACCGATGACGGCGTTGGCCTTATCGCTCTGTTTGATTTCTTTGACCGGCATCCCGCTAACGGCCGGTTTTATGGCCAAGTTCTATATCTTCAGCAGCGCCGTGCAAAACCATCTTTTATGGCTGGTAATTATCGCGGTATTGAACAGCGTGGTGTCAGCCTATTACTACCTGCGGGTGGTTAAAGTGATGTGGCTGAACGAGCCGAAGTTCGAGGGGAAAGTGGAAACGTCCTTCGGATTAAAATTGGCGCTGGGACTTTCCTGCCTGGGGATACTGCTGCTGGGTATTTTACCGAATTACGCAATGCACCTCGCTACGCTGGCGGCTAAAATGTTCGGCTCTTAGCATTAGGACAATAATTTACAATCAGTTCAAAGCGCAAGTATGGAAAGTGAAGAAGATTACGTTCACTATTCACGGCAGGCTCCGTCAATTGTAAATTTGTTTTCATTTTGTTATTCTTTAACTAATCCCCTAAATCTGAATGCAGGATGAAAAATGGCCAAACCGAGCTATATTCTGGCGATTGATGAAGGCACTACCGGTACAACTTCCCTGCTGATTAATGCCGACGGGCAGGTCGTGGCTAAAGCATACCTGGAAGTGCACCCGATTTATCCACAACCCGGCTGGGTAGAAGAAGACCCTCAGGAACTTTTTCAAAAAGCGATTGCGGCGGCGCATGAAGCCGTACAGAAGACGGGCGTTGATATTTCACTGGTGAAAGGCATCGGTATCACCAACCAGCGCGAGACCACAGTGGTCTGGGACAGGCATACGGGCAAACCGGTGTGCAACGCGATTGTCTGGCAATGCCGGCGCACTGCAGCGTTATGCGAAGAATTAAAACAAAAAGGCTTCGAACAAACGGTGCGGGAAAAAACCGGCCTGGTCATTGACGCTTATTTTTCCGCCACAAAAATACGCTGGATTTTAGACCACATCACTAACGGGCAAAAACGGGCGGAAAGAGGCGAGCTTTTATTCGGCACGGTAGACAGCTGGATAATCTGGAACCTGACCGGCGGCAAAGTCCATGTTACCGATTACAGCAACGCCGCGCGGACAATGCTATTCAATATCCATACACTGCAATGGGATAAAGATTTACTGGCGATGCTAAATATTCCGGCGGCGATACTACCGGAAGTGCTGCCTTCGAGCTACGTTTACGGCGAGACGATAACAAATATTTTCGGCAGTACTCTACCGATATGCGGAATAGCCGGCGACCAACAGGCAGCACTGTTCGGGCAGGCGTGCTACGAAGTGGGCAACGCGAAGAATACGTACGGTACGGGCTGTTTTATTTTAATGAATACGGGCAGCCAGCCGGTGATTTCACAGAAAGGGCTGCTGACAACAATCGCCTGGGGAATTGAGAGCAAAATCACTTATGCATTGGAAGGCAGCGTCTTTGTCAGCGGAGCAGCCATCCAGTGGTTAAGAGACGAATTGAATCTGATTCCGTCGGCGGCTGATAGCGAGGCCATTGCAAAAACCGTGCCGGACAACGGCGGAATTTACCTGGTGCCGGCATTCGTCGGGCTGGGGGCGCCGTACTGGGACATGTATGCCAGAGGAATGATTATCGGGATTACCCGCGGCACGAATAAAGGTCATATCGTGCGCGCCACACTGGAAGCGATTGCCTACCAGGTCAGGGATGTAGTGGACGTGATGAGTACCGAGGCAAAAATCACGGTGCCGCACTTGCGTGTTGACGGCGGAGGCACGGCCAATTCTTTATTGATGCAATTCCAGTCCGACATCCTGGGAATCCCCATTGAACTGACGGCGATACCGGATACTACGGCATTGGGCGCAGGATATCTGGCAGGATTAGCCGCCGGTGTTTGGGACAATACCGGAGACATCGCAAAACGGCGGTATGCTTCCCGGACATTTGAACCGAAAATGCCGGCAGAACGAAAAGAAAGGCTTTACCATGATTGGAAACGGGCGGTTGAACGCTCGCGAAACTGGATAATAAATTAGAACCGCAGGGAAACAAATGAAACGAGACTTTACGCAAATCACCGGAAAATCATTCGATGTAATAGTGGTGGGGGGTGGAATTATCGGGGCGACAATTGCCAGGGATGCGGCGATGCGGGGATTATCAACATTAATCCTGGAAAAAGACGATTTTGCTACCGGCACGACATCACGTTCAACACGCTTGATTCACGGCGGATTCCGGTACCTGCAGCATTTTGAATTCGGACTGGTGCGCGAGGATTTGCGTGAACGGGAGATTTTACTGAAGATTGCGCCGCACCTGGTCTATCCGCTGCCCTTTCTGATACCGGTGACTACGCCCATGGACCATTTGATAATGGCAGCAGGAACTTTTGTTTACGATATCCTCTCCTACGATAAAAGCGTGCCGGGGCGCAAACATTTCAACCGGAAAACGACGATGAAAATGGAACCCAATATGAAGCTGGAAAGACTGCGCGGCGCCGACCAGTATTACGACTGCCAGATATGGTTTACCGAACGGCTGTGCCTGGAAAACGTAGTCTCTGCCGTTGATAACAAAGCGGTGGCGTTGAATCACGCTAAAGTTAACGGCATCCTGAAAGACGGGAATACCGTTAAAGGCGTCACTGTCCAGGATACATTTACCGGCAAAGAATATGACGTGCAATCAAGAATGGTGGTGAACGCGGCCGGGCACTGGATGGACGCAATTTGCGGTATGATGTACGGTAAACCAAAACAGATGGTCCGGCGCACTAAAGGCGTGCACCTGCTGACACCGCGGCTTTCCAATAACGCACTGGTGCTGTACGCCAAAAGTGACGGCAGGCTGTGGTTCGTGATTCCGGCCGGGAAATATTCACTGGTGGGGACAACCGATACCGATTACAAAGGGGATTTAGAAGCGGTTTACGCCGAAAAAGCGGACGTCGATTACCTGATGGCAGAAGTTCAGCGGGTTTTCCCGAACCTGCAAACCAAAGATATTTATTACACTTATGCCGGTTTACGTTCGCTGCCGGATTCCGGAGACGAGAAACCGGGGAATGTTTCGCGGGCGCACAAAACCATCGACCACGAGAAACTGGATGGGATGAAGGGTTTTATTTCCGTGCTCGGCGGGAAAATTACCGGCGCACGCGGCATCAGCGAAGAAATCACCGACCTGGTGTGCAAGAAACTGGAAGTAAAAGTGAAATGCAAAACCGCAACTGCGCCGCTACCGGGAGCGCCAAATATGACCCGAGAACAATTAACAAAGTATTGTACAGAAACCAAGTCCGACTTTGAACTGTTGTCCTATTTAGCTTCGATTTACGGTTCTAAATTCAGCAAGGTATTGGAATATGCCGAAAGGGGAGCACGGGGGCGGCAACCGCTGTGCCCGCATGCCGGGGATATCAGAGCACAAATCTGGTATGCAGTGGCGGAAGAAAGCACCTATACCGTCAGCGATTTTATCATGCGGCGTAGCGGGTTAGGGCTGGCGGAATGCCAGGGGCTGGACGCGGTGGAAATTGTGGGGCGGGAAATGAGCAAACTGCTGGGTTGGAATCCCGAAGAACAGCAGCGGCAGGTTAACGAATATAAAAAGACAGCGGCATTGTCACAAAAATACCGATATTGAATTTGTATTTGGGCTTTAATTTCCCATATAATTATTTCAATGTCAGACATCATCGAAGGTAGAAATCCGGTACTGGAACTGCTGCGGGCGGGACGTTCCATCAACAAAATTTTACTAGCCGATAACGTGCAGCGGCACAGCGTCATCGCGGAAATTTTAAACATGGCGAAAGCCAAAAATGTGCCGATAGAGTTTGTGGACGAAACTGTTATCAGACGGTTGAGTTTTACCGCGGCCAGCCAGGGAATCATCGCCTATGTTGCCCCGAAAGAATACGTGACCTTAGACGAACTGCTGGCAATTTCCAAAAGTAAAAACGAAGCACCGCTGTATTGTATACTGGACGGTATCGAGGACCCGCAGAACCTGGGAGCAATTCTGAGAACGGCCGACGCGACAGGGTTTCACGGTATCATCATCAGGGAAAGAAGGGCAGTGGGACTGACGCCAATCGTGGCGAAATCTTCCGCCGGGGCGATCGAGTATGTGCCGGTGGCCCGTGTCGTAAATATCTCGCAGGCCATCGAGTTTTTAAAGAAAGACAACGTGTGGGTAATCGGCATCGATATGGCCGGAGATACAGAATACGGTAAAATTGACTATAGAGCGCCAACGGCGATTGTCATCGGGAATGAAGGGGCGGGACTTTCCGATTTGGTAAGGAAGCGCTGCGACACCATCGCTGCTATCCCTATGAAAGGGAACATCAGTTCACTGAACGCTTCAGTGGCCGCGGCAATTGTGATGTACGAGGCATTTAGACAAAGGAGGTAACAGGCCTTTGTCCGAGATTAATCCATTCCGGTATACTGCCGGGGCGCCTGATTTCAATCTTAAGCTCAACAAGCAAAACAAATATTGGCGCCGTTATCTGGTTGATTTTCCGGTGATATCGTCAAGTCATTTTCCCAATGGCGAAACCGCACACGGCGAATATTTTGAACCCATTGGTAAAGAGAAAGCGCCGCTGGTGATTATGATTCACGGCTGGGGCGACCACTCTGTTTTACCTTTAAAATGGATGGTCGCCGGACTGGTTAAAAAAGGCTTTGCCTGCTTTATTCTTTACCTGCCTTTCCATGCGAATAGCCTAACGCCGGAATTGAAACGGCGGTTATCTCATTTGACGCAGGATGAATGGTTTACCGGCTACCAAATGGCCGTGACCGATGTGATGCGAATCATCGACTGGGCAGAGCAAAACAGCCGTATTAACAAAGCTCAAATCAGCGTGATTGCGCTGAGTTTGGGCGCAATTGTCGGCTCAATCGCGATGGGATTGGATAAAAGGATAAAAGCCGGAGTATTCATGGTGCAGGGCGGAAATACCGGCAAAATCATGCAAACCAACAGTGTGTCCAGATTCGGGAAACAATTCCGTCAATCACCGGATATTTATATGGAAAACCAGAAGAAATATCTGGAGTATCTGAACGAAATTACATTAAATGGGTTTAACAATGTATTACCGGAGCAAAAGACTTACCTGATCGACCCGTTGACATATGCTGCGATGTTGAAAGACAGGCCCGTATTAATGATAAACGCACGGTGGGACGAAATATTTCCGTTAGAATCCTCAACAGATTTCCAAAGAGCCTGCGGCGGCTGCGAAAGGGTGGTTTTACCGTCATCGCACGCCAGTATCTGGATATGGTATCCTATTATTGTGCATCGTATCAATAAGTTCATGGAATTGGCTTATCACAGCTGATACTTATTGGGAACGGAGGTAAGACGGCCATGTCGACGCTGATGCTGAATAAAAGAGACGTGCGCAATTTATTAACAATCAACGAGGTTGTTAGCGTTGTAGAGAAGGCTTTTCAAGATTATACCGAGGGCAAAGGAGAAATGCCTGCCAAAGTATATTTAACGGTAAAGGACGGTGATTTCCGGGCGATGCCGGCAGCTTTACCGGGCGCGGCGGGCATGAAATGGGTGAGCGTGCACACACAGAACTCAGCAAAAGGGCTGCCAACCGTAATGGCGGTACTGATTTATAACGACCCGGACACGGGTTATCCGCTGGCGTTAATGGACGCTTCCGAAATTACCGCTTTACGGACCGCGGCGACATCGGCAATAGCGGCGAAATATTTAGCCCGCAAGAATGCAAACACGATGGGCGTAGTAGGCGCAGGTTATCAAGCCTATCACCATATTAAAGTGCATCAGGAGCTATTCAGGTTCAAAGAGATTTGCGTCTCCGATATTTCGCCGAAAGCAGTCGGACGACTAATGGATTCGTTACCAAGTATGCCTTTGCGGGCATGCGCCATTGAAGATACCGTAAAAGCAGATATTGTCTGTACGCTGACGCCGGCGCTGCAGCCGGTAATACAAAAGAAATGGCTGGTGCCTGGCACACACATTAACGCAGTGGGAGCAGATGCCGAAGGGAAGGAGGAACTGGACCCGGCGATATTGAATGATGCGATGGTGGTAGTAGATGACCTGCGGCAGGCGATTCATGCCGGCGAAATTAATGTACCGGTAGCCAAAGGGCTGTTTAAAAAAGAGCAGATTTATGCCACACTCGGGGAAATTATTACCGGACGTAAACCGGGCAGAATGGACGACAAAACAATTACCGTTTTTGATTCGACAGGGTTAGCAATTGAAGATATTGCTGTCGCGAAACTGGTTTATGATAAAGCCCGGCAAAGCGGGATGGGGATGAACGTCAGCCTGGTGGATTGACATAATTTTCTATTATGCTTTGCAAGTTTTCATTTGAGTTTTGCGTGTTTACGGTCAAACGTAATATTTATGTTATAATTCAAACATAACAAAACTGATAATTGATATTTTACAAAGGTTTTTCGCTTGATGAAATTCACAAAAATGCAGGGCGCCGGCAACGATTTTGTCGTTGTTGACGCTAAAAATAAACGATTAAATTGGAACGAACTGGCAATCAAAATGTGCGACCGTCATTACGGCATCGGCGCGGACGGCCTGCTAGTAAAATTACCTTCGAAAAAAGCTGATTTTAAAATGCGGATATTCAATGCGGACGGTTCCGAATCTGCAGTGTGCGGCAATGGATTACGGTGCCTTGTCAGTCATTACCTGGATTCCGACGGCAACGGTCTTCAAGATCAAATTACGGTGGAAACATCAATTGATATCCGGACGGCAAAAATACAGCGCGGCCCAGACAACGCCACGGAAATCAAAGTGAACATGGGCGCTCCGAAAATCGGGATTAAAACTATTCCGGTGGCAGAACTGCAGCAGAAGAGTTCACTTGACATAATGTCGTTAATGAACCGTGTGATTAACATTGACCGCAAAGAGCTGCTGCTCAACCTGGTATCGGTGGGAAACCCGCACGCGGTTCATTTTATTGATGAAGACGTAATGAATTTCCCGCTGGCAGAAGTCGGGCCGGAAGTTGAACGGCACAAGCTGTTTCCTGATGAAACCAATTTTGAAGTAGTGAAAATAATCAACCGGAATAAAATCGAAGCGCGTGTCTGGGAGCGGGGAGTGGGTGAAACACTGGCCTGCGGCAGTGGGGCCTGCGCCATTATGGCAGCCGGGCAATTAACCGGGAAACTCGATAACAAGGTGGAGATGAAATTACCAGGCGGAATTTTAAAAGTCGAATGGGACTATCGAAAAGATAATAATATCTATCTGAGCGGACCGACAGAGACTGTTTTCAGCGGCGAATGGTAACCTTTAAGGTGCGCGTGGAGAAAGGAAGTTACAGTTGAGAATATCGCAGAGGGCGGAAAGTTTACCGCCGTATTTGTTTGTCGAAATCAGCAGGAAAATAGCAGAAAGAAAAGCAAAGGGCGAGGATGTAGTCAGTTTCGGCATCGGGGACCCGGATTTACCGACACCGCCGCATATTATCGAACGGTTGTGCAAAGAAGCACATGTGCCGGCAAATCATCGATATCCCGAATCTGAAGGTTTACCGGAGTTGAGGAAAACCATTGCCGACTGGTACCTGCGGCGTTTCGGTGTGACGCTGGACCCGGATAAAGAAGTTGCACCGCTAATCGGTTCCAAAGAAGGGATTGCGCATATCGCCTTATGCCTGCTGAATCCGGGCGATATTGCGCTGATTACGGACCCGGGATATCCTGTTTACACCATCGGCACAAAACTGGTGGGCGGAACACCTTACTATCTCCCGATTTCGACGAATAATAATTTTTTACCGTACCTGGATAATATTCCGGCCGAGA
>Ga0326728_10004198_pt1 | contig 43204 bp, 37 predicted proteins | sample MB3enrmetagenome_FD_207602 | JGI IMG/M metagenome (GOLD analysis project Ga0326728, IMG submission 207602) | Lab enriched peat soil microbial communities from McLean, Ithaca, NY, United States - MB31MN | ecosystem: Environmental > Terrestrial > Soil > Wetlands > Peat | place: USA: New York...
CATTGCTGCGTAAAAAGACATGTTGAAACTTACAAAATTATTAATATGTAAATAGTTGAATACTCTGGATAGTCCTGTCAAAAGTTCGTTGAAATTAGATTCGGTTAAATCGAAAAATGATGTTTTTTCACGAAAAATAAAATCTATTTCTCCGGCCATGCCCTTCGGCGCGAAACTTGTCAACCAGCAGATAGAACCGGTATTGGCGATGAACCTTTTATCCGCTTTCGTCTCCAAAGCGATTAAATTATTCCATAAGTTGTCTCCCCCCGCAACCGCGGCATAATTTTGAGCGCTGACCAAAAGCCGCTGCATTAAACTTGTGGGTTTATAACCGGCAATCGTCTGTAAATGAGGATGAATAAGGCCTCCTCCGGATGGCGGCATATAGTTCCAGTTAATCGAACAATATTTATAACCCAAATTCATTTCAACGACGCGGTGAAAATAATCATGGCAAACGCCAAAACCGTCCCGCATCATCTCGGGGGTCAATTCATTCATAGGGACAAAGTGACGCGACGAAAAAATTGCCACATTGTTGTTTTGATCGTAAGGAAATGCATTGGGAAACAGATAGGCTTCTCCCCGCCTGAATTTTCCTTCCGCAATAATATTGGGTGTAAATCTGGGAGTCGTTTTCTCAAAAAGATCGGGACAAAAAGAACATAACGATTCCGGCGATTTTTCCAGATATAAATCCAGATCAGGCCTTTGGGCAGGACGGATGCGAAAAGGTAAAATGCGGCACGCCACTCCGGTGATGTCATCATAACGCAATTCAATGGTAATTTTCTTTTCCTGAAAGCCGTTAAAAGGATCAAGATAATATCCTGTTGTTATTTCTTTTTTAAATCCCACTTCTCTCATAAATCTTCCTCCCCGGTATTCTAGGAATATTAATCCTTGGCGTGATCAGTTTTTGGTTCTCTTCTCAGGCTTCTAAAAAGAAATCTCTCAACATTTCTTTGAGATAAATCATCTCCTACATTGTCTCTCAATAAATCCAGGGAAACTTCCATGCGCGCGGCACTGCGATGTCCACCGCCTTTGCCGATCCACCCGAAGGCTCTTTGAGCTATAGCGCCGCAATCCTGTCTGTAACCATCGCCACGAAAAATAATGATGAGCCTATCTCCGATAATTCCGGCCACAACAACATAATAAGTGCCAATTAAACGTAAGTAAAAATCAGCTACTTGAACGCAAACATCCGCACTCTCGACATTTCCCAGAAAACAAACCCGCCGGCCGCGAAAATTATTCATGTGATGATAGGCATAATTATAATATTTTAAAAAACGGTCGGGCGTTTGATTAAGTTCAATCCGGCGAATGAACTGCATGTTGGCGTATTTTGCATGATAGGTATAAGCGCTTATATCTTCGATGATAGCGGAACGGTTGAAATTGTCTGTATCCGTTTTAATCCCATAAAGAAGAGCGGTATGCAGGTTACGGGGAATCTTCACGCGGGAACAAAGCAGATACTCGGTTAAGATACTGGATAACGCGCCGTAATCAGGCCGGATATCTTCCAAAGGCGCCTGCCATTGCCCTTCGCGGGGATGGTGATCGAAGACAATGTGCGGTTTTATGACTTTTAATTCTTTATCAAAAAAAGAAGGTTGGGCATCCAAAATAGCTATAACGCGATAAGAATCAAAATTCACCTGACTGGCTAATTGAATACCAAGACGCAGGCAAGAAACAAATTCGATATTCTGCTGTCTGATCAACGGTTCCGTGGAAACAAAAGCGCTTTTGGAAAGGCCTTTTGTCCGCTGGATTATTTCGCGCAGTGTCATAGCCGAAGCGATAGCATCCGGATCAGGACTGCCATGCATCAGCAATAATAACGAATCATCAGGCACAAAGATTTCCATAAGCTTTTTGAAATTAAGCTCTGTCTCTTTCTTGATCGGCATGGAATCTACTTTCATGGATCGAGCATGGATGAAACTGACAACTCCACCTCCTTAATAAACAAGTATTTTACCGGGATGATCTTTAACGACTTCGCCAACAACAGTGGCATCGCTTATTCCTGCGCTACGCATTTTCTCTACAAGGTTTTGCGCCTTATTCCTGGACAGACTGAAAAACAATCCTCCCGCTGTCTGCGGATCAAAAAAAATATCTAAAAGCCACAAAGGACAGGTGTCTGCCGTTTCAATCCGCGAAATACGGAATTTCTTGTTGCGATAAAGACCGCCTGGAACAAAACCAGTTTCCAACAACTTGCGCACTCCGTCAAAGACCGGGACTGAGGCGGACTTTATGTTCAGGCCGACGTCGCTGCCTTCAATCATTTCGCAAGCGTGACCTAAAAAACCAAAACCCGTTATATCGGTACAGGCGTGAATATCTCCCTCGGCAATCATTATCTCCGACGCTTTCTTGTTAAGCCGGATCATGCATGAAACTGCTTGCGTCAACTGTTCCGGTGACGCTTCCTGTGCCTTTATAGCCGTGCTGATGATGCCCGTGCCTAAAGGCTTTGTCATAATCAATTTATCACCAGCCCTTGCGCCATGATTAAATAATACTTTATCGGGATGAATAATTCCGGTTACGGAAAGGCCGTATTTGATCTCGTTATCTTCAACGCTGTGTCCGCCGACAAGCAAAACACCCGCTTCGCGCATTTTATCCAATCCGCCTCGTAAAACTTCCCGCAGCACTGATATATCTATTGTCTTTACGGGAAAACAAACAATATTCATAGCGGTCAAAGGTTTAGCGCCCATGGCGTAAATATCGTTGAGCGCGTTGACAGCGGCAATCTGGCCGAATACAAAAGGATCGTCAACAGTGGGAGTAAAAAAATCAACCGTTTGGACAATGGCAAGATCAGCGGATAATTTATACACTCCCGCGTCTTCCGCGTGTTCAAATCCGGTCAGCAAATTCGGATCCTGAATCAGCGGCAAATCGCGCATAAGTTCGGACAGGTCCCCCGGACCTATCTTACAGGCTCAACCCGCGCTCTGCACTGTCTGTGTTAAACGAACAAATTTTTTTTCTTCCATATCTCCTCTTTGACATCCGACTTTATCAAACTCTAGCCCGGAGCATTCCGGGTGACAATCTATCTTCTTCTTTCGTCATCCCCGACCTGATCGGGACTTCAGTATTCTTTTTTCTCTGAATGCCGGTCGAGCCAAAAAACTCGACAGGACAAAGAAACCGCGGAACCCAAAACCTAACCCACCGCTATCATTACATTGGAAGCTTTTATAATCGCGTATGCTTTTTTACCGGATTTCAAACCGTGTTTTTTTGCGGATTCCTTGAAAATGATTGAAACCAGCTGACGTCCGCCCGCGAGTTCCAAAGGTATTTCTGTATTAACAGCTCCTTGAGAAACCACGATGGCTCTACCCTTCAATATATTACGTGCGCTTATCTTCATGATGCCCCCTTTTGGGTTATCCCAGGTTAGATAATTGGATAAAAGGTTGCTTCTGTTAGTAAAAATATATAAGGAAAACAGCATAGTATGTCAAGGGAATATTGACCGCAATTATATTCAACAATTAGTCATATCGTTTGAGTTCAAAAAGTTTTTTATCTTGCGTGGAAACAATGTGATAAAAACGATCCTGGGGAACGTAAATGTAGGGAACGTCATCCTCCCGCCGGTAAAGAAAATGAGACAGAATCATCCGGTTGACGGCCTGATGACCGACTATCATAATGTTGTTCGCGCGCCTGTTTAGAAAAAACGCCTTCTTTATTCCCTGCGTGATTCTAGACTTCATGATCTCGTAACTTTCACCATCGGGGTAAACATAGTGGTATTTATCCGCCCCCCGTTTTTTGAAAACGTGCGGCAGTTTTTTCTCGATATTTTCGTAAGTCATTCTTTCGCAAATTCCCGCATTGATTTCATCAAACTCCTTAAGCGAAATAATCCTGCATTCATCCTGCATTTTACAAATAGCTCCGGCCGTATCTATGGTCCTGATCCTTTTACTGGTAAAAATGTAGGAAATCTTCCTTTTCTTAAAAAAATGTCCCAGAGCTTCTGCCTGCGCTCTGCCTTTTTTTGTTAAATGCGAGTCGCCGCCGATTCTGTTGGCGACATTATATTCGGTTTCGGTGTGCCGGATAAGAAAAAGATTTTTTACTTCATCAGTGACAAGATAGTCGCGCAGCCTTTCATAAAAGGGAATTACGTCGCTATGTTTTTCCTCGATAATCATGTTTTGTAAAGAATCTATGCGGAGATAATTTCGTTCTAACTTTAATGGCATATAAATCATCCGGTAGTAATCAATTCGTTTTAAGAATTCTTTTGCCGCTTTATCTTTAAGTTTAGCGAATTCGGGCAGTTTGATCTTTTCCTGAATGCTTAGGCGCAGGATATCTTCATCGTCGTTGAGGCACTCAATAAAAATAAGCGGATGATCATTGAGATATTTTTCAATTACAGCTCGCCGTTTTCTTTCGGCGTTGGTCGAGTCCAGAATCGCGACCATGCCGTTGTTGCGAAGATAAGATTTGGCCCTTTCCATATTCATACGGGCAAATCCCTCCCGCAACTCCACCGCTGCTGAATTTTTCGGAGAATAAAATTCGGAACTTGCCGTTTCGCCAAGCGGACGATATATCCTGCGCAAATTTCCGTTATTGAATATGCGGGAGGAAATGCTGTTTTTCTGAAAAGCATCCCTCAGCCGCATGGCCAGTGTGGATTTCCCCCGCGCGGGAAGTCCCATTAAAACAATGTATAATTTTTCATCACTCATTATTTATCCACTTTATGCTGATGTCTTCCTTGTATAAAAACTTGTTTCTGACAGTTGATTTTATAAGGGGAACGGCCTTGTATGTCAATAAAATCTTGAAGGCAGTATTTTTTTGAATTGATTTTTTTGCGCATTTAAGTTTAAAGAAACCATACTGAAAAAAGGATGAGGAAGTGTAATGTCAATCCGTTACTACAGCACAAATCGTCATTTAAATAATGTTGAAGGAATTACTCCTTTTGCCGGCAAGGTCTCTTTTAAAGAAGCCCTGCTCAAAGGACAGGCTCAGGATGAAGGTTTATTCATGCCGGATACCATTCCCGTCCTTTCTTTAAAAGAAATTCAGAAACTTAAAGGCAAGCCTTATCGTGATACGGCATTGCTTGTCGCTAAAGCATTTCTTACCGATGAATTCCCACTGGAAATTCTTAAAAAAGTAGTTGAAGACTCATATAATTATCCCGTTCCTCTGGAAGAGGTAAAACCAAAAGCCTATGTGATGCGCCTCGATCAGGGGCCGACAGCTTCCTTTAAAGATTTTGCCGCGCGCATGATGGCCAGATTGATGAGCAATTGCCGGCCGCGGGGAGAAAGGCTCAATATCCTTGTCGCCACATCCGGTGATACGGGCAGTGCCGTAGGCGACGCCTTCAAGGGCGTAGCGGGCATTGACGTTACTATTCTTTATCCGGCAACGGAAGTTAGCAACCGCCAGAAAAAGCAGCTAGACACAATTGGCGGCAATGTGCAGGCACTTTGCGTGCAGGGCAAATTCGATGATTGCCAGAATCTAGTCAAGCAGGCGTTTTCCGATCCTCAACTGGCAAAATATAATCTGACCTCGGCCAATTCCATTAACTTTGGCCGGATTCTTCCACAGATAATTTATTATATTTACGCTTATGCCCAGCTCGCCGAACCGGAAGAGCAGGTGATCTTTTCCGTTCCTTCTGGAAATTTTGGCGACGCTCTGGGCTGTGAATACGCGCGCCGGATGGGCTTGCCGGTGGCCAAACTTGTCATGCCAACCAATGAAAATGATGAATTTCCAATATTTCTGGCGAAAGGGAAATATAAAAAGGTTTCCCCTTCGCGAGCGTGTATTTCCAACGCGATGAATGTCGGGCATCCCAGCAATTTAGCGCGCTTTTTTGAATTATACGGAGGCACTGTTGACCGCGTGGGGCAGGTTCATCGATATCCCGATCTGGAAGAAATGCGGCGGAATATTTTCTCTATTAGCGTTACGGATGAGCAAACAAGAGAAACTATCAAGAATGTCTATAATCGTTACCATGTCGTTTTGGAACAGCATGGAGCTGTGGGCTGGGCTGGACTGGAAGCGTATTTTAAAAAAGCTCCGGACTTAAAACTGGCCATCTGCCTCGAAACCGCGCATCCGGCAAAATTTCCTGAAGAAATTCAAAAGCTTTTGGGATTAACATGGCCATTGCCGGAGAGCATGAAAGGCATCGATCAAAGAAAGGGCAGCGCCGTTTCCATAACAAACGATTATGATGATTTTAACAATTATCTGCAAAATAATTTAAAGATTAAAGAATAGCAATGCCCTCCATAGCAATCTCTTTTCTAAAAGGGATAAAATGGAATGCTACAGACACTTAACCATTCCTGCCTTTTGATGTTTTAAATAATAATATTATGCTTTCGTCTTTTTTAAAATTTCTATCATAATTTTGGCGCAGGCAAGAGTGTCGGAAAGGGCATCGTGGTGTTGTAAATCGATATTAAAATTTCTACAAACGGCTGGCAAATTGGTAGGGTAAAGACCGAATACCTTTCGGGACAGTTTCATTGTGCACCGGAAATCAACTTTAGGCTTTATAATTCTGTGTCTTTCACAGCAGGCGCTCAGGACATTGCTGTCAAAGCTTGCGTTATGCGCCACCGCGAAATCAATATTCTCAAAAAACGGCATTATTGATTTCCAGTGCTGCTCAAAAGTTGGTTTGTCCTCAACATCCTCCCATGTGATTCCATGGATATAAGTAAACACAAAATACTTATAGGGAGGCCTGATAAGAAATGACACTTTTTCAACAATCTCATTGTCTTTAACACGCACCAGGCCAAGGGCACAAGCACTGTCGCTGTAATAGTTTGCTGTTTCAAAATCAAGTGCGAGAAAATTCATAACAAATTAAACGTGCATATCCTCTAACAAAGGTTTGATCATCAAACTAGCATAACTTGTTTTTCCTTTAAAGTGGAATATGTCATAATTATAATTGTCCATATTAAAAACCCCCCTTGAGGCCTTCGCCTCAAAGGGGGCAACCACTATATAAACAGATCATGTTTTTTATTTGCAGCGGTTAATTAAACTATTTACTCAATCCACAAATCTCGTTAACCGTTTATTTATGCTACAAGGTTCTTAACTGCTTCAATAACCGGGTTGGTGAACAGAGCCATCAGTATGGTATAAAGAGCGAAGGCACCAACCATTTCCGCTACATACATCTTTTCGTATTTCTTTTTCAGAGTCATCAAAATCAAACCGCCGATAATCAAGCAGCCCAATTGAAAGAATGGAAAATTAGCTGCTCCAGTTGCTGCATATTCGGCGAAACCAAAAGTTGCTGTTAAAAGAATAACCGCCGCCGCTACTGCTATTGTTCTTAATGTTTTTTTCATGATCTGTTACCTCCTTTTCAGGTATTTGTCTTTATACTATTGAAATTATCGTGCCATCTTTACCGCAAACAGTAAAAATGTTATAACTATTAGAAATAAAAGATTGTTTATGAAATATATGTCTGCGGTTTGATGCTTGAATTCTTTTTTTTGCCCATTTATTTTAATGAAACATTAAAGCCGTTTAAATAAAATATAAAAGATATGACTCTTTATAAAAAATAATGGGGGGAAATCATTTCGATATGTTCTGGATTCTGGACTTCAAGAATGAACAATGAAAAACGTAATATCATCAACAATTTTATGATAATAAATTCATTGCATGAAGCGATTGACCTTGTCTTTCAGTGCCTCACCTTCACACAAAAAGGACAAATGACCGCAATCACCGGCAAACTCAAAAGTATCGGCATTAATTAGTCTTGCAAGCGTCCGGGCTGGTTCGGAATTGACTGTAAGATCCTGCTGTGCCCAAATGATGAGGGCTTTTGCCCGTATGGTTTTTGCGGCAGGATCAATCGCTTCTCCAAAGGAACGGTAGATATCATGATCCATGATGGCTTTGAGCTGCCATGCCCAATCGAATTCATTGCGTTTCATAAAGCTTTTTTCCATTTCGGCAAGAAATTGCGGAAAAGCTTCCGGCGTCGTATGTGTCGCAATGTAATGGGGTGTTCTCAGATGTAGATTATGGATGGCTCCTACTGTTTTCATGGCTGTATTTTCCCCATGCAGTCTTCCCCTGTCGGCATCGATTGCACTTAGTTCGGACTGCCACAGAAGCAGATCATACGAAGTGAGTCGAGGCGTTCCGACAACGGCAACGGCTTTATTCAGGAATCCGGGATAGGAAACCATCCACTGATAAGCCATCATCGCACCCATGGAAATGCCGACCACGCCATAAACGCGGGGCACACCCAAATACCGGGTGAGAAGGAGATGCTGCGCATTCACCATGTCCTTAATGGAAAATCGCGGAAAGGACTGATCCGGCTGACTTTTGCTTTTGGAAGGTGATGAGGACACGCCGTTGCCGAAAGCATCGACGGCTATAATAAAGTATTTTGAGCTATCGGCCATTTTCCCCGGCCCGATTAATTCCAGATCGATCAAATCCTGAGTTGTTCCGGCAAGCCAGGTGGGAAACAGTATTACATTGGATTTGGCGGGATTTAAAACGCCAAAGGTGCGATAAGCCAGGCGACAGTCCCGTATGACCTGGCCATTTTCCAGAGGATAATCACCAAGGTCTACAAATCTGAGATTATCCTGAGCAAGAGCGCCGCTACTCCACAGGAGCAACATTGCTATAATGACGGGAATGCGGGTGAAGGCCTTCGACATGAATTTCCTGCGCAATTAGATCCTCCTGCCTTCCTTCTGTTAAGGTAGGACTTAGATTAATATTGCCCGAAAGGACATGGTTTGTTTTTGATAAAAACTTGCTTTCCTTAAAAAGAAGTCATAGGGGATTTGTAATCGTATGTCAAAGGAATTTTGATCAACAACAGCATGTGAGGTTTTGTCTGCCGGCAATATTTGTTTGACTTTTTACCGGCGCCAATTTAAGTTTCGGAAAGTTTAAACAAATATAATTTTTCACAACAAAAAGATAAGGCTTTGATTTGAAAAAACGCATTGTTATCACTGGGATGGGCACATTAAACGCGCTTGCCAATAATGTTCCCGATTTCGCGCGAGCTCTACAGCAAGGCTCATGCGGCATAGGGATGATTAACCTCTTTGATACAACCGGATTTCGCAGTCAGACGGGCGGCCAGATCAAAAATTTTATCGCGCGCGATCATATTCCCCGGAATTTTTCTATTAAAAGAATGTCGCGGGCGGATATGCTATCTTTTGCCGCAACGCTGGAAGCTTTGCGCGACGCAGGATTCTACCCCCCACCGGAAGAATTAAAAGCAGAAATAGGCCTTGCCATTGGCGGCGGTGCCGGCGGGCTTCTGGAAGCGGAAGAATTCTACGAAAACTTTTTAAAAAAAAATGGCAGAGGGACGAAGTTTTCCACGCTCTCATCTTTATTTTGTGCCTCTTCCGCTGACCGTATTGCCTCGGCTTTCGGTTTCGCGGGACCGAAATCAACTTTCATGACAGCTTGTTCCGCTGGCGCCACCGCTATAGGCTACGCGCGGGATTTAATCGCGAATGGCCAGGCGTCTATCATGCTTGCCGGAGGCGTGGAGCCCATGTGCCGGTTAACTTATGCCGCCTTTAATGCCCTGAAATCCGTTGATCCGGAAACCTGCCGTCCTTTCGATAAAAACCGCTCAGGTCTATCGCTTGGCGAGGCAGCGGCGATAATGGTTATGGAGGAAATGGAGATAGCTCTTAACAGAGGAGCAAAAATTTATGGCGAGATTTTGGGTTATGGCATTACCTGCGATTCTTTCCACATGACCGCCCCCGATGAACAGGCTTCCGGCGCTGTGCGCTCCATGCAAGCGGCGCTCAAAGACAGCGGCCTTTCTATTGATGAAATCGATTATATCAACGCGCATGGCACGGCCACTCCTGTCAATGACGTTACGGAGACCAAAGCAATAAGGGAAGTATTCGGCAGGCGCGCTTATTTAATTCCGGTTAGTTCAACCAAGTCCATGCACGCACACACATTAGGAGCTTCGGGCTCTCTGGAAGGCATTGTTTCCGTACTGGCATTGCGGCATGGTTTTATACCGCCGACAATCAATTATCAGAATAGCGATCCTTTGTGCGATCTGGATTATGTCACCACAGGTGCAAGAAAAGCCAATCTGCGCGCCGTTCTTTCTAATTCATTTGCCTTCGGAGGAAACAACACAACACTCATATTCGGCAGGTATTCCGAAAGGGGCGCTTCCCATGAATAATAACCGGCAAACAGACAGCGCAAGGCGCGTGGTTATAACAGGTATCGGTATGGTAACTCCTATAGGAACCGGTAAGAAAGAATTTTGCCGGAGACTTTTTGAAGGCGAAACAGCTATTGAAGAAATAAAATCTTTCGATACGAGTACATTTGGTTCGCATCTGGGCGCGGAAGTTACTAATTTTAACCCGCGTGATTTTATTTCCGTGAAAAACATTCGGCGGATGGACAAAATATCCCTGATGACGGCGGCTTCAGCGCGTCTGGCTCTGGAAGATGCAGGCCTTCAAATCACACAGGAGAACCGCGACCGCGTCGGCATGATGCTAGGCACCGCCTTCGGCGCTACGGATGTAACCGCCCAATTTTTAGAAACACTGTTTACGGAAGGACCTGCCTCTGTCAATCCGATACTGGTGCCTAACACAGTTATGAACGCCGCCGCCGGTCATACTTCCATTGAGCTGGGATTTCGCGGCGTCAACACAACGGTAACACATTTTGCTGTTTCAGCTGAAAACGCGATTATTTATGCGGCAGCGGAAATCAGGCGCGGCACCGTTGATTTTATTTTTGCCGGCGGTGTGGACATTTTATCCAAATTTTACTATGAGTCGCTGGTAAAATTTCGCAGCCTTTCTCCCCGGGATGAGGGCAGCGAGGCATGCCGACCCTTTGATAAAGAACGCAACGGGATGATAGCCGGAGAAGGTTGCGGAATAATTTGCATGGAGAGCCTGCAATCAGCAATTGCCAGAGGACGAAAACCCTATTGTGAAATTAAAGGCGCGGGTATGGGATCATCACCGACAAAACCGACGGGCTGGCCTGAGAAAACTGACGGCATAAAACGGACATTTAACCGCGCGTTGAGAAACGCGGGCAAGGCGCCTAACGAAATTCAGGCTATCGTTGCAGCGGCCAATGGCGACAGAATTCTCGATTCAGCGGAAGCTCAAGCGTACTCCGAAATATTTGACTGTGCGGAGAAAAAACCTTTAATTACGTCGTCCAAAGGAGCAACGGGAGAGAGTTTCTCCAGCGGCGGCATCAGGACTTGCGCTTTGGCGCTGTCTATTGAAAATAATATTCTACCGCCTGTGGTTGGACTTATAAACCCGCTGCAACCGCTTCCATTTATTGTCGGTAAGAAAAAAGAACTGGAAATTAGTAACGCGGCTCTTGCCGGTATTTCTTTTGGCGGTACTTACGCGTATTTGATTCTCGGCAAATAATGCCAAAAAGCTTGCGATAACTGAGGCAGAATTTTTATTGGCGTAAATCAGAAAATATTGTAAACATAACCATTATGAATACCTAATCAATGAATTTATAGAATGACAAAGCATGAATTTTAAATTGATTTATCCAAGATGGGAAAAGCTCGACCGTCAGACACGGTTTACCCTGCCGCCGCACGGGCCGGTAGTTTTTGCAGCCGCTCTGCCTGATTATGTGGATGTCGAATTTATCGACGAAAACATACAAAATATTGATTTCGATCAAACGGCGGATTTTGTGGGTATTTCCGTAATGCTGACCGCGCAAATAAAACGCGGCTGGGAAATAGCCGACACCTTCCGTAAAAAAGGAATCAAAGTAATGTTCGGCGGTATCGCCACCATGCTGCATGCCGAAGAAACTCAGGAACACGCCGATAGCGTTTTTCTGGGAGAGGCTGAAGGACGGATGGAGCAGGTCTTTACGGATTTTAAAAACGGTAAACTGCAAAAGGTTTACAACTATATGCAGAATTTCCCGGCTATTGAAAGTGTAGGAACTGCCCGGCGCAGTATTTTAGACCGCGAGATGTACAGTTACCGAGGCATCCAGATGGTTGATCTGGTGCACGCATCGCGCGGCTGCCGGTTTAATTGTTATCCCTGCTGTGTTAATTTTCTGGGAGGCAGAAGTTTCCGCCCCCGGCCTTTGGATAAAGTTGTCGAAGAAATGGCCAGCATTAATAACAACAGGCTTTTTATTGTGGATAATTCGCTGGCGCAGGATAAAAGTTGGGAAATGGATTTGTTTCGGGAAATGATCCCTCTGAAAAAGAAATGGTGCTGCCACCCTATTGAAGATGACGACAAGGTGCTGGATATGGCCGCGCAGGCCGGTGCGTGGTTTGTTTATCAGGCAATTTTCGATGCTTCCGATTTCATCCGTGACCGCGTCAAGCGCTATCATGATTACGGCATTGCCGTGGAAGGAAGCATTCTGCTCGGGCTCGATTATCACACCGAAGATTACATAAAAAAGCTGGTTGATTTTCTACTGGAGATTGATCTGGACATGGCGGAATTCACCGTGCTCACTCCTTTTCCGCACACCCGCACTTTTGACGATTTGCATAACGAGAAAAGAATTTTTTCTTACGACTGGAACGATTACACTTGCGGAAAAGTTGTTTTTCAGCCAAAATTACTCACTCCCGAACAATTACAGTCCCTTTATTATTACGCCTGGGATAAGTTTTATGAAGAAGAACCGCAAAATTATAAAATGTTCAAGATGTTGAAAAAAGTAATGGAGAAAGAAAAAACAGACGGCACATATAAACCGCGGGTGCGCGAAAAGATTATGCCGGCGAGGAAAGGAGCTTTGAGCTGATGAAAAAGAATAGCGGTAAAGCCGCCATAGTTATAGACGGCAGCAATGTCAGCTTCAATGATATTATTTCAGTAGCGCGATATGGGGTTTCGGTGCAAATAAGCAAATCCGGTAATTTCGTAAAGAAGATGGAGAAAACTCAAAAAATGCTTATGAAATCCATGCACGGGGGAATCCCCATTTATGGCGTGACAACCGGTTACGGAAAATCATGCGGCAAACGTATGCCTCTGGATGTTGCTTTAAAAAACGGCATCAACATTCTTCGTTTTCACGGTTGCGGCACGGGAGAGCCCATCGGCATTGAAGAAACCAGGGCGGCCATGTTGTGCCGCATTATTTGTCTGGCTCGCGGTTATTCCGGCGTATCCATTGCCCTCCTTCAGCAGCTGGCCGATTTCTTAAACAAAGGCATAACGCCGATAGTTCCCTGCGAGGGTTCGGTCGGCGCCTCCGGCGATTTGACGCCGATGTCCTATATCGGAGCCTGCCTGATGGGTGAGCGAGAAGTCATTTATCAGGACAAAATAATGTCTACGGCAAAGGCCATGAAAATGGCGGGAATAAAGCCTTACAGTTATCTGCCCAAAGAGCCTCTGTCCATGGTTAACGGAACAACAACCATGACGGGAATAGCCGTTTTAGCTGTCGAATCGGCCTGGCGAATTTTATGCGCCGCGATTTACGCTACGGCGCTTTCCATACACGCCCTTAAGGGAAACGCTCAGCATTATCATCCGGTCATAGCGGAAGCAAAACCATTCCCCGGTCAGGCGTTTGTTGCCGCTGAGATTATCAATCTTTTGAAAACTAAAGCATCGGCGCAGCAATTGGAAGATGATTCTCCGGACACTTTGCAGGATCCTTATTCGCTGCGATGCGCTCCGCAGGTGGTTGGTGTTTTATATGATGGGCTGGACTGGATAAAAAAATGGGTGGAGATTGAAGCCAACAGTTCCAACGATAATCCGATTTTCGATCCCGCGACAGGCAAGGTGCTGATGGGCGGTAATTTTTATGGCGGGCATATCGCTTTTGCTATGGACGGATTGAAAGCCGCTCTGGCTTCTGTCGCCGATATGTGTGACCGCCAGATCATGCTTTTAGTTAATCCGAATTCCAACAGAGGACTCCCCGGCGATCTGGTGAGAAACGCAGACAAGATAAAAGGGTTGCATCATGGCTTCAAGGCCATGTCCATTTCCTCTTCCGCGCTGACGGCGGAAGCTCTGAAAGCAACTATGCCGGCAGCTTCATTTTCACGCTCTACCGAATCCCATAATCAGGACAAGGTCAGCATGGGAACAATCGCAGCGCGTGACGCTGAAAGGATCTGCACACTGACGGAGCGCGTTGTGGCCATTCATCTTCTGACGGCGGCACAGGCCTACGATATAAGAAACAATATCGGTGCAAGACCGCTTTTGAGCAGTCTCATGAAAAAAATAAGATCTGTCAGCGCACCGGTTGTGGAAGACAGGGCAATGGATAAGGATATTGAAAATATTTGCACAGCAATAAAATATTCCGATTTTTTTAAAATAAAACAATGAATGAAAACAACAAAAGTTTTGAAGTAAAAATAAGAGTGCCGTTTTTTGATCTTGATCCCATGCAAATCGTGTGGCATGCCAACTACCTGAACTATTTTGAAATCGCGCGGGCTGCGCTTTTCGAAAATAACGGCATTGATCTTTATTCCTTTTTCGAAAAGCACCAGTTAATTTTTCCCATTATTAAAACGTCTACCAAGCATATCCTTCCTTTGCGTCACCGTGATGAAATTATCTGCAAGGCGACTCTCGTTGACGCGTATGTGAAAATGGTCGTTGATTTTGAAATCAGGAAAGCGGCGGATGGCAAAATCACTACCCGCGGCCGCACGGAACAAGTAACTGTGAAAGTTCCTGAAATGGAAACAATATTCAGCATTCCGGAAGAAATTCGCCGCGCTTTTGGTTTTTAAAATGGAAGAAGTTTTACAAAAATCTCTTGTTGCCGGTCTGGAACGTCTTGTTGCCCGGGCGGAGTTACTCGATTCCATCAATGTATTTCCGATTGCCGATGGAGACACGGGAAGAAATCTTTCGTTGAGCCTTGCTCCGCTGCGCGGCGTTGGCGAGCCGAAAGAAAAAATTGTTCATCAGCTTCTTTTATCGGCACGCGGCAATTCCGGCAACATCGCGTCTCAATTTTTTTCCGCTTTTTGCGTGACAGAAAATGTTTCCCAACTGGCGGACCACGCCAGAGAAGGCGCTAAAAAGGCGTGGCAGGCGGTAAGCAATCCGCGTCCGGGCACCATGTTGAGTGTCTTCGACGCCCTTGCTTATTCTCTGGCGGAAGAAATAACCCCCGATCATACAAGAATAGATGCTATCATCGACTCTCTGGAAAAAGCCGTCCATGAAACTTACGAACAGTTGCCCCGTTTAAAAGAAGCGGGGGTCGTTGATGCGGGAGCCCTTGGTATTTATATTTTCTTCGAAGGATTTTTTTACGCTCTTGCCGGTCTTCCCGATAATTGCCGCCCGATTACGGAAACATTTAATAATCGTCTGCGGATATTGCCTGCGTTTCAGGAAAAAACGGAATCAGGATACTGCGTTGATTTTGTCGTTAAAGCTCCAAATTATTCTCCCGATGAAGTGAAAATAATCACCAGCGCCGAAGAAAATGTTATTATCATTCCTGAAGGTGATTTTTATAAAATACATTTGCATACCGGAAACAAGGAAAAAGTCAGAGATCAAATAAACGGACTGGGCAATGTGGTTAAATGGGAAGATGATAATTTAGCTTCCCAAATTAACGAGTTCAGAAATTCCAATACCGCTCAGACATTCCACATCATGACCGATGCCGCCGGTTCCGTGACAAATCAGGATGCGAAAAAATACGGTTTCACACTCCTCAACAGTTATCTGACGATTGACGAAAAATGCCTGCCCGAAACTTATTTTCGTCCTGAAGAACTCTACCGCGCGATGAAGAAAGGAATAAAGGTATCCACTTCGCAGGCTTCTGTTTATGAAAGGCATCAGTTTTACGAAAGCATCCTCGAGCGGTTTGAAAAAGTTTTATATCTGTGCGTCGGTTCCTCATTTACCGGCAATTATCAGGTGGCGCATAAGTGGAAAAAAGAGCATGATCCGCAGGACAGATTTTTGATAATCGACACCGGGGCGGCATCGGGACGATTAGGAACAATCGCGCTGGCAGCAGCTCGATATCTTATCGAAACAGGCGACTTGAAAAAGACTGTTAATTTTACCAAAAAGGCGCTAATCGCATGTGAGGAATATGTGTTTCTGGACAAACTGGAATACCTGTCAGAAGGCGGCAGGCTTTCCAAAACAAGCGCCTTTTTCGGCGATATGCTGAAAATGAAACCGGTAATATCTCCCCTGCCTGCAGGAGCAAAAAAAGTCGGCATGGTCAGGAATCAGGAAGATCAATTGAAAATGGCTCTGAAAAAACTTACTGCAATGCTGAAAAATAATTCCAGTGCGCTCGTCATGCTGGAATATTCCGACAATAAGAATTGGGTAGAAAAGACTGTTAAAAATACGATCACCGGACACTATCCTGATTTGGAAATTATCGTGCAGCCATTATCACTGACTTCCGGCGCGCATATGGGACCGGGGACGTGGGGGATAGCGTTCCTACCTGACTCAACGGCTCCGTAAAACGTCCATCTGCTGCGTTGCGCTTCATCCTTGAGGCGCTGCGGCGTATGAAAAAATACGCCTCACTTCCAAGGTTTCGCGCGCCTTGCATCTGGAGCTTTTTACGAAGCCTTTAAATGCAATATAATTTACAATATAGTTTTCTGTGATATTTAATTACATTAAGGATATATTTGATATGAAATCAATGTTGAGATTTTTGACTCTGTTTCTTCTTAATTAAATAAAAAAAATAAGGAAATAATTAATACCTTACATCATTTATATGGGTGCAAAAAACAATAAAATCCGTTTTGCTTTTGTGATTCCCGTTTACAATCATGCAGGAACTGTGGCGCAGGTTGTCGCAGACGCGCGGGCGATGAGCTTTCCCGTCTTTGTTGTTGACGATGGTTCAACGGATAACACATACGATCAGATTAAAGAAATAGAAGGCATAAAAATTCTACGGCATGCTCAGAATAAAGGCAAGGGCGCGGCTATTATGACCGGTTTTGCCGCCGCTGCGGCTGTGGCCGACTTCGCTATCACGATAGACGCCGATGGACAACACTACCCCCTAGACGCAAAAAAACTAATAAAGGCCATTCCGAAAAAAACGCGGCCTATTGTCGTGGGAGCCAGAGATTACATGCCCGACGAACACGTTCCATGGACAAGCACATTCGGCAGGAAGTTTTCCAACTTCTGGGTACGTACCTCAGGCGGCCCGGCAATTTCAGACACGCAGAGCGGATTTCGTGTTTATCCCATGCCTGAAGCGCTTAATTTAAAGACAAAGGCGCGGCGTTTTCAGTTTGAGGTAGAAATTTTAGTGCATGCCAAAAGAAACGGCATCCCGGTAATAGAATCTTCCGTAAGAGTTAATTACAATCCTAACGGGGCAAGAATTTCTCATTTTCGCCCTTTTGTGGATTTCCTGCGCAACTCTTCAACCTTCACCCGTTTAATTTTCCGTCGGATTTTTTCTTTAAAATAAATATTATCCTGTCAATAAGACACAGAGGGATTATTGAAAAACTCTATGTTTGAGGGCTGTTGTGTCCGTTTTTCCATTTTGTTGCAGCCTTTTTGTCTTGCCCCGGCAGGCAAAATATGATTTATAAAATATGTGTCAAATACTTATAAACAAACGAATTCATAGGTATTCATGTCCTTGCATAAATATCAAATCAAATGGTCTATCGTTTTTATTATTTCCCTGATTGTAGCGGCGCTTTTTTTCTGGGAATCCAAAAACCTGAAAATCGAAACGGATATTCTGGAATCGATGCCGCAAAATGATCCGGTGTTGTCCGACGCGCGGCAGATTATCCGGCATTTACCCATTCAGGACAGACTATTTATTGATTTAGGCCAGGAATCGGCAGATAAAGATAAACTGGTGAAAGCAGCCGTTACCGTTTCCGGCAAGCTAAGCCATAGCGGTCTTTTCACCAAAGTCGGCATAGGGGATGACGCTAAAAACTTTCCTGAACTTATAGCGCATGTAAACAATAATCTGCCATCGCTTTTGAGCGCGTCTGATCTTGAACAAAAAATTCAACCGCTTCTTAAGCCTGACAAAATCCGGAAGGCGATGGTGCAAAACCGGCAGAGTCTGGAACAACTCGGAGGAATCGGTCAAAGCCGGATGATGGCGAAAGACCCGCTGGGTTTCTCCGCCGTGATTCTCAGGCAATTATCCGCTTTGCTTCCCGCCAATAAGGCGCAATTTTATCAGGGGCAACTTATTTCCGAAGACGGTAAACACGCGCTCATTATCGCCAGAATCGCGGGATCGGGCACAGATACAGCAACTGCGGCAAAAATTGAAAAAGCAATCGAAGATTGTGAGCAGGAACTAAAAGCCGATAAGAGTTTACAGAAAGACAAGTTTACACTAACTTCCGCGGGCGCTTATCGAGCAGCGCTCGATAATGAAACCTTTGCTAAACGCGACACCCGGCTGGCCATAATCCTGACAACACTGGGAATCGCAATGCTGCTGATTTTTGCTTTTCCCCGTCCGGCAATCGGCCTTCTGGCGCTTCTTCCTTCAACTGTGGGAGCGATTGCCGCTCTTTTTGTTTGCTCCTTTTTATTCAAATCCATATCGATGCTGGCTGTCGGTTTTGGCGGCGCCATTATGGGTTTTACCGTTGATCTGGGCATTACCTATCTGCTTTTTCTGGATCAACCCTACGAAACATACGGCAGAAAAATAACAAGGACGGTGTGGTCGGCCGAACTTCTGGCAGTCCTGACAACTGTCGGGTCGTTTCTTTTACTGCTGATCAGCGACTTTAAAATCCTGGCGGAAATCGGCGTCTTTACCGCTTTTGGAGTTCTCTTCGCGCTGATCTTTGTTCTTTTTGTGTTCCCGATAATATTCCCGACAATGCCCGCGGCGACACGCCAGAGTAATCCTCTGCTTTTAAATGCCATAAAAAAAATTGCATCCCCCGCGAAATGGAAATTGATTGCGGCAGTTATTCTGGGCTTATTTATGTTGTTGTTCGCGTGGCCTAAGTTCAATGTCGATCTTAACGCGATGAATTCCGTAGGTCAAAAAACACTGGATGCGGGAAAAACCCTTGAGGCGTGGGGTGACTTTTCCGGCAAATGTTATGTTTTTCTGGAGGCAAAAAACATTGACGAATTGCAAGAAAAAAACAATCAATTAATGAACTGGCTCTCTGCTGACGTACGGCAGGAAAAACTATCTCCTGTGTTCCTCCCTTCCGTTTTATTTCCGGCGGCGGAGTCGGCCCGAAGCAATTTTGCCGCCTGGCATGAGTTTTGGAATAAGGAACGTGTGGCCGCGTTGAAGCGCGATCTGAACGCGGCGGCCCGCGAATCCGGTTTTAATCCGGAAGCATTCGCGCCATTCTGGAGAATCATAAATCAGGAAAATCCGACGACTTTTGAAATACCTAAGAAATATTTTGACATGCTTGGAATTGCCAAAAGCCCAGCAGGTTTCACGCAACTGAGTTTGCTTGCCACCGGCAAGAATTATAACGCGGAGGATTTTTTCTTACGCCTGCTCCCCACGGGATTGGCTAAATTATTCGATGTCGGTTTATTTAACAAAAGACTGGGAGATTTTCTTAAAAATATTTTTATTCAAATTGCCATCATTATCGGCATCGGCACTGCGCTGATCGTATTTATATATTACCTGGATTGGCTCATCGCGCTTGCCGTGCTCGCGCCCATTGCCTTCGCGCTTATCGCCACATTGGGCACGTTGAAATTGATCGGTCATCCGCTGGATATCCCCGGCATTATGTTGTGGATTGTTATCATGGGCATGGGAATCAATTACTCCATTTATTATGCCTGCTTCTATCAGCGCTATCATGATGAGAGCCTGCCGGAAATGGATACGGTTAAACTAGCCATGTTTCTGGCATCTTTTACAACCTTAATTGGTTTTGGGGTTTTGGCCTTTGCCAGCCACGCGCTTCTAAAGAGCATCGGCATCACATCTCTTTTGGGAGTCGGCTATTCCATTCTGGGCGCGTATTTCATTCTGCCTGTACTGATAAAAAAAATATTTGCTTCGGTTACCTATCCCAGCGGCCCTTTTACAGTTGGCTCTTACGAGCATTTGCGCAGGACGGTTTTACGATACAGGCATTTGGCCGCTTATCCGAGGGTTTTTGCCCGCATGAAAATGATGATAGACCCGATGTTTAAAGAGTTGGACACGTATGTGCAAAATCCCAAAAGGATTATTGATATCGGCTGCGGCTACGGAATTCCTGCTGCCTGGCTTCTGGAAATTTATCCCGAAGCTAAAGTTTACGGCCTGGAGCCGGATGAAGTACGGGTGCTTAACGCTTCTTATGCCATTGGCAGCCGCGGCAGTGTGCAAACAGGCCACGCACCGGATTTACCTGTTATAGAAGGGCTTGTTGATTACGTGCTCATGCTGGACATGCTGCATCTGATTGATAATGAAGAATTTAAACTGGTTTTGCGCCGGATTCATGAAAAACTTGAGGCGGGCGGCACGCTTTTGATTCGCGCAACCATTCCTTCGGAGAGAAAGGTCCCGTGGAAACGATGGATTGAAGCGGCTCATTTAAAAATAATAGGTATGGGAAAACGATTCCGTCCGGAAAACGAGATTGCCTGTTTCATGACCGCGGCCGGATTTGATGTCAAAGTTCATGCTTCATCAGCCGCCCACATAGAAGAAAAATGGTTTGTGGGAAAGAAGTCGTAATGTAATGAGATAACAATCTCATCGTATACGTATTAGATCGCCACGACACTTAAAAGACGTCTGGGCTATAATAAACAAAATGAAGAAATTTTCTTATAAAATAGCGATTTATCTTTCCCGCAAGTTGGGAATGTGGTTTTTCCGCACATTTTCCTGGTTTATAGCCACCGGATATTATTTTCTTTTCCCGACGCGTGTGGCGGCCAGCTGCAAATTCTATCGCGCTTTGTTTCCCACTCGCGGCTTTTTCTATCATCTCTATTGCGCTTGGAAGCAATATCATAATTTTACCGGTATCTATATTCACCGGTTTATCCGGCTTGGGGAAGAAGATATCGAATTCGTCAGGGAAGGCTGGGAATATCTGGAAGAGGCTGTGAAAAAAAAGACAGGGGCGATTTTACTGATGTCGCATATCGGCAACTGGGAACTGGCAGCGCAAACCCTTAAAAGCAAAGGGATGCCTATTATGCTTTATCTGGGCGCAAAACAAAAAGAGCAGATGGAACATATTCAGAAAGAGAATCTGGCTAAAAGCGGCATCAGAATCGTAGCGACGTCCGAGGACGAAAAGTCGCCTTTTGCTTTGATCGAAGGAATCAATTTCCTGCGTGAAGGCGGAATTGTGTCCATGGCAGGCGACCGTCTCTGGGGCCGGCAGAGTTATGTCACTGTGGATTTCATGGGGTATGAGACGCGTCTTCCGGATACGCCGCATTTATTCGCCTTGATGACGGGAGCGCCAATTTTAACTTTTTTTGTTTATCAGGAGGCTTTCGGGAAATACCATATTAAAGTTTCCAGGGGACGGAAGATTTCGGCCGCCTCGCGCGCGGATCGAAAAAAAGCGGTACAGGAATCAGCGCAGGCTTACGCCGACGATCTTGCCCGTTTTGCCGCCCGGCATCCTTTTGAATGGTATCATTTTGAGCCATTCATTGGAAAAAAAATTAACAAAAAGGTATAGTACCGGCGGAATTGTATTTTTACATAAAATTAAATTATAAGTAACAGCGCCTGTGTTCCTGCCTGTGCGGGGAAAGTATTTTTATACATGATTTCCTCTGAACAAAAAAAACGAATCGTTCTTGTGCATCCGCGGGGATTTAACTGGTTCCCCGGAAAGCGCGATATTACCGATATTGCCAACAGGATGGTGCCGCAGGGTTTGCTTTCCATCGCGGCTTATCTTATAGAACAAGGCCACGATGTTTATGTTTATGATTGCCTTGGCCTTGATGCTCCGCTTGATTTGCAGAAGCAGGCGCAGGCAATTTTAGCCTATCAACCGCAGATTGTCGGCTTTTCGGCGACGACCTCATCGTTTCCCGATGCCGCCGACCTCGCGCAAAAAATCAAAGAAAATTCTCCTGACATTATAACGGTCTGCGGAGGAGTTCATGTTTCCGCTCTGGGAGAAAAGCTTCTGCGGGATTATCCGGCTTTTGATTTTCTTGTTGCCGGAGAGGGCGAAGCAACGCTAGCTGAGCTTGCCTGCGATTTTGACCCCGCTGCAATTAAAGGATTGATCTGGCGGAATGAAGCGGACGTTATTACCAATGATCCGCGTCCGAAAATACCGGATTTAGATTTTCTGCCGTTTCCCGCCTATGAAAAGCTTAAAGGTTTTCCCGGCGATTACCACCTGCCATTATTCAGCTATATCAATACTCCCGGAGCTACGATGATTACTTCGCGAGGCTGCATGTATCAATGCTCCTATTGTGACCGCTCCGTTTTCAAAAAAGGCTTTCGTTACAATTCCGCCACATACATTTACGAACACATGAAATATTTACGGGAAAAATTCGGTGTGCGGCACATCAACATCTACGATGATTTATTTACTGCCAATCGCGAACGGATTGTCGAGCTTTGCGAAAAACTCAGCCGCTATCCTCTGGGAATTAATTTTAACTGCGCCGTGCGCGTGGGCTACACCGATGACGATTTACTAAAGATGCTTAAAAACGCCGGATGCCTGATGGTTTCACTGGGCGTTGAATCGGCCGATCAGGAAATGCTCTTAAGACATAAATCAGGCATATCGCTTGATGATGTGAACAATACTGTGCGGCGGATTCAGAAAGCCGGTTTACGCGCCAAAGGACTTTTCATGATGGGCCTGCCCGGCGAGACGGAAGAATCAATTAAGCGCACATCCGATTTTATTATTTCGCTGGGATTGGACGATATGAACATGGCCAAATTCACGCCTTTCCCCGGCGCGCCGTTGTGGGGCACAATAAAAGACGAAGGCGCTTTCAATGAAGACTGGCGCTTGATGAACTGCCTGAATTTTGTCTTTGTGCCTAAAGGGATTGCTTCCAGAGAAAGACTCGATCAACTATACAACGAGCATGTAAAGCGTTTTTATTCCGATAAAATATGGCGCGAAAAATTTCGCAAACGCGTTTGGCAGCATCGTAAAAGCCTTATGTATTTACTTCGCCACCTACCGGCGTTCTGGTCGGCAAAGAACCAATTCGAACCCAAACAAAGTTAAAATATCATTAGGGTATAAAGATAAGCAAATTATTGCTACTTGTAACGCATTGCGAAACATTCCCCGGACTTATCTTTCTTATGATTGACAGCGCTTTGAAAGAATGTTAAATCGCGACACATTCTTCAAAATGGATGCCCCTGTAGCTCAGCAGGATAGAGCGACGGATTCCTAATCCGTGGGCCGCGTGTTCGACTCACGCCAGGGGCACCAAATGAATCAGATAGTTACAACTTTTAAGAAAGGCTTTTCTGACTGACTCTGTGGCGATTATGATAAAATCAATCAAACTGTACTATTTTAAGCAAAAAAAATACAAAAAAAAGGGTATTCATTTGCATATTTGGATGCCCTTTATTTATTACGAGGGTAAACAATGAAGTGGCAATAAAAACACAGGCAAGTAAATTGTTGTTGGATGAAGTGGTCAACGTCCAAAAATTTGAGCCAGGCAAAGGCCTGGCTCTTTGATCCCTACACCTCTTCTCAATCAGTCATAAAAACCAAAATCCGGGCTACATGACCGACATGATAATAGTGAGTCGCGTAAGCAAAACCGGATGGGATAAAAGTCCCTTGATTTTTATTTTACCGCCAAAAAGCAAACCGAGAACATTTCTACCAGCTTCATCAAAATAATACGGCAGGCCCCAGCGCACACGGAGCATGTTTAAATCCATTACTTTATCCGATTGCGTATTGATTATAACGGCCGCGTCCGGACTGACTCCCTGCTCTATGGTGAGTTTGCCCTGGTTGAAATGAAGGCTTATCGCCGTTTCAATATCCTGCAAGTTTATTGCCGCAATGCCGCGCATTTTTTTATAAACAGCGAACTTTGCTTCTGATTTCTCGATATTGCCGGTCAGAAGATCCTGCACAATGAAAGAAAAAGGAACATCTGCCGCATTATTGGTTATATTCAGTTCCATATATTCTCCATTAAAAGTTACAAAGCTTTGCGGTAAACTTCCAGAACTTCATCCTTCTCTGAAACACAGCGGATGTTGTTGACAATAGCGCCATCGGCGATGCTTAGGTCCGCCGCTTTGATTATATCTGCTTCCTTTACACCGAATTCCGAAAGCTTCAGCGGATGCCCGATTTTTTTAAGCAAAGAAAATATCTCATTTACTGCCGCTGTTGCCGCTTTCTTCGGTTCATCATCGCGTGTGCTCACGCCCAACGCCTGCGCGATTGTGGCGTAAATATCGATGGCATCCTGATCGCCGTCGCTGATATTAAAATCCATACAGTATGGCAGCAGGATGCCACAGGAAACTCCGTGCGGCACGCGAGCGACAGCGCCGATGGAATGAGCCATTGCGTGCACCAGCCCGACCATTGCGTTACCGAATGACCACCCTGCCATCGTTGCCGCCAGTTGTACCTGCCCTCGGGCGTTTATATTGCTACCGTCTTTTATGCACTGCGGGAGGTAAGTGCTCAAAAGCCGGATGGCATGCAGGCCCATGGCATCGGCCATAGGTTCGCGCTGCACGGATGTCATGGCCTCTATAGCATGGGTCATGGCATCCATACCCGTGGATGCGGTAAGTATCGGAGGCAGTTTCAACGTTAGTTGCGGATCGAGAATGGCCGCGCGCGGCGCGTTATATGTTTCCACAATTAATATTTTCTGCCCTTTATCCTTATCGTAGATTACCGCTACCCAGGTAACCTCGCTTCCGGTTCCGGCCGTTGTCGGGATAACGATATGCGGCGTCTGCAACCGTGTTAAAAGTTGGATGCCTTCATAATTAGCCAGAGACCCGCCTTCAGTGAGGAGTATGCACATGCATTTGGCGGTATCAATTACACTGCCGCCTCCAATGCTGATAACGATATCCGCGCCCTTTTCTCTGGCAAAGGCGGCGCCACGATTGACAACATCAATGCCTGTATCTTGAGGCACATCGCTAAATACGCCAACGCATTTATCGCCCAGGGTTTTCACTATTTTTTCCGAGAGACCCGCTTTGATAATTCCCGGATCGGTAACTACGACGGCTCGAGAGCAACCTAGAGCGCTCATTTCGGATTCCAGTTCCGATGTGGATGAGCCGCTGCCGAAAATAATTTTTGTCGGACCAAAGTAAACAAAAGATAAACTGTCATCGTAAACCATAACGTTCTCCTTATCCTGCCGAATTGCTGTCCACCGGCGGTAGATTCTTTAACTATATATTCTTAATTGCAGAGACAAAGTTTTAAACTTCGTCGGGAAATATTGTGTTTACTTCCGTCAAAAGATCGACCACTTTGTTGATCGTTTTGACATTGCGCACAACGTAGGTCAGATCACCCTTTAATTTCAGCTTTCCCTGCATCAGCGCTTTGGTCGCGTCGAGTTCTTTTTTGGCGACTTGCTTCCAGCGCGAGTAATCACCGCTCATGACGAATTTAGCCGTTTGCGCTTTGGCGGCGTCACAGATTAAAAATTCAAGCGCATCGCCATGCCAGTAATCCGTAAACATATAAACGGGTTCGGGAACGTTTTTTGAAGGATCGGCATTGACCGTTATGGAAACGCTTCCCTCCCATTCTTTGGCAATTTCTTTGTACTCTTTAGATTCATTGATTATTTTTTTCCACGCATCCATCCATTCCTGAGTAAACGCTTTGTATGATTCTGCCATTTTCCATCCTCCATTATTTTTTATATAGTTTGTTTTGTAAGTTTAAAAGGCAAAACTGGACTTCGATTGTGAAATTTGAACGGACACCACTGGTTAAGTCAACCTGTAAAAATTTCCCCGCGTAGCCGTTTTGCACGACAGCCTCCATAAGATTGCGTGAAAATATAAATTTATTGTTACTTAACTTGCATTCAGAACTGATTATTTTTATTTATCAGGTATTAAACTAAGGGTCAAGGTAAATTGAAGGATATTAAACATGGTAATATAGAGGTTGAAAGAAAATGTATCTAAGTTATAACTGTCTCATCCGAAGATAATCCAAACATAAACAAATTTATTATTTTAACCGGTTAATATAGAAGCTCTCCAAAGGCAAGCCTCGGAGAAGCTTCGATTTTTAAGGAATATTATAATTATATAAACGCTCGCTTATTCTGTAGCACGCTACAGGAATGCGTTGGCTGCCTCAATTCTGTAAACGCTTTCGCACTGAAGCAGCAAGCGAAGGTATTTGCTCGCTTGCGACTTCAACACGTTCAAACGGGCGGGAAATCGCCCTTATGTTATTTGCATCTCCTAATCCGTGGCCCGTGTGTTCGACTCATGTCTGGGACACCCGTTAAATCAACAGGAACAATAACTTAAATAAAATAGTAACGAATTATTATCATTAAATAATTCAAGCCGTATTTTATATATTATTCAAATTACCGGAAATTATTAGCAATTAATTGATTTCTTTGATATGCATAATTACGTATAATGACAAACTCATGGCGATGAGTATACTTTATCTATAAATAAAAGGAACAGGAGAAATAATCGGCATGAAAAAAGAAGATTGTATTCTTTTCAGCGGCGGTGCTCAGGGTGCGGAAGCGGAATTTGGCATCAACGCGGAACAAATGGGAATAGAAGAAATTAATTTTACGTTTCCCGGACATATTATAGTTCGAACACAGGGATTACGTGTTCTTAATCACGAAGAATTGAAAAACGGTGATATCAGCCTGGAATATGTTTCCAAATTAATGAATCGGCGTTACACGGATAACCCGACATTCCGTAAAATTCTGCAAAGTATCTGGTATCAGATCAATAATGGTCAGGAAATATTTGTCATCGGAGAGATATTGGAGGACAAAACTGTTAAAGGAGGCACCGGCTGGGGAGCAGAATTCAGCAAGATATGCAACAAGCCGCTGTATGTATTTGATCAAAAACGCAATTCCTGGTTCACATGGAACCGTCTTGATTGGATAGAATGCAAAAAAGGAAATGAACCGGTAATCAGTCACCCTCATTTCACCGGAACAGGAACGCGATTTCTTGAAGAAGGCGGCAAAAAAGCAATTAAGGAATTATTCGAAAGAAGCTTCTAATACTCGCTTGCTTATCTGAAGCACGCAAAATCGATAAAGGAAAGTTCCAAAATCAAAAGGATGTAAAACCATGGTAATAGACTGCCATTATCATCTGGATGAACGCATGCTGAAGACCTCTGATCTCATTGCCAGAATGGATGAAACTGGCGTGGAGAGGATAGCTCTCATAGCCGGTATGGTCGATCCGCTGCCCGAAACTCCGCCGATTGTTATCAGGATGCTCCAATTTCTTCTTACACACAGCTCCCTCCGATTTATAGGAAAGGCAGCGGCGGCAAATTTTACAGACGAAGGAGCCATTAACATACTTGGCAAGATATATAAAATTTATCCGGATCCAGACAATGAACCGGTCTTTAGCATGATCGAAAAATATCCGGGCAGATTTTATGGGTGGGTTTTTGTAAATCCACGCGGCAAAAATGATCCATTAAAGGAAATTAATGCATGGGCCAAATCACCCGGTTTTATCGGGATCAAGGCGCATCCCTTCTGGCACCGTTATAATCCCTCCGAATTGCTGCCCGTGGCCGAGCAGGCGGTCCGCATGAATAAACCGCTCCTTATTCACTTGGGATTTAATGAGCATGGCGATATTCTGGAACTTATCAATACATTACCGGATTTAAAGCTCCTTCTCGCGCATGCGGCGTTTCCCTGCTACGCCGATACATGGACTATAATCCGGAAAAAGAAAAATATTTGCGTTGATCTTTCAGCCACGGCTTATGTCGGCGAAAAAATCGCCAGAGATGTGATTGATTACCTCGGTGCGGACAGGTGCTTTTACGGCACTGATGGCCCTTTTGGCCCACATGCCGCCGACGGAAAGTTCGATTACGGATATCTTAAAAGAAGAATTGAAAAGCTGTTTCCATCGGAGAAAACGAGGAAATCGCTTCTAGGTGAGAACTTCGCGAAATTTGCCGGAATATAACAGCCCCATCACCGGAGTAAAACCAAAAGTATATCTGGCACCATTTCTAAATTAAAAATGATATTGACGCAACAAGCCGTATGTGAGCAGCACCATAATGGCTTAACTCACCGGCAAGGAAATGGGTTGTTTACATTTTCCTCCCTTCGGATGTGCACTTCCGGATTTATATACGTTTTGGGCACCGACGACGGCCAAGGCATACGCCGGATTGTGCTGATAACGAAGATAGCATTTTAATTGGAAGCACATTTTATTTATGGTAAATATGGAAAACTTACTCTGCCTGGAATGTCCCAACGGATGCAATCTCATACTGGAGTGGGAAAACGCGGAAAACGTTTTCATCGCCGGGAATAAATGCGCCAGCGGCATTACCTACGCGGGCCGCGTAATCCACAAAAATAGAAAAGCGCTCGTTCACGCCAGAGCGGAAACTCCTTTATTCAGCAAAGAAATATTGAAAGCTGTTGCCGGGCTCTGGCAGGTGCAACTTAAAAAATTGCATTATAATCTTCCTGTTTCAGGTAGTCCCGAGCGGTCGGTTTTTCGAGTCGTTCTGGAAGATAAAGATGGCATGTTTTTTGTTCTGGAGCAAATACCCGCAAAATCTTTGGAGCTTAAACGACAGATCGCCGCGACTGTTGATTTTTTATCGAAGAAAAATCTCGTGCATGTCCAGCCATATTTAGCTGACGGAAAAGGGGAATATGTTATCAAATATAAAAATAATTTATGGCAAATAATTCCTTTTGTGCAAGGCGTTTTGCTCGACCGACAAAAATACATGTATGAAAAATGGCGTGGCAGCGCGCTGGCCGCCTTTCTCATTGAGCTGCGCCGCAAATCGCAAGACCTGCCTTTTTCTGATTTCCGCAAAGTTTTTTCGCTTAAAGATTATATATATAAATTAATCGGCGAAATTAATCTTTATAACAAAAACATCAAAAGTGAAATTAACGATATCTCTTGTTTTTTGGAAAAAGATTTTATGTCCGCGTATGAAATACTTCCTGTTGCCTTTTGCCACGGCGATTATCATCCAATGAATGTTATCTGGTCAGCCTTTGATATTAAGTGCGTAATTGACTGGGAATTTTCCGGCGTCAAACGGGAAGTCTACGACATGGCTAATTTAATCGGCTGTGTCGGAGTGGAAGATCCCCAAAGCCTGACCGGCGAGCTTGTTAAGAGTTTTATTTCCGATATAAAAGCGGCCAAAATTATCTCCAAAATAAGCTGGAAGTATCTGGTGGAATTTATTGTGGCGCTTCGCTTTGCCTGGCTGTCAGAATGGCTGCGCCGTAAGGATACAGAAATGATCGGCCTGGAATTGGACTACATGCGGCTGTTAATCGACAATAAAAACAGTTTACAAAAAGCATGGCTGTGATCAAAAACTGTGTGACATTTCATTATGGCTCCAGCATCAGAAATGTTACCGGATTTCCGCCGTGAAATTACCGTGACGCATGCATCAATAAGTATATGCGCGCTTCGTAATAATAGTTATCGTATGGATTTTAATCTTTTTCCTTCAAATCAGCTATATGGGTGAACGGTATTGTTAGTTCATAGATGCCCCTGGAAAGAACAGTCTGAACAGGGAAGGGTGACTTTTCATACACTTTCAACATTGCTTTATTGGATGCCAATACATCGGCAGTAAATCCCTTGACCCCTTCCTCGCGGGCTGTACGAATCAACAATTCAAAAAGATACGAAGCAATTCCTTTGTTATGATACTTTTCATCAACAATAAATGCCGTGTCGGCAAAGCTATCCTGCTTCGTCCGGGCGTAACGCGCCTCGGCAATGATTTTTTCGGTGCCCGAATCCTCGACAATGCCGACAATAGACATGACCAGATTGTAATTCACATTAACATATTCCTGCATTTTTTTATGGGGCATTGTCTTTATGGAAGTGAAGTACCGGGAATAGACCGCCTGATCCGAAAATCGGTAAAATAAAAGGCGCATCATATCTTCATCTGAAGGTTTAATCGGCCGGAAACAAACCTTCAGACCGTCTTTAAATTCATGGGTACAGCATACCTTGGAGGGGTAAAGAGATCCTGATTCGGGGAAATAAATCTGGTCGGCGTAAAGCAATTTTTCTTCTTTGGCCTGTCTGACCAATTCCGCCCGATCATCGGGATGCGCGATGTCAATCAGCGCTTGTGCGCGCTCCCTCATTGTTTTTCCCATGAGGTAGGCTACTCCATATTCCGTCACAACCAAATCCATGGATTCACGATTGGTGAACTGAAAAGGCAGATTGTCAACAGACAATACAATATTCGGCATTCCCTTGAGATTACGGCTGGGAAGTCCAAAAATCGTCCGGCCTTTTTTCGACAGCGCCGCACCCATAAAAAGTTCCTGCACATTTCCCGGACCGGCAGTAACATTTCCCTTGCCTGTGTGCAGGGCAACATTTCCCGTAAGATCAATTTTTCTTGCTGGAATAACGGCTATCATCTTATCATTACTGCCGATCACCTTCGGATCGGTAATCACGTCTTCCGGTTGAAAGTCAACGAGGGGATTGTGATCCAGCCACTGCATCAATTTTTCACTGCCCAGTAGATAAGACGCGGAACATTTACCGCGAAAAACACCTTTAAGCCGATTATTTACAGCTCCGCTTTTTACAAGGTCCATCAAAGCGTCGGTAAAAAAAGGCGAATGAATTCCCAGATGTTTTTTTGAGGCCAACTGCACGCCCAGGGCTTCATAGAGGGGCCCTATGCCGAAAGATATACAACTCCCGTCTTCAATTACATTTGCAATGTTCGCGGCTAATCTCAGAAAAACATCAGCCACCGGCCACCGGGGTAGATAAAGCGGGGATTCAGTCGATTCGACAAAAAAGTTGAATTCATCCATATGAACCAGGGTGTCACCCATGACCCGGGGAGCATGAGCATTAATTTCACCAACGACGAGATTTGCCGCCTCCATGGCCTGCCTTTCCACATCCACTCCGAGTAAAGTGGCATAACCGTTGTCATCCGGCGGTGATATCTGAATGAAGGTCGCGTCAATGTGGATGGCTCCGGACTTGAAGAGACCGGGAATACGTGAAAATCTGCTTGGAATAAGGTCTACTCTACCCTCACTGACAGCCTCGGAAGCAATCCAACCGGAAAAAAAAGTTTTTAGCCGGAATTTCCGCGAATACCTTTCATCAATGGGTATTGCATCTCCGATGCTTACGAGTTGAATCAATTCCAGATCCTGCAGATTCGGTTCATCTGAAGCCATGAGATGTTTAACCAGAGTCCGCGGTTCCGCCATGCCCGTACCAAGAAAAATGGCCATGCCCGGTTCGATTTTAGAAAGAACTTCTTCCGGAGAAACAACTTTATACTTCCACATAAATTTTTACCTTTATTATCTGTATGATTTTATTTTTATAGTTTAAAACGGTGTTCAAAATGTCATAATACCAAGCGAAGTAGTATTAATTATATTGAGATGACATCCAAGAGTCAAGAAAATAAAGCCACTTGAAAACATAAAACGGGATGTCGATTTTTCTAATTATGACATCAAGCCCATGATTTTTCTATACAATTTCTTTGGCTATTTCAGTATGGCTGCCGTCGCAAAATATTACTTCCGTTTGAAAAACCACACTGCCCATGTCCTGCCGGGAGATGAATTATATCTTCAGTACCTTTTGGGTTACAACATGACCGACAGATTTAAATTAGGGCCTGCAATAAACTGGAAGATAAGCTCAGGATAGAGAGAAAAATAGCGCACTGGTAATTCAATAAGAGAAACACTTTTCGCAGGTGCCGATGTCTATTATCGTTTTTCCCGGCTCAGTGTGACATTTACCTGAAAAAAGCGCAAACTTAACCCGAATTGCATCAGGATTAACAGCACATCTGTTGTATCGATTTAAGCTATAGAACAAACAAATTTTACCGGCATTCAGTGCAAACAGTCAGTTCACTCATCGGAACTCCGGTTTTCTTGCTGATAAATTTTAATTGATCCACCGGCGCGAAATATTTGCCACATTTATCACAGGTCTGCATCCTGAAAGTCCGTCCCCAGATTTTACGTTTGTCGCCGGTCGAAGTCATTTCAATATGTCCAGTGGGACATACATAGACGCACGCGCCGCAGCCGATACAGACGTCAGATTTTTCATTATACGGCGTGCCGACGGTTTTTTGAGAACCGCGGGAAAAGAGACCGATAGCGCTCACGCCGACAACTTCTTCGCAAACACGCACGCAGGAACGGCACAAAACGCACTTGCCTTTATCAGAATCGGCAACAAACCGCGGCTGCACCTCCACGCTCATTTCTTTTGCCATCTTCTGCAAAACTTCGGATTCGGGACAGCGCGCCAGCAGTAATTCCATCACAAGCCGGCGGACATTTTGCACTCTCTGGCTTTTGGTTTCAACAATCAGGCCGTCTTCCGCGGCATAAAGACAGGAGGTGACTATTCTGGTTCTGTTTCCTTTTTTAATTTCCACCACGCAAAGTCTACAGGCGCCGGAACGCGAAACGGCTTCATGCGCGCACAGGGTGGGAATCGCAATGCCCGCGCCGCGTATTGCTTCCAAAAGCATAGTCCCTTTGGGCGCCGATATATTTTTTCCGTCAACAGTCAAATTTACCATGATTTATCCTACCTCTATTTCACATTGATTGCTTCAAATTTGCAGCTTTCGATACACGCGCCGCAGCGGGTGCACTTGTTGTTATCGATTGTATGAGCTTTCTTCTTTTCACCGCTGGTTGCCTGCGTGGGACAAACCTTGATGCACAAACCGCATCCTGTGCATCTTTCCGGATCAATGCTGTAGGTAATGAGAGCTTTGCATACTCCCGCCGGACAGCGGTGATCTTTAATGTGCGCTTCATACTCTTCCCGGAAATATTTGATGGTGCTAAGCACCGGATTGGGAGCGCTTCCGCCCAGCGCGCAAAGCGAGCCGTCGGCAATTGCCTTAGACATGTCCTCCAGAAGATCTATATCACCCTCTGTGCCTTTTCCGGCGCAAATGTCTTCCAGAATATCGCTCATCCGGCGAACACCTTCACGGCAGGGCACACATTTTCCGCAGGATTCTTCTTTAAGGAAAGCGAGGAAGTATCTGGCCACATCAACCATGCATGATTTGTCGTCCATTACGATCATGCCGCCTGAACCCATCATTGAGCCGACTTCATAAAGTTTATCAAAATCAACCGGTATATCCAGCAGGCTCTCCGGAATGCATCCTCCCGACGGTCCGCCGGTCTGCACGGCTTTAAACTTACGGCCGTTGGTAATGCCGCCGCCCATGTCGTAGATGATCTCGTAGAGCGTAGTACCCATCGGTACTTCGATAAGGCCTGTATTCCTGATTTTGCCGACAAGAGAGAATATTTTCGTTCCTTTGGAACCTTCTGTTCCAATAGACGAATACCAGTCTGCGCCGCGATTGATAATCAATGGCACGTTGGCCCATGTTTCCACGTTGTTGAGCACCGTGGGTTTGTCCCAAAGCCCTTTTTCCACGGCGTGGACATATTTGGCGCGCGGCTCACCGGCGCGGCCTTCTATCGAAGCAAACAAAGCGGAAGATTCACCGCAGACGAACGCTCCCGCGCCCTTGTTAATGTGAATATCAAATGAAAAATCAGTTCCTAAAATGTTTTTACCCAATAGTCCGGCTTCTCTGGCGGCCTCAATTGCTATATTTAAATGTGTTACGGCCAGCGGATATTCGTTTCTAACGTAGATATAACCTTCATGTGCGCCTACGGCGTAACCGCCGATGATCATACCCTCAATAATGCTGTGGGGATTACCTTCCATGAGGCTTCTGTCCATATACGCGCCGGGATCACCTTCGTCTCCGTTGGCGATGACATATTTAGGCTCGCCTGCCGCCTTGCGTACTCCTTCCCACTTGACGGCCGTATGAAAACCTCCGCCACCGCGCCCGCGCAATCCGGCTTTTTTCACTTCATTGATGACGCCTTCAGGTGTCATTTCGGAAAGCACCTTGCCCAGCGCCTGATAGCCGTTGATGACAAGATAATCATCAATTTTTGTCGGATCAATCATGCCGTTAGAGCCAAAAACCACACGAAGCTGTTTCTTGTAGAAGGGCATGTCTTCTTCCCTGAACATGGTTTTTTTCGTATCCGGATGGCGGTAGAGCAGCCGGCTGATAACTTCCCCTTTGGCCACTGTTTTGGAAACTATTTCCGGAACGTCTGCTACTTTTACCGACTGATAAAAGTATTTATCGGGATGGATGACTACCATAGGTCCCTTTTCGCAAAAGCCCAAACATCCAGTGGCAATAACATCCACATTCATGTTCTGCTTTTTGAGTTCGACCTCGAGTGCCTCTTTAACCTTAAGAGAACCGTAAGCACGGCAGCCGGTACCGGCGCAAATAGCAACAAACTTTTTATTAGGCCCGTAGTTCATTTTCAAATCATCCTTAAGCTGTCGGGGTTGAGTATCGGAATTATTTTTCATCACTGCGCCCCCTCTTGTTTGATTTTGTCGATGATTTTATCTACTTTGGCCATGGTGACCTGTCCGTGATATTCGGTATTGATGACGACTACTGGACCCAACGCGCAGGCGCCAACGCAATTAACAGTTTCGAGCGAAAACTGACCGTCTGGCGTCATTTCTCCCGGTTTAATACACAAAGAGCGTTCGAACTTGTCCTGAAGTGTGGAAGCACCGCGAACATGACACGCAGTTCCCGTGCAAATTTTAACGATATTTTTGCCGCGCGGTTTCAAACTAAAGGCAGTGTAAAACGTTGCCGCTTCATACACACGGGTGAAGGGAACTTTCATAGCTTGAGCCGCTGCCTTTAAGGCTTCTTTCGGAAGATAATTGAAAGTTTCCTGAATATCCTGCAACACGGCAATCATCGCGCTTTTACCGCCTCCGTGTTTTTTAACTATTTTTTTTGTTGTTGCTGCAATGCTGCTCGCTTTCGTCATGCTTTTTTCACCTCTGTATTCTTTTAAACTTCTCTTTTACTCATTGCCTTTTTTTAGAAACTTTGCTTTTTCCGTCAGCTTCTTAAATTCAGCGGTTACTTTCCCCTGAATCACGTCAATTTCTTCTGCGCTCAGGTGGCGGAAACGCCCCTGTCCCTTGAAGTAATCTTTAATGGGTTTGAGTTTTTTCGGCATATCGGGAGAGAGATGATAATACCCGTTTTCCACTTCATACAGAGGAAACACTCCCGTTTCCACGGCCAGACGCCCCATGGAAATCGCCATGTGCGATGGACAGCGCCAACCGGTCGGACACACAGAAAAACAGTGAATATAAGAAGGCCCCTTGATGCTTTTTGCCTTTTCGATCTTGCGGATGAAATCCAGCGGATAGCTGGGGCAGGCGGTAGCCACATAAGGTATCTCATGGGCGACCATTATTTCCGGCAGATTCTTTTTCCATGTCTTTTGGCCAGAACTGACTTTTCCCGCCGGAGCGGTTGTGGTGGATGCGCCCATCGGCGTGCCGCTGGAGCGCTGAATGCCTGTGTTCATATAGGCTTCGTTGTCAAAACAGACGTAAATCATATCATGGCCGCGTTCCATCGCTCCGGAAAGAGCCTGGAATCCAATATCCATGGTAGCTCCGTCACCGCCCATGCCAACGACTTTTATATAGCGGTCGTCAATCTTGCCTTTCTTACGCAGTGCTTTGAGCCCTGCTTCGATGCCGGAAGCGACCGATGCCGCGTTTTCAAAGGCGACGTGAATCCAGGGAACGTTCCAGGCGGTTGTGGGAAACATACTGGAGACGATTTCCATGCAGCCGGTCGCGGAGGCAATCACTGTATTTTCGCCAAGCGCTTTGCACATCATCCGTACGGCTAACACTTCAGCACAGCCGGAACAGGCACGATGGCCGGCAGACAACAATTCTTGTTTGTTGATAAGACGCGGGGTATATAAATCAAAATTTTCTACGATATTCATTATTCTCTCACTCCCCAGAATTCATAGGTGTCCACCAATTTATTACCGGTATCATCCAGAACTCTTTCAAACATGCCTATAAAATCACTTACCGGAACATCACGCCCGCCCAATCCGTAAATATAATCATAAACCGCAGGACGGTGAGTTTCGGCATAGAGGGCCGACTTAATTTCCGAAAATACAGGACCGCCGGGACCGCCGAATGAAACGGCGCGGTCGGTCACGATCAGTTTTTTCGCGTTTTTAATTGTGGCTTTGATTTCTTCAAACGGGAAAGGACGCCATAATCTTAATTTTATAAGCCCTGCCTTAACGCCTTTGGCACGAAGCTCGTCAATTGCCATCTCCGCCGTCTCGCCCATCGAGCCCATTGTCAGCATCAAAATATCCGCGTCTTCCGCTTTGTATGTTTCCACCGGTTTGTAGGAGCGACCGAACATTTTCGCCCATTCGTCCCAGACATCCAGAATAATTTTTTTGGAATTTTTCAGGGCTTCGTCTTTTGCTTTCATGATTTCCGGAAAATAATCGGACATGGCAAAAGCGCCCATCGTGACCGGTTTGGCCGGATGCAGCGTCGCATGCGGAACAAATGGCGGCAGGAACTTGTTTACTTCTTCCTGTGTCGGCATTTCAAAAGGTTCCACCATGTGCGTTAACTGAAAACCGTCTATATTAATATTGACCGGAAGCATTACATCTTTATGCTCGGCGATTTTAAAAGCAATGATCGACATATCAATGGCTTCCTGTCCGTTTTCCACAAAAATGGAAATCCAGCCGGAATCGCGCTGGGGCATAATATCGGAATGATCATTTAAAATATTCAAGGGGCCGGAAACCGCCCTGTTGGCTATTGCCATGGTTATCGGCAGACGCATCGCCGAAGCTATAGGCAGCAATTCGTGCATATACATCAATCCCTGCGAACTGGTCGCGGTATAAGAACGGGCGCCTGTTCCGGACGCGCCGATTACTGCGCTCATGGCCGAATGTTCCGATTCCACCGTCACAAATTCCGCATTAATTTTACCATCTGCCACAAGATCGGAAAGATGTTCGGCAATATGTGACTGGGGGGTAATGGGATAAACGGCCGCCATATCAATATCGCACAGACCCACTGCTTCCGCCACGGCAACTGCTACTTCCATTCCAATGCGCTTTGCCATGTTATCCCTCCTCTATCATCGTTATCGCGCGAGGCCAGCATTCATGCGCGCAAATGCCGCAGCCCTTGCAATAATCCATATCTGCCTGGAAAAAACCATCCTCACCCTGCTGAACGCAGCCTTCAGGACAATACACATAACAGATGCCGCATTTAATACATTTCTGATTGTTCCAAACGGGCCTTTGCGACCGCCAACTTCCCGTATGATATTCACTGGCGCTGCCCGGCTCAAAAACAACACAGCCTGTGGGAAGCTCCCTCCATGTTTTCAATGCCATTTGGATATACCCCTTAATTACTTATTTTAATTTCGTCATAAGCCCGTTTCATCGCATTGAGATTCTTCTGAGCGATTCTGCCGAACCGGTGCTCTACTGCTTCTTTCATGGCGTCAAGCTCCATGACTCCTATTACTTTTAACAGCGCTCCTATCATCGTGGTGTTGGCAATGGGTACGCCCATTTCTTTGCGTGCGATGCCCGTACCGTCAACCGTGGCCACAATACCGCTGAAATTTAAATCCTTACGTATTTCATCAGGCGATTTAGTTGTGTTGACAATCAATTTTCCGCCCTGTTTCAGACCATCAGTTACATTGACCAGGCCTATCAGACTTGCATCCAGAATCAGCACTACATCGGGCTCATATATTCCAGAACGGACATTGATTTTTTTATCGTCAATGCGGGTAAAAGCGGCAACAGGTGCTCCTCTTCTTTCCGGCCCGAAACTGGGGAAACCCTGAGCGTATTTTCCGGCGGCGATTGCGGCTACAGCCAGCAATTCCACCGACGTTACCGCCCCCTGACCGCCGCGTCCATGCCATCTAACTTCTATCATTTATTTTAATCTCCTTATTAACATTACAAAAAATGACTGTCATCCATAATATAGAAGCAAATTTCAGTCAACAGATTTTCACAAACTCAAAAAATGATTGTTATATCGATGTGATACACCATCTGAGTTGCTCAGCAACGTACATATCGTTGCCTTGAAAATCGTTAATGATCACTAGCGGAAAATCTATGACCGTCAGTTTTCTAATGGCCTCCGGCCCCAGATCTTCATAGGCAACAAGTTCAACTTTTTTTACGCATCGGGACATCAGAGCTGCAATGCCGCCAATCGCGCCGAAATAAACAGCCTTATGCTTTTTGATAGCTTCAATAACTTCGGGCGATCGATTGCCCTTACCGATCATGGCCCGAAGACCTGCTTCAATTAATTTCGGTGTGAAAAAATCCATGCGATAACTGGTTGTCGGGCCGATGGAGCCGATAATTTTTTTTGGCGGAGCGGGTGTCGGGGCCGCGTAAAACAAAACGGTTTGCGACAAATCAACCGGCAGCTTTTCGCCTTTGATAAGAGAATCGTATAAACGCCTGTGGGCAACGTCGCGGGCGGTATAAATCTCGCCGCTTAACAACACCATATCGCCCGCATGAAACGAAGTGATAATCTCTTCTGTTAATGGTGTTTTAATTTTTCGTGCTGTGCCCATTTAAACTCCTGGATTCCCGCTCCCCGATCAGGTGGAGGACAAGCTTCACGGGAATAATATTTATTACGGCTTTGTCAAAAGCTCCGGATGCAAGGCGCGCAAAGCCTTGAAAGTGCAGCTTACTTTTCGCGTACACCGCAACGCCTCAAGGATGAAGCATAACTCCGCAGATGGACTTATCACAAAGTCGTCTCTTTGTGGCGGGCTACATGGCACTGAATATTCACCGCCACCGGCAAAGATGCAATATGACATGGCATCATCTCAACATGTACTGCCAAAGCGGTAACACGTCCGCCAAGTCCCGCGGGGCCGATTCCCAGATTATTAATGCTCTGATAAAGTTCCCGCTCTATCTGCTCCACGCGTTCATCAATTCTGTTGGCTTCGCCCACAGGCCTCAAAAGAGCCTTTTTAGCCATAACGCAGGACTGCTCAAGCGACCCGCCAATGCCCACCCCGACAATTACCGGCGGACATGGATTGGCGCCGGCGGCTGCCATCGTATCCATTACAAATTTTTTAATTCCATCAATTCCCGCGGCCGGAGTCAGCATTTTCGCTGCGCTGCAATTCTCGCTGCCTCCGCCTTTCGGCATGGCAATAATTTTCAAGCGGTCACCGGAAACAATATCAACGTGAATTATCGCTGGTAAATTGTCGGTGGTATTTTTTCTGGAAAGCGGATCACCGACTGATTTGCGCAGATAACCTTCATTATAGGCCTGTCTCACGCCTTCCTCAATCGCGGCATGCAATGGCCCGCCTGTTATATGAATATCCTGCCCCAACTCCACAAAAACTACTGCGAGTCCCGTATCCTGACAAATTGGCATTTTTTTACGACGGGCGATATCAGCATTTTCGATTATTTTCTGTAATACTTGTCTGCCGGTTTCCGATTCTTCGCGGGATTGCGCCTGATGCAAGGCTTCAATAACATCTTCATCCAAAACTGTATTGGCTTCGATAAAAAGTTTTCTTACCGCTTTGGTGATACGCTTAACGTTAATTCGCCGCACTTTTGTTTTGATTTTAATTTCCGCATCCATAAAAATTCTCTTAATACTCCACTCTATGCCGTTTCGTTTTCAAAAAATAACAAGAATTCTTTATCCTTTATTTCATTACACCGCAAAAAGCTCCAGAGGCAAGGCGCGCGAGTTATGAGAAGTGAGGCGTATTTTTCGCATACGCCGCAACGCCTCATAACGAAGCGCAACAAAGCATATGGACTTTTTCCGGTGTAATCATCACATGCCGCGACGAAATTCCAGGGACTTCGAAATCGTCATCTTATCTATGTATTTCAAATCTCCGCCCATCGGCATACCCATAGCGATGCGGGTCAACTTGATATTTTTTTCTTTGAGCATCCGGGTAAGCAGCAGCGCTGTGGTCTCACCCTGAACATTTGTATTTGTGGCTATGATTACTTCCTTAACACTGCCTTCGTTAATCCGCTGGATAAGTTCGCCTAACCGCAGATTATCCGGCCCGATTCCATCAAGGGGCGCCAGAGCACCGTGCAGAACATGATAAGTTCCCCGGAATCCTCCACTTTCTTCAATCGCCGCAAGGGCGTCAGGATCTTCCACAACGCAAATCACTTCTTTGTCTCTTGTTGTATCGCGGCAAATGTGACAGGCATCTTCCTCCGTCAGATTTAAGCAAATCCGGCAAAGTTTGATTTTTCTTTTTACTTCAATAATGCTTTCCGCAAGTTTTTTCACATCATCTTCCGTGGAGCGCAAAATATAATTTGCCAGCCTCGCGGCTGTTTTTTCGCCAATTCCGGGAAGCTTGCCTAATTCAGAAATAAGCTTTTTTATAGGTTGTGCGTATGCTTTCATAAATAAACCTTATTACAAACCGGGGATATTTAATCCTCCGGTAATTTTCGACATTTCCGAGGAAGCCATTTCCTGAGATTTACGTATTCCCTCATTAACCACGGCAATAATCAAATCCTGTAACATTTCTATATCCTCAGGATTCACCACTTCTTTTTCAATTTTCAATGATACAATTTCATATTTTCCGTTCACCACAACGCGCACCATACCGCCGCCGGCATCAGCTTCAACGGTTTTCGTCTCCAATTCCTTTTGCAGTTGACCCATGCGCTCCTGCATCTTTTTTGCCTGCTTCATGATGGTATTAAAATTTTGCACTCTTTTATCCTCCTCAAGTTTTCACGAATCGATCTGCTTTTTACAATGCCTCAATTTTTTTCCGTCTGCACTATAATGTCTATTACTTTGGCATCGGAAAGTTCATCCATGACTTTCCTTAAAAGTGGCTGACTCATTGCTTCACGTTTTATATCATTTATAATACTGGCCGGACTACGCCCGTTATTTCCCTTCGCATTGCCATTTTCCGCGCTTAATATTTCAATTTTTATCACCACATTTTTCTGGAAAAATTTTCCGGCAATTTGTTCCAGATTTTCTTTTTGCTTTGTTTTAATTTCCTCTGTAAAAATGTTGCTCTTCGGAAAGCCCATCGTAAGGCAATCATTTTCATAACTTAAAATCCCGGCGGAATCAATTTTTGCCCCCAGAATTGCGTTTTCTTTTTTGATAAATTTTTTAAAATTATCGCTCAGCACATTTACGTCCAGTACATTTTTTGTATCGAGGTGATTATTTCCTTTGTTTGAATCAGCGATAACGCTTGTTTCTACGTTTGCATTTAAAGGTGTTTCGTATGAGGATTTGTTTTCTGAAACTCGCAGCGTGGTACTCAGGGCGTCTCCCGACGATCCTTTTAGCAGCTTTTGTTCGATGTTTTCAATAGTCGAAAGAATTTCACCCAAAGGAATTATAGGCTCCAGGTAAGCCATTTTGACAATTATGGTTTCGAGTTTCATGCGCGGTTCCTGACTGCGGCGAAAACTTCCCTCTTCCGCAATCAGAATTTCCATATAGCGCTGCAGGGTTTCTCGTGATATTTCCTGTACCTGATTTTTTAGATTTTCAATTTGTTCAGGCGCGATATCAAATGAAGAACTGTCGCCGGCGGCAATTTTAACCAAAAGCAGGTTTCTAAAATGTTTCAATAATATTTGATAAAAGTGCTTCATGTCTATTCCGGCCAGATACGCTTCTTCAAGAATAATTAGGCACGCGCCGGCATCCTGCCTAAGGACTGCATCGGATAGACGGAAAAGATATTTCCGGTCGGCCAGTCCTAAACTTTCTTCCACGTCATCATCTTTGATATCCAGTCCGGCATAGGAAATGACCTGATCAAAAACACTTTGCGCATCGCGCATACTTCCGTCGCCCGCTTCAGCAATCCAGGAAAGAGCGATAGGGCTGATTTTAATTCCTTCCTTGGAGGCAACAAGCCCGAGATTCGCGATTATTTCTTTGAGAGATATTCTACGAAAATCGTAGCACTGGCAGCGCGAAAGAATAGTGGCTGGAATTTTATGATTTTCGGTTGTGGCAAAAATAAAAATCACATGCGCAGGCGGTTCTTCCAAAGTTTTCAAAAGAGCGTTGAAAGCCGGATCTGTCAGCATGTGCACTTCATCAATAATATAAATTTTGTATTTGGACGATGCCGGAGCAAATTTCACATTTTCCCGCAGATCCCGGATTTCATCAATGCCGCGGTTCGAAGCGCCGTCTATTTCCCGCACATCCAGCGAGGAACCATTGGTTATCCCTATGCAATTTGAGCAGACATTACAGGGAGTGGCCGTTGGTCCGTTTTCACAATTGAGCGCTTTGGCCAGAATTCTGGCAACAGAAGTTTTCCCGACGCCGCGCGGACCGCTGAAAAGAAAAGCATGCGCTACACGACCCTGACCAATGGAATTGCGCAGAGTTTTGACAACCGGCTCCTGACCGGCAACTTCTTCAAAAGACTGCGGTCTGAATTTTCGGGCTATTACTTGATATTCCAATTGAACTCCTGATGCCGCTTTTGCTTTCTGCGGCTGACTTTGTTGGCTTCGGTCTCGACGTCCTCAACGTATTATTAAATACGCCTGCGGCGCCTCGTCCCAGCCGCCTCGTTATCCTTTGACCGGTGGCGCAACTGAAAGGAGCGCGATAAAAACAGTCTCCACTTTACCGGGAACTGCAGCCTGTAAGGCGGCAGCTTCCAATCAAAAGGGCAGATATAACAACTGGTGACCGGGTTTACCGCAACACATGGCGGACATTGCTGCCGCTGCTTCCTTCCGGACCTGACGGGGTTCACAAGCCTCCGTTGCGCGGGACCCGGCCACACTATTTAAAATAATCTTCATCA
>Ga0326728_10004199_pt1 | contig 43201 bp, 30 predicted proteins | sample MB3enrmetagenome_FD_207602 | JGI IMG/M metagenome (GOLD analysis project Ga0326728, IMG submission 207602) | Lab enriched peat soil microbial communities from McLean, Ithaca, NY, United States - MB31MN | ecosystem: Environmental > Terrestrial > Soil > Wetlands > Peat | place: USA: New York...
CCGGAGCCACGCACGAGCAGGCGGCGGCGATGGAGGAAAATACCTCGATAACCGAATCTAACGCCTCCGCCAGCGAAGAGCTTGCCGCGTCCGGCGAGGAACTGGCCGGACAGGCCAATACGCTGCGCGAGATGGTTTCCAGCTTCAAAGTGATGGACAGCCTGTCGCGCGAACTTGTGGCGGAAATGCAGGTTGCAAAACAGAAAGAGCGTCAGTCCGCTCCCGCCGCATCAGTGGTGCATTCCTCGGTAAAGCCCGCAGTCAAAAAGCCTGTGGTAGTCCATACCCCGGGCAAGCTGCGCATAGCCTGACGATTCCGCTGACCCGCCCGCTTTTAAAGCGGGCGGGCACATAAGGAGGTCATATGAGCGCCAATACCGTAAAGGAAGAGGCGGCGGAACGGTTGCAGCTTGTCTGCTTCGTGCTGGCAAACGAAGAATACGCGGTGGACATATCGCATGTGCAGGAAGTAATCCGCGTCCAGAAAATAACCCCCGTCCCGCAGATGCCGGCTTTTGCAATAGGCGTTATAAACATACGCGGCAATATCATCCCGGTTTTCGATTTGCGCCGGCAATTCAAATTGCCCGAGAAGACTTTGGACGAGCAGAGCAAGCTTTTGGTCCTCAAGGCAGGCGGTTCGGTTTTCAGCATAATAGTGGACCGGATTCTGGAAAACATAAAAATCGACGCGGCGGCGATAGATCCCGCTCCGGAAGTTAAACTCCGTATCGACAGGGCCTGCATACGCGGGCTCGGCGAACTGGGCTCGCGCATGATAATAATACTGGATTTGGACTCGGTCTCCGAGACCGTTAAATCCGGCATAGGAGGGTATGCATATGCCGGTTAAACAACTGCTGCAAATAGTGAGTTTCGAACTCAACGGCCAGCCATTCGGCGCGCCGCTCTCCGGGATACAGGAAATAATTCGCCATCCCGGCGTGGTCAAAGTGCCGCGCACACCGGACTTCATCGAAGGGATAATAAACCTGCGCGGGCACGTAATACCGGTGATAGACATAAAAAGGCGTTTTGGCATGCCGTCGGGCGAAAGCACCCAGTCCAGCAGGATAATAGTCGCCGAACTGGCGGGCGCAAAGGCCGGGCTTGAGGTTGATTCGGTATCGCGCGTGCTGAGCGTCAGCGACGCCGTCTTTGAAAAAGCTCCCGCTATAGTGTCGGGCATTTCGGAGCGTTTCATCAGCGGCGTGGTTAAATCCAGGGACGGGATGCTTATAGTCCTGGAACTGGACCATATACTTTCAGCGGAGGAAGTGGAACTCCTCCGCAACGTGGAGTAGGAGGGCTTATGGCCGATAATCTGAACGCAGCGCCGTCATCGGGGGCGGCCCCTGCCGTAAATCTTGATGCGCAGAAGCTGGATGCGCTTATGAACCTTTCCGGCGAGCTTGCCATCACCCGCGCGCGGTTTTCGCAACTGGTCGGCGCGCTGGCGCTTGAGTCCGCAAGACTGCGGGAAATGAGCCATAAGGTAGGCATGGCAAAAAACCGCACCGACGTTTCCCGCGGCGGGAACGTTAATACGGAGGAGATAAACAATGTCCTGGGGGAAATAGGCGCGGAGATAGCGCGCAGCAAAACTGCCAATCTGCTGCATTCCCTCGACGAAATGACCAGCACGCTGGGCAAGATATCCGGCGATATACAGGCGTGGGTCATGCTCTCGCGCATGGTGCCGGTGGAGGACATTTTCATGATGCTCCGGGAGCGGGTGCTTTCGCAGATGGACCAGAAAACGCTCCCCGCTATAACGCTTGAGGGCAACGGCGCGCAGCTCGATAAACGCATAGCGGACGCGCTGGGCAATCCGCTTGAAAATCTGATACAGGCGGTTGCGGACCATACAATAACCTCCTGCAAGGATTGCGGAGAGTCCAGGGCTCCCTCGATAGTTCTCCGCTCTCACAATCGCGACAACAATATCTGGATAGAGATAGCCTCGGCATCTGCGCAACTGGATGCGGCCGCCATAGTGCGCGCGATGGTCAAAAAAGGGCTTTTAAGCGACTCGCAGGCGCAGGGCGTGGACAACAAACAGGCATTGCATCTGCTGCTGAGCCCCGATTTCCCTCCGGGAGACGGTATGGCTCCGCTTGCGCGCGCCCTCGGGGCCGCAAAGGAAGCCGTATCGGCCTTGAACGGCGCGGCGGATATCGAAAATCTTCCCGGCGGCGGAATGCAGGTAGTGCTTAAAATACCGCTTACGCTTGTCATAGTCAAGGCGCTGCTTGTAGTGCTGGGAGGGGAGACCTATGCCTTCCCGCTCAACTCGGTGGTGGAGATAGTCAAAACCTCCCCCGGAGAAGTGTATTCCGTGGACGGCAACGACACCATAAAGCTGCGCGACCATGCGCTCAGCCTAGTGGATCTGCCAGCGATAATAGGCATAGGCTGCGATGCCGCGAAAAAGAATGCGGCAGGAAAGGTTGTCGTGATAACCGACGGCATGGAAAAACTGGGCGTACCCGTCGATGCGCTGATAGGCGAGGAGGAGATAGTTATAAAGAGCCTTCCGGAGCATTTCAGCAGTGTCAAAGGTATTGCCGGGGCTTCGATACTTGGCGACGGCACGGTAACGCTGATACTCGATCCTGCCGCCATAATAGGCATGGCACGCTGAATTTCCACGTACCCGCTCCTGGCGATTGAACGGGTGCAACAGATCCTGTCGCGTCCCCCCGACGCGGCAGGATTTTTTTATGTATTCAGAGTGTGGGTTATAACTCTTTTCAAAAAATACCTGATACTGCTGAAATGCAGGGATATAGGTCCTTTGGCCCTGTCAATCCGTCCGGTTGCGGACAATAATATATTGAAGTTAAACGCTTGCGAGGAGGCAATTCAATGAATAGAAAGTCTTTGATTGTCGCGGCAGCATGGCTTGCTGTTTGCACCGGCGCATATGCCGGCGGTACCGTTGATCCCAATACTGCGGCCCAGAAGGACCCCAAGGCTTTTACAATTGACCCTTCCTCGGTAAAAGTGGAAATTACCCCGGTTGATTTTAGTTCCACGCCCATGGCGAAGACCTATAAAATGAACGCCCCCATTCTTCCCTCCAAGGGAATGGGCGATGTTCTTAACGGCGCGGGAGATGTCATCGGCACTATCGACCAGATAGTGAACCTGTATCAGAAAATCTGGAGTATTATCGAGGAAAACAAGCCCGTTGTGAACATAAATACCCAGTTCGCGGCCGCCATACCGCAGGGCATAACGAGCTGGACCCAGCTTGCGGGCTGGCAGGGCCCCAAGAGTTATCAGTATCACATATCAGCCAAGAATCTATACGGCATAACCACGATAGACGTTACCTATCTGGTTGTTTACAGCTACGGCGGCAACTATAACGGCCACGGCAAGTTCCTGACCGGCGTTTCCGTGCAGCCTGTCAATGTGGATGTCCTGTGGGGCTATACATTCGCGATGTCGGCAAGCGTCCCCGATTCCAGCATAGTCAACGCCGGAACGCAGACCGACCCGGTCGCCGCGATGCAGCTTGTCATCGATACCACCATCTCCACCGTGCTTAAGTCCAGCGGCAACAACAGCGTGATATATCTGCGCGGCGACGGCTACTTCCAGGACCTCAGCTCTTATTCCAAGAGCGCGGCCTATAAGGCTCCGGACCTTTCGTCCCTGCAGGCTCTTCAGTAAGCGTAAAATCTTCGCAAGCGAAAAAGAACCCCGCCAACGGCGGGGTTCTTCGTTGTAAAATGATATATGCCTTTAGAATTCAAGCTTTCACTATTCATTTTCCGCAGGGATTTGCGGCTGGAGGATAACACCGCATTAAACGCCGCGCTGGCGCGCTCGGAGCGCGTCGCCGCCTGTTTTATTTGCGATCCCCGGCAGCTTGAGGGCGAATATGCAGGCAGCCCCGCCATTTCATTCATGAGCGGAGCATTGCACGGTCTTGCCGTTGAAATTGAAAAGGCGGGGGGGAAACTTTATTTTTTCTCCGGCGAAGCGGAAGATGTTGCCGCCGGGGTTTTGTCAGCCAATAAAATAGATGCGGTTTTTTTTAACAGGGATTACACACCCTTCAGCCTCAAGCGTGATGCTGCGATAGCGGCCGTTTCCGGTAAAGCCGGCGTTAAATGTTTTTCGTATGATGACGCGCTGTTATTCCCGCCGGGCTCCGTGCTTACCGGGGAGAATAAACCGTATACCGTTTTTACTCCGTTCATGCGCAATGCAATGCAAAAAGTAGTGGGTGCGCCGCAAAAGCGTGCTGCTGGCTGTTTTTTTGCGGGTAGACTTAAAGGCAACTTGCGTGCAGCTATGCCGCCGCAGTTGCCGGACATAAAGCCCTGCGCCGCACATTGCCGCGCCGCCGGGCTGAAAATACTTGGCAATATCGGTGCTTTTGCAAACTATGCCAAAACGCGCAATCTGCCTGCGATTGCGACGACCGGGCTCTCCCCGCACAACAAATTCGGCACCGTTTCTATACGCGAAGTCTGGTACGCCATCGCTCGCAAACTTGGTCCGGACAGCGCGCTATTGCGCGAACTTTGCTGGCGCGATTTTTTCACACATGCGGCTTTCCATTTCCCGCATGTTTTCGGGAGTCCGTTTAAAAAACAGTACGCCTCTCTGTCGTGGCAAAATAATGAGAAACTTTTTGCCGCATGGCGCGCGGGCGAAACCGGCTTCCCGCTTGTTGACGCCGCCATGCGCGAACTGGCTGAAACCGGTTTTATGCACGGTCGCGCGCGTATGGCGGCTGCATCATTTTTGATAAAAGACCTGCACATCGACTGGCGGCTTGGCGAAAAGTATTTCGCGCAGTCGCTTTGCGATTACGACCCTGCTGTCAATAACGGCAACTGGCAATGGTGCGCCTCCACCGGCTGCGACGCGCAGCCGTGGTTCCGCATTTTCAATCCGGCGTTGCAGCTTGAGCGTTTCGATCCGGATTGCCGGTATGTCCGCCGCTGGGTTAAGGAACTGTCCGAATATTCGCCGGATGAGATACATGCCCTGCGTAAAGGACGCGGTTTGCCCGGTTATCCGGCGATGATAATAAATCATGCCGCCGAGGTCGCCAAAACAAAGACTTATTATTCCGGCGTTTCCGGAAAGATATAGCAATGCTTCGAAAAAAACGGCCCCGTTTGCGCGGGGCCGTTTTTTGTTTATCTCAAATGGCTAGAGTTTCACGTTTGCGGAGATCCGGAAATTGCGCCCCGGCATAGGATAATAGCCGTTTATAGTATCCGCGTTTTCCGCGTAATGCGCGTCTGTAAGGTTCAGCACGGAAAGAGTGACCGAGTAACTTCCGGGATTATAGACAAGGCTCGCATCCGCCGTGGTGAAGGCGGGAATCATGTCGCCGGTCCGCCCCAGTCCGGTGTACTCCTGTGAGACATAGCGCACGAACATGTTGAACCCTACGGTGTCCGTCGCCTTGAACTCTCCGGTATAGCTGAAGCGGTTTTCCGGGCTCATGGACGCTGTCTGCCAGCCGCCGGTCTGCTGTTTGCTGTCGTTATGTATATAGGAATATGAGACCGTGTGCGTAGCAGTGCCGTATTTGAATTTCAATTGCGGCTGCACGCCCGCTATGCGCGCCTCATCCAGATTGTAGGCCGCGTAATTGTTGTTTGGGTCCAGCGCTATCTTGTCGTCTATGTCCGAGTAGAAAACCGACATGGATGCCGTTAATCCCGCCAATGTCTCCATCTGCGCGCCCGCATCGTACTGCATGGAATGCTCCGGCTTTACGTTCGGATTCGGCGAGTATGGATCATACATGTCGGCGAAGGTCGGCGCCATCCAGCCGCGCCCGGCGCTGGCCGATATTTTCCACCCAGCCTGCGGTTTCCATATCAGTACCCCGCGCGGACAAAGCTGGTCCGACCACGCGCTGGGATTGTCGTAGCGCACGCCGGGGACGAATTCCACATTCCCGGCGAGATCCAGTCGCGTTTCCGCGCCCAGCGAATTGGTTTTGCGGTCGTGGTTGCCGTACGTGTCGCTGAGCATGTTTTCATCCTGATACTCGGCGGTGAAAGACGTTCTTTTATTTATGCTGGCGGTGGCATAGGCTGCGTTTAAGTAGGTGCGCAGCGTGTCTATGCCGTAGTCGTTATAGGTGATGTTGTTGCTTGATTCCCATGCTTTTGCGCTGACCTGCACGGGCCCTTCCAAAGCAGAGTCATAGCTTGCGCCCAGCAGCCTGCGCTCGGTATCCTGCCAGTCGGTAAGCGAATTGGCCTGTCGTTCCACGATGCCGTTCCATGTGCCGATTGCGGCGGGGGTACCTTGCGGCAGGCCTGTGTCCATCATCGAATCCATCGCCTCGACTTTGAATACTCCGATACCGTCTTTTTTCCAGCCTGCGCTGGCGGTTATATCGTCGCCGGAATAATCGCCGTTCTGCTGAAATCCCGACGAATACCTTCTGCCGCCGCTGACCGCGAAGCCGAAATCGCCTTCTCCGCCGCGCGCCTTTACGGAATAATCCCCGGTGTTGAAATCACCGAGCGAAGCGTCGGCCTGCGCCTGATTGGGGCCGAAGGGGGAAAGCGTGGACAGGTTTATCACTCCGCCCTGCGAGTTGGAGCCCGAAAGCGGCGACGCCGTGCCGGAGTAAACCGCAAGTCCGTTAAGTTCGGACGGGTTTATCACCGACAAATCGGTGTTGCCGGTTATATCGGAGGCTAGGCGCATGCCGTCGTAGGTGACGGCGGTGCTGGCCGATTCAAAGCCGCGTATCCCGGTCAGTTCCATAAGCGCGCCGGAGCCGCCTTTCTGGAAGGAAAGGTTGGTGTCGGTTTCCAGCGCCTGCGAGACGGTTTGGGCGTTTTTGTTTTCCAACTGGGTGTCGGACTGCGTGAACGTGCCTACCGGCTGGTCCGCATCCATCAGTGGCGCGCCCGAACCTTCTACCGACATGTATATGGAGGAGTCCTGCGAAAAGCACGGCGAGCATAAAGCAAGCGCGCCGATGGCTAACAGCGTTTTCCGTTTCATCATTTTCTCCGTCCGAGAATATATCCGGAAAACGCCGCGGTAAAACGAGGCATAACGCGCTGGCCTCCCCTGGGAGGCGCTTTCCGGATTCCGGCGGTAGACCGGGCTAGTCCCAGCTTGTGGCTGGAACACTACCGTTGCGGGGCAGCCGCGGTTTGACCGGATAACTTGCCGGTGTCCGCGTTCCTCCGCCGGATTCTTGCGTTAATTAAATTTTAGCTTATTTATGGGAGAAGACAAAATTCAAGGGCAAAAGACAATTTTGGTGCTGTAATGGGACGGCCTGTCTTGTCGGGGGGGTTGCGTTTTAATTGCGCAGGGCGTTTGCCACTTCGGTTTCGTGGCCGCCGCGCTCGTAGATGAGCTCGTCGAGCAGCACTGCTGTATCCTTGGGCAGGTCCAAAAACATCAGGCCGTTGTTCCACAAACCTTTTTCCTGCCAAAACTCTTCAACCGTAACGGGCCGCGCCCAGCGCACTTCAGCCACGCCGCGCAGCGTATCGTTGTGATAGGGAATGGGATTGCGCCCCCGGCTTTCGGCAAAATCCTGCAGTCCCGGCAGCACCAGTTCGTAAACGACTTTTGTACCGGTGTCGAGCGGTTCATGCGCCTGCATGCGCAGCCCGCCCGCGCTGATGTTTTTGCAGACAACAGGATGCATGCTCGGCTTTAGCAAATGGAAAAGCCCGATGCGCATCTTTCCTCGCCAAGCCCGTATATAAAGTCTTTGTTCCCGTGACATTGAAATTCCCCCGGCAAATCTTCATTCCATGCGGCGCAGGGTCCGCAACAAGATAAATTATAGCTTTTTCCCGACAATCGGTTACAGCGGCCGGATGGCCCATTTTGTAAATAGCTCTTATGGGCAATTTGAACGGTAACAGTGCTCGTGATGTTTGGTTTACAGGGTGTCGGGATTATTATATGTGCTTTTTGCCTACGCCGCGCATGGGCGGTTTGGGCTGGTTTGCTGTCTGTTCCTGCTCGGCGGGACGCGGGCTGCGTTCTTTCAGCGCGCGTTCCTTGCGCTGCACGTATTCGGGCGGTGGGGCGGTTTCGGTTTTCAATTTGATATAGGCGGCGTAGCGCTGCGGCGGGATTTTACCTTCGTCCAGCGCGGCTTTTATCGCGCAGCCGGGTTCGGTGTCGTGGCGGCAGTTGGCGAAACGGCAGTTGACGGCCAGCGCGTCCAGCTCGTTAAAAACGGTATCCACTGATTGTGCCTGTTCCTCGAGCAGTCCGATTTCGCGCATGCCCGGGGTGTCTATCACCGCGCCGCCGCCGGACAGCCGGTAAAGCTGGCGCGACGTGGTGGTGTGGCGTCCGCGCGAGTCTTTTTCGCGCACCTCGCCGGTCTTTATCTTATCTTCGCCGATAAGCAGGTTTATAAGAGTGCTTTTGCCGGTGCCGGACGAGCCGATAAAGCACGCCGTCTTGCCGGAGAGAAAAGGTTTCAGCTCTTCGAGCCCTTCGCGCGAGATGTTGCTAAGCACGAAAAGCCTTGTGCCGGTGCCGGCGGCGGCGCGCGCGGCTTCGGCCATTTCGGTTATCTGCGCGGCCTCGCAGAGGTCGCTTTTGGTCAGTATTACGGCGGGTTCTGCGCCGCTGCTTTTGGCTATCGAAAGCAGCCTTTCCATGCGGCGCACGTTGAAATCCCCGTCGAGGCCTATCACGGCGAAAACTATATCGACGTTGGCGGCTATCACCTGCACCTGCTGCTCGCTGTCCGGCTTGCGGCGCACAAGGCTGGTGCGGCGGGGGAGAATCTCCTCTATCACCGCCAGCCTGCCGTGGTTGTGCAGCGCGACCTTGACGTTGTCGCCGACGGCGGGATAATCGTACATGTTTTTTGCCGACAGCATGAACCGTCCCGCCACGCGTGCCGCAAGCTCGGACGATTCTGTTTTCACCATGTACGCCATGCGGTGCTGCGCCGTAACTACGGCGGGCAGGGCGTTTTTGATATCGCTGTCTTTTTGCGCCATTCGTAAAGACTATCACCTTATGCGCCTTTACCGCAAGTGGCGCTTTTTCATATATACGCAACTGTGCGTTTCTATATCAATGGAATCTTCTTTTTAATTTGATATCTTTTTCCCATTGACACTAAGTTGTCGGCAGTATACAATATAGGAAACCATGCTAAAAAAGAGGGTTTCCGAAATTGTGTTATATGAACAGGGGAGACGGCATGCAAAACAATGCGAGAAGGATAGGAAGGCCGCCGGTACACGGCGACGAGCTTAAACCGCAGATAATAGCTACGGTGCGCGAACTGATAACAGTGCAGGGGTTCGCCACGGTCACCATGGACGATGTGGCGGCCAAGATGGGTATAAGCAAAAAGACGCTTTACACGCAGTTCACCAGCCGTGAGGAAATGCTGGAGGCCGCAGTGAACGAAACGCTGGCCGGTTGGGACGCGCAGTTCCGCGCCATAGCAGCCGACACGCAGGGCAACACGCTGGACCGCATCGCCAGGTTCATGGAACTGCTTTCCATCTGCTACAGCCTGCTGAGCAAGCAGCTTGCGACCGACCTCAAGCGCTACCTGCCTCACGTGTGGGAAAAAATAGTGGCCGACCGGCAGAACCTGATATTTTCCGACATGCGTTCCATAATAGAGCAGGGAATATCGGAGGGCATTTTCCGCAAGGACATACATCTGGAAATGGGCCTTGTGGTTTATTCCGAACTGGTGGAGAGCGTCCTCTCTCCCCTGTTTCTGGCCAAGCATACCTATTCCGCCAAGGAACTTAACAGTTTCGTAAGCATGATCTTCCTGCGCAGCATATTCACGGAGGAAGGCCGCAGTCTGGCCCATCAAAAAGGTCTATGCTGAGAATACTGTTCTGCGTTTTGGGGGGGCTCTTCGCGGCGCCCGTCCTGGCGCAGGACAGCGCATTCACAGTGGAGCAGCTTTCCTCCCTCGCGCTGCAAAACAGCCGGCTGGTTCGCGCCGCCGGGCTGGAGGCCGAAAAATCCGAGCAGGAAATATCCGCGACTTCCGCGCTGCGTTATCCTCAGTTCCATGTCACCGGGCTGGCCTCCAAACTGATGGAGCCGCTGGATTTCACCTTCAAGACCGGCACGCTGGGCAATATCGGCGGCGTGCCGTTTCCGGCGACGGACACCGCGGTGAACGCGGCGGGCACTTCGGTTAACGGGCTTTTCATCGGCACGGCTATAATGCCTTTGAGCCAGCAGTACAAGATATCGCTGGCGGTCAGCGCCCGCTCCCTCGGCGCGGACATCGCGCGCCAGAAATACCGGCAGGCGCGCTGCGACATAAAATCCTCCGTAGAAAAACTTGCCTTCGGCATACTGGAGGCGCGCAAGGCGCTGGAAGCCTCTAAAATAGCGGAGGAAGGCTGCGCCTCCGGCGTGGCCGACGCGGAGCGATATTCCGCGGAACGCGTGGTTCTGCCTTCCGAATTTTTAAAGGCCAAAGCCGCGCTGGCAAAACAGCAGTACGAGTCCGAAAAGCTCGAACACACCATAACCGAGCTGTCCGAGCAGCTTAACCGACTGACCGGCAGGCCGCTGGATGCGCCGGTGGAAATAGCGCTGCCGGAGCTGGCGCAATCCGATCCGCCGCCGGACCTGTCCGAAGGCGCGGTGGCACGCCGGGCGGACGTTTCCTCCGCGCGCTACGTAGCGGAGCAGGCCGCCTACGACGCTAAAATAAAGGCCGCCGAATACATACCGGATCTCAGCGTGTCGGTAAGCGACATCCGCCTGTCCAACACGCAGTATCTGCCGGACAACATCGCCAGCGCGGGGCTCTACCTTAATTGGGACGTTTTCGACTGGGGCAAGCGCAGCCACGAGCTTAACGAAAAACGCCAGTCACGGGAGCAGGCGGAGAAGCTGCTTGCCGAAACTATGGACACCGCGCGCACCGACCTGCGCGCCAGATACGACCGCCTCGACGAGGCGCGCAAGCTCTGCGAGGCCGCGCAACTGTCCGCGCAGGCCGCGGACGAAACGCTGCGCGTAGCCAGGGACAAATTCGACGAACACGCGCTGCTGCCGCGCGATTACAACGCCGCCCGCGCGGCCGACGCGCTGGCGCAGTCCGAATATATAAAGGCGCTGGGGGAATATTATCAGGCGAGAACGCAGTTCGCCATAGCTTCAGGAGAGGATATATGACATACCGCATCCTGCTTTGCACCGTGCTGTCCGCCGCGCTTTGCGGCTGCCGTTCCGCCAGTGACGAACATGCGCCGCTGCCGGTTACCATTGCGCGCGTGTCGGCTTCAGGATCGGCTTTTGCCTCGCCCGAATACACCGCCAACATAAAGCCGGAAAGTCTTGTGGAGCTTTCTTTCATCACCGGCGGTTATGTGGATTCCATAGCGCAGACTCAGGCCCCGGGCGGCGGCACGCACAATGTCGGCGAGGGCGATTTCGTAAAGAAAGACACCGTGCTGGCCGTGCTGCGCCTGAAGGATTACGACGACAAGGTTGCCATGGCGCGCGGTCAGGCGGGCGAGGCCGCCGCGCTGCTCGCGGATGCCGAGTCCGATTTCGGACGCGCAAAACGCCTTTTCGACAAAAACAGCCTCACCAAGCCGGAATTCGACGGCGCGCAGGCAAAGTACGACGCGGCAAAGGCCAGGAACGAGGCCGCGCAGGCGCAGCTTGCCACCGCGCTGCGCGCGCGGGACGACTCGTCCCTTAAAGCGCCTATGGACTGTCTTGTGCTGCGCCGCAACGTAGAGGCGGGGATGCTGGTTTCTCCGGGCACGCCGGGTTTTGTGATAGCCGACATGTCGCGCGCCAAAGCCGTTTTCGGCGTGCCAGACAGCGCGGTCAAGACGTTGCGCGTTGGTATGCACGCTTCGCTGAATATAGATTCGCTGGGCACGTTGCGCGGAGATATCACGCGCATCAGCCCCGCCGCCGATTTGCAGGGCCGCGTGTTCGACGTGGAGGTTGCCATACCAAATCCCAAGGGGATTATAAAAGCCGGCATGATAGCCTCCATACATATAGACTCAGGCGCCGCCGCCCGTAACGGGCCGGTGGTGCCGTTGTCCGCCGTGGTAAAAATGCCGGGTGAAAACAGCGCATACGCCGTCTATGTGGCCAAGGGCACGGGCGATAACCGCACCGCCGAACTGCGCCGGATAGAAACAGGCGGTTTCAGCGCAAACGACGTGCGCGTGACCTCCGGCCTCGCCGACGGCGAGGACGTCATCGTGCGCGGCGCGTCGATAGTCGCCGACGGGCAGAACGTGCGCGTAGTAGGCGAATAATATTATGCCCAACCGCAATCTCGCCCGCTTCTTCGTATACAACAAGCCTCTTGCGTGGCTGCTGCTGGTGCTGTGCGCGGTATGGGGGTTCTTCGGCTACAACATGATGCCCACGCGCAAGGACCCGGAAATCCCGGTGCGCCAGGCGGTGGCTGTGACCGCGTGGCCGGGCATAAGCGCCGAGAAGATAGAACAACTCGTTACAAAGCCGATAGAGGAAAAAGCCTCCGAAAACACCCATCTGGAAAAGATAACCTCGGTGACGCGCAAGAACGTCTCGGTGGTCTATTTCTATATCCAGGAGGGAGAGCGTGACACCGGCAAGCAGTTTGACGACATAAAGCTCAAACTCGACGGGATAAAGAACCTGCCGCCAGGCGCGGGGCCGATACAGTTCATAAAGGATTTCGGCGACACCGCCGCGCTGATGCTCACCGTCGCAAGCCCAAAGGCCGACGCTGTGGAGATAGGGCTGCGCGCCAAGGAAGTCGCCGCCGCGATAACCGCCGCGCGCAAAGGCCGCCCCGGCAAGCGCTGCGCCGTGGTCATGGGACTGCCGCTGGACGCCTCCGCCAAAATACCCGACGAAGCGCGCTCCGCCGTGCTCAATGCCGCGTCCCGCGCGGGCCTTGCCCGTTCAATAGTGCCGCTGGACGGGCCGGGGTTCGTGGGTTTTGACGCGGAATTTTCGCTGCCGCCGGAGCAACTGCGTCCGCAACTGCTTGCGCTGATGAACGAAAAACTGCCGGTGGCCTCCTTTCATCCCGATGTCTGGGAACCCGCGTTCATAGAGGACGTTTCCTCCACTGAAAAGGAACTTTCCGCCGTGGCGGGGGACAAATACTCCTATCGCAAGCTCGACGATTATACCGACCTGCTCCGCAAGAATCTGCTTCTTGTCCCGCAGGTGGCGCGGGTTACGCGTTCCGGCCTTCTCGGCGAGAAAGTTTATCTGGAATATTCGCAGCAGCGCCTTGCGGGTTACGGCATAGGGCTGCCGCAGATTTCCTCCGTGCTTGGCGCGCGCAACATAACGCTGACGGGGGGCGTAATGGACGCGCAGGGCCGGCAGGTCGGCCTTGCGCCGCAGGGGCAGTTCTCAAGCGAAAAAGACATAGGGGATGTGCTGGTAGCCACCTCAAAAACCGGCTCGCCCGTCTACCTGCGCGATATATTCGACGTGCGCCGCGATTATGAAAACCCTCCGGCATACCTGAACTACTATCTGGAACGCACCCCTTCCGGAGCATGGAAGCGCACCCGCGCCGTAACGCTTGCGATACAGATGAAGGACGGCGGCCAGATTTACGATTTCGGCAAGGGCGTGGATGAAAAATTGGCCGAGGTTAAAAGCATACTGCCGCCGGACCTGATACTGGAAAAAACCTCGGACCAGCCTTTGCAGGTGAAAGAAAAAATAGACCTTTTCATGCACAGCCTCTACGAGGCGATATTCCTCGTGGTGCTGGTCGCCCTTGTGGGTTTCTGGGAATGGCGCATATCGCTCTTGATGGCCACGTCAATACCTACCGCGCTGGCGATAACCTTCGGGCTGATGCACATGCTGGGTCTCGATTTGCAGCAGATATCGATATCGTCGCTGGTGCTGGCGCTGGGACTTCTGGTGGACGTGCCCGTTGTCGCCAGCGACGCGATACAGCGCGAGCTGGAAAAGGGAATGCCACTCAAAGACGCCAGCTGGCTAGGCCCCACGCATCTTTCCAAGGCCATTTTGTTCGCCACGCTGACCAACATAGTCGCCTATCTGCCCTACCTGCTGATAACCGGCGCGACGGGCGAATTCCTGTTTACGATGCCGGTGGTCATAAGCTGCTCGCTGCTGGCGTCGTATTTCGTGTCGATGAGCTTCATCCCGCTTATAGCTTCGTACATACTAAAGCCGGAAAAGGCCGGCGCGCCCGCGCATCCCGAAAACGGCGGCTTCTACGGGTTTTATTACCGTGCGGGAAAATACGCCATAGATCACCGCTGGAAGGTGTTTCTGTTTTCGCTGCCGCTGATGTTTGCGGGAATCATAATAATACCTTTCATGAACACGCAGTTCTTTCCCAAGGATCTTTCGTATCTTTCCTATGTGGATATCTGGATGCCGGAGGATGCCTCCGTAGCGGCCACAAACACCGCCACTAAAAAGGCGGAGCAGGTTATAGAGCAGTTGTGTGAAACCAACGGCGGGAGCGACTCGCTGCTTAAAAGCCTCACAACTTTTGTCGGCGGCGGCGGGCCTCGGTTCTGGTTCTCCGTAAGTCCGGAGATGGTGCAGTCCAATTATGCGCAGATAATAATACAGGTTAAAGACAACCGCACCACCAATAAAATAGTGGACAAGCTGCAAAGCGCGCTTTCCGCGCAGATTCCAGGCGCGCGCATAGATGTGCGCCAACTGGAGACCGGAAAGCCCGTGGGTACGCCGGTGGCGGTGCGCATCTCAGGCCCGGATATGGACGAACTGATGAAGCTTGCCGATAATATGCGCGCGGTTTTCCGCGCGATACCGCAGGCGGAACGCGTGCGCGACGACTGGGGCTCTCCCTCCCTTCAGATGGATATGGATATAGATCCTGCGCGCGCAAATCTTTCCGGCATATCCAATCTGGACGTGGCGGCTTCGGCGGCCGGAGGCATAAACGGCTATCCGCTCACCACGCTTTACGACGCCGACAAGCAGATACCGATAGTCGCGCGCCTGCGCATGGACGAGCGCGCCAATCTGTCCGATCTGTCCAATCTCTACGTTTTCTCGCAGCGTTCCGGCGCCAGCGTGCCGCTGGGGCAGGCCGCTTCGCTTAAGCCGCATCTCGGGATAGAGAAGATAGCGCACCGCAACCAGTTCCGCACCGTCACCGTGCAGTGTTTCCCGGCGGCGGGAGTGCTGGCCTCTCAGGTGCTTGATGCTGCGCGCCCGGCGATAAAAAAAATGCGGGCCACGCTGCCGCCGGGGTATATGCTGGAAATAGGCGGCGAGTACGAGGAACAGGTCAAAGGATTCAGGCAGCTTGCCGTAGTCATGCTGGTATCGGTTATCTGCATATATCTGGCGCTGGTTGTGCAGTTCAATAATCTGGTAAAGCCGCTTATCGTGTTCGCCGCCGTTCCCTATGGCATGACGGGCGCGATACTGATGCTGCTTTTGATGAACAAGCCGTTCGGGTTCATGGCGTTTCTCGGCGTGGTGAGCCTTATAGGCGTAATCATAAGCCATATAATAGTGTTGTTTGATTTTATCGAGATAATGCAGGAGAAGGGCGAGCCTTTCGTCACCGCCGTGCTGGACGCCGGAGTGGTCAGGCTGCGCCCGGTGATGATAACAGTCGGCGCGGCCATTTTCGGGCTTATACCGCTGGCGATACACGGCGGCCCGCTGTGGGAGCCTTTGTGCTACGCGCAGATAGGCGGGCTTGCGGTGGCGACTTTCATCACGCTGCTGCTGGTGCCCGTACTTTACGCGATAGCCGTGCTGGACCTTAAAATTATAAAATGGGAAATGACCTGTCCTCCCGAGCAGGCGGAAAACAAGGAAGAGGAAGGGCTGGTCGCATAGACAAGGAGGGGTGAAAGATGAAAAGAATGGTTGTTTTGGCGGTTTTAGGCTGTGCTTTGCCCGCAATGGCCGGGCAGATTGCAAATCCCGCTTCGGTGAACTGCGTGGACAAGGGCGGCAAGCTCGAGATGCGCAAGTCCGCAAACGGCGAATACGGCGTCTGCGTGCTGCCGGGCGGACTAAAGTGCGAGGAATGGGCGCTTATGCGCGGCGAATGCTCCTCCGGCGGAGCGAATGTCCCTGCGGACGCCACGCCGCAGCAGGAATACTGTCTTGCCAGCGGCGGAGAAGTTGCGGGCAAGTCCTGCATCTATCCTTCCGGCACCTGCGATATGGACGTTAATTTCAACGGCGGCTGCCCGTCCTCGATGCGCGAGTTGCCGGGCGCGGAAGGCGCATTCCTCAATTCCTACGGCGGCGCGTGGCTGGCGTCCGACTATATCGCTTCCGCGCTCAAGGGCGGCAAACTCTATTTCGCAAACGCGGGCGAGGCCGCTTTCCAGATAAGGCGCGACGGCTCTCATATAGAGCTGGCGCACATGTACAATTTCCACGACGGCTGCTCCTACGACGTGGCGGGCGTTTCCAAGACCGCCGACGGCTATGAGTTGCAGTTGAACCTCCATCCCGGCGCGGGACGCTGCGCCCCTAAAGCAGCTTCCTATGCCGACGGCAGGCTGACGCTGCGCGTGATGACCGCGCGCAACGGGCGCTACGACGTGATAGCTCGCGGCGACTCCTCCGGCGACTGGCGGCTTTACACCAGAGTGGAGCAGTACGGCGCGTCCGATACATACCATCTGTTCGCGGATTACGCGTCCGGCTATATGCTGGCCGGGAAATACACGGACACAAAAGGCAATGCCGTGGAATTCGCGCAGGGCGGACGGGGAGATTACGGCGGCAAGGATTTCGGCTACGGAGTGGACCTCGATTATGTAAAAGGGCCGCAGTGCAACATACTGCGCCTGAGCGGCGACGCGCCTTTTAAAAGTCCCGTCTCCTTCGAAAAAAATCCGGACGGCTCCATACTCCTTTACCGCGTGGACAAGACCAGCAAGAACGCATCCGGCATGCTCTGCACGAGCCGTCTCGTAGATACGCTGACGCCGGTAAAATAATGTTTTGCGCGCCCGGACGAAATCTTTTGCGATTGCGTCCGGGACATTGGGACATTTTCCCTGTATATTTTCCAAGTCCGGTATTGTCTCAGTGAACTACGCAGCGGGCAATGCCGGGAAAAATAATAAAACCGCCGCGCATAGCGCGGCGGGTTTTTTTCAAGTGAGGCTGTCAGGCGTTTTTTTGCAGCTTGGCCGGCATTTCGAGGAAGAATGTCGTGCCGCTTCCCTTCTCCGACTCGAAGTATACCTTGCCGGACAGATACTTCTCGGTCAGCAGCTTCATCGCGTAGGTTCCCATCCCTCGCCCCTTGCCTTTGGTGCTGAACGAGCGCGAGAAAATCTGCCACTGCACGTCCTGCGGCATCACGGTTTCGTTATGCACGCTGAAAATAACGTTGTCGCCGTCAGACTGGGAATTGAGCGTCACCGTGCCGCCGCCCTCGGTGGCTTCCAGCGCGTTTTTGAGCATGTTGTTTAGCACCCGCGAGACCATCAGCCTGTCGGTTTCCATGGGCACGTCGGCTGTGTCGGCGGCGAAGATCATCTTTTTGGTGCGCGCGAAAGAATAGCCTTCATAGAGCTGTATAGCCTGCGTCAGCAGTTTTTTGCTGCCGGTGGATGTGATGTTGGGAGCCAACTGCCCGCTTTCGGCGGTGGCGACCATGCGTTGCGCGCCTATCTCGTCCTGCAGTATGGCCGAAAGGCGTTTGGTCCGTTCAAAATAACCCTGGAATTCCACGGGCAGACAGGAGGTTTCTCCGCCTATGATGTCTAAAAATCCGCTCAGCGCTCCGAGCGTGTTCATAAGGTCGTGGAAAAAAACCTGGCTTAAAATCTGCATGCGTTTTGCGGCGCTTATGTCCGAGAGATGCATAACCACGAAGCGTTCCCCGTCTATGTCCACCGGCTCGGCGTGGATGCGCAGGTCCAGCGCCTTCATGCCGTCCGCCTGCTGCATGGTCATGCGGCATTCCTTGGACGATGGATGCCCCAGCAGCGAGGATTCTATAAGCGCGTTTATCATGCCGCAGTACTTGCACAGCATGGTGGTGCCGCAGCCGCCTGGGTTCTTGTCCGCGTTCTGGCAGTTGAGCACCTCGCCCGGGCGCATCCCGTTGAGGTTTGATTCCAGCGAAAGGGCGTTGAACTCGGCGAAGCGTTTGTTGTAATAGACTATTTCGCGGTTGTTGTTCAGTACGAAGATCGGGTCCTGCACCGCGTCCATTATCGCGTTGAGGGTTATGCCGCCGGTGACCTTGCCGCTCTGGCGGTTTATTTCGTCCCGGGAGGAGCGTTCGCAGGGCGCGAATTCGGTATCCATTTTTTCTTTCATGATGCTGTCCTTTGCAGTTAGTATGACTTTCCGGCCCCGTTTTTTTTAGAGGGGATTTCAACCCCCGCTTTTTGCGTCTTTCCGCCGGGTCGCAACGGTCCTGATTTCCCCTGTGCGGCGGTCTTCCCGTTATGCCGCTGCGTTGCTTACCCTTTATGACGATTCTGCCCCGCTCGTTGTACGCAGCGGCAAACTATTCATTTATTATACCACTATTGATAGGAACCTAAATAATGCTCTATGCGACTGGTTCGATTTTGCAGCGCAACAAGGAGCGATGAATACAGCATACTTCCCGTATGGTGTATTCATCGCGACGCGGTTACAGCCCAAAAGCGGCCAGCCCCTCCGGGGAGGCCCGCCCTCGGGACTTGCGCGTCGTTGCGTCTGTTCACCGTGCGGGTATCACGCTTTCACAGCCGCGCCTAGCGCAAGTCCCGATTTCGGGCCTTCGCATAGGGCATTATTTAGGTTCCTATCAATAGTCATTGCATTTGTAATCATTACTGTTTAGTATTGCTTTGTCGCCTGCCGCAGCGTAAAAGGGTATGATATCAACATGCGCGCTGTTTTGCTGCTCGCCTTTCTTGTGTTGTTTTGCTGCGGTCGCGCCCTTGCGCAGGGCGCACCTTCCGCCGCGCCGGAGGCATCCGCCGCCGCGGCCGGAATCTGCATATCAAGCGCTACTGCTGGCGACGCGGCGGTAGTGGCTTCCACCTCCCCTGTTATACTATCGACCGCCGCGCCCTGCGTGCCCTCCCGCTCCCTTCCCTCGCGGGCGCTGGGTCTTGTGTACAGCGGGGAATGCGGGCTGCTGTTCAACCGCTGCGTTTTCAACAACACGCTGGCCGGCGCGGACCGGATGCAGGAGCTGCTTTCACGGCGTTTCATGGCCGCCACCGAGACGCTCGACAGGACCCTTTCTTTTAGCAGCGTGCCAGCGAACGGCAATCTCAGCAGCCTGCTTGTGTCGGTAAATTACCAAAAATCGGCGCACTCAGATTCCACAAATGCCGATGTCAGCCTTACGCTCAAGCTGCCGCGCACCTCGGGCAGGCTCAACCTCATCGCCGAACACGTGGGGGAAAACCTGCTGCCGGGCGAGAACCAGCAGATGCAGAGCATAGAGCAGACGCAGGAGCATCTTGCCATGGGGCAGCAGGCGGCTGGATCATTCGTGGGACTGCGCTACATAATCGGCGCTACCAAGGCGCTCCAGGAGCATATAGACACGGGGATACACGCGCGCGTGGAATCAAATCATTCTCCCTATCTGATACTTTCGCCTTTCGCGCGCAGCAGCATGTCCTACAGCGCGCGGGCTGGAAATCTGGACGGGCGGCTTTTCGGCCAGATGATGTGGGATTCCGGCAACTGGCTGTCGGCCACCGGCGGGCTTTACCTGAAGTATCCGTTGCTGGCGCAACTTGCGGCGGCTTCGTCGTCCAATATAGTATGGCAGAGCGACAGCGCCAATGCAAACCTGTACCAGACTATTTCGTTCCCTTTCGTGCTCGACGACCGCGATGTGCTGACCCCGGCGCTGCAATGCCAGGGGCAGACAAGCCCCGCCATAAGCGCCGCCATGTATTCTATCTCGGTCTCTCTGCGGCACAGGCTGTACAAAAAATGGCTTTTTGCGGAAGTCACGCCCACCGTCAACTATCCCCGTTCCGGGGCGTTCTTCCCGGTGTTTGTGCAGTGGGTAAGGCTGGACATCCTTTTCGGCGCGGGGAGTTGACGATTATTTTCCCGGTGGTAAAACCGATTCGGCTACTTTATATAAATTCACCGATATGCTTTTGCCTTTTAGCTGTGCCGCGCCCGCGAACCCGAACCTGACTTCAGTATCCATCTTTCCTTCCAGCAAATCCCTCAGGGGTTCCGAAATCAGTATGTCGGTCGCATATTCTTTTGTTTTGGACTCGATACGCGACGCGCAATTTACCGTATCACCTATAAACGTATATTCGGTGCGGCTGGCCGTGCCGACGTTGCCCGCTATCAGCAGCCCGGCGTGCAGCCCTACGCCGAAGCGCACCGCATCCTGCGGCGGACGCTGCGCGTTGTAGCGCGCCAGCGCCTCGCGCATGCCGAGCGCCGCGCGCACGGCGTCCTCCGCGTAGTTTTCGGAGCCCATCGCCGGAGTGAACACCGCCATTATCCCGTCGCCAAGGAACTTGTTTATTATCCCGTTGTGCCCCGATATGGGGCGCGTTATATAGTCGAAGTAGCCGTTTAAAAAATCAATCACCTGCTGCGGGCTCATGCGCTCGCTGCGCGGCGTGAAATCGCGTATGTCGCAAAACAGCACGGCCGCCTCTATCTCGTCGCCGCCGAGGTTCACTTTTTTATTCTTCAAAAGCTCGCGCGCTATCTCGGGCGAGACATAGCGTCCGAAAGTGTTGCGCATCTCCTCTCGTTCCTTCAAACCTTCCAGCATCGTATTGAATCCGGCCTTGAGCCGCGCCACTTCGTCGCGGAAATAGACGCGGGTTTTCTGATCGTAATTTCCGTTTGCCACCAGTTCCATTTTGGCGATAAGTCCGTCTATCGGTTTCTGGGTCGTGGCGAATAATTGCGATATCCCCACCAGAAGGCTTATTACGCAGATCATGCTTATATCCGCCATGGTCACATAGGCAAGCGTGCCGCGCGCGTCTGCTACGGTGAGCAGCGCTATCGGGATTATCGCGAAGCTGAAAACCAGCAGGGAGGTTTTTGCGATTATCGAAAGCGCCGGGCCGCGCCTGAGCTGATAGAGCTCCTCTCCGGAGTAGAGCATTTCCATGGTGTTTTTTGAAAGACTCATCATGCTGTTGAACTGGCCCAGCAGGAAGCAGGCCTGCGCGGCGAACACCATCAGCAGCGGCGGCAGCAGAACAAAGAAGAAATTCTCCGCGCCCGCCCCGCGCAAGATAAATATCGCCGAATCCGCGCAGAGCAGCACTCCGAAAAAAATGCCCAGATGGGTATAGGCGTTCTCCAGCCGCGCGCGTATGGCTTTTTTCAGGCTTTCCATGCCGGGCGCGCTGCGGGCCGATATGTCCGCCCCGGTTTCCATACGCATCTTGCGCAGCGCCTTGCGGTACTCAAACATCGGGCGCAGCCATATATAAAACAGCGCTATAGAGATGAGGATGTTGCACGCCAGCGTGACGCTCATTATCCTAAACATCGGCAGCTTGCCCAGGTACTGGTCCCCGCCGTGCGGCATAATTATGTAGCTCAACTGCCCGGCTGTGCCGGTTTCGGGCTTTAACACCAGAGCCTGAAAATAGAGGTCGGTGAAAGCCTTCGCCATAGTGTTGAGTATGGTTATGGAATAAAAGGGAGAGAACAGCGCGTGGAATTCTTTGTCCTTTCTGTGCTTGTCAGGCGTCATGGCGTCTCCTGCGGCGCGTGGGTTTATTTAACAATAATAAAACCGTATCGTTGCGTCAAATGCCTTGCGCGGGAGGGGAAAGTGATGTTATAATAATGACCAGAGGGTCAATAATTATGGCGCACAAGATAGCGGATAAAAAGGAAGCCAAGCGCAGCGCTATACTGGCCGCCGCCAGGGCGGTGCTGGTGAAGCGCGAGTACGACGAGGTCCTGGTCGCCGACATCGCGCGCAAGGCCGGCGTGGCCAAGGGCACCATTTTCCTTTATTACAAGAACAAGGACGAGCTTTACCGCGCCGTTTTCCGCAGCCTGTTCGAGGACCTTGGCGTAAAGCTGGATGCCGTGGAAAAATCCGGCCTGCCGCCGCGCGAGATGCTTAAAAAAGCCATAGTCACGCTTTGCTCAAACATGGAACGCAACCACAATTTCATGGAACGCATGCGCCGGGGCCATTTCCGTCCGCGCACGCCGCCCGGCCCGCCGCGTCACGACCTGATGCGCGCAAACCATCAGCGGCTCTACGCCATACTTAAACGCTGCCACGAAGGCGGGCTGATAAAAGGGGATGGTCTGGATTTTATACCGTATGTGCTTTTCCCCATGTGCCGCAGCCTGTGGGGGTATAAAGCAGTGGAAGGCGGGAGCCTCGGCGTGGAAGAAGGCGCGGAGCGCATCATGGGAATACTGCTGCGCGGCATAGGAAAATAACTGATTTTGGACGATGAAAAGGCCCCGCACGAGCGGGGCCTTTTTTATTAAGCCGGTTACTGGTTATACGTATTTCGTTGCAATTTCGGATGCTGGAATAGCCCCAGCGACAGCTTGAATTTCGTCCATGCCGCCGCCAGCACAGCCAGCTTGCCGGTTATGGATTCGGAAAGTTTTGGCTTGCCCACTTCGCGATATATTCTGCGTTCCAGTTCCGCGATATATTTGCGCACGCTTGAATTAGGCGCAAAAACCTTGCCGGTGAAGAACACCGGGTACGCCTTGCGCACCTCGGACTTCCATTGCTCCGCCTTGCGGCGCAGGAAGGGGCTGGCGCTGTCGCGGTATTTTACGTAGCCGTTGAACCACGCCTCCACGGCGCGGTATATCGACGGGCCGAGCGTCTGGTAATCCTTTTCGAAGCAATATTTCTGCATGCGCTCTATTTCGGCTTTTGCCATGCGCGGATGCTTTATCATGCTGACAAATCCGGTGGAGGCGCGGTACTGGCTGTCCGCGTCCGTTTTGAATTCCTCGCGCACCATGTCGTTTTCCTGCACCAGTTGCGCCAGCGGCGTGCCCGGCGTGAAATTGTAGATCAGAAACTGCGACAGCGCGGGGCGCAGCGCCAAAAGCCCGTCGAGTTCCTGCTTTATTATTCCGGGCGTCTGGTAGTCGAAACCGACTATCATCGAGGACAGTATCGTGCCGCCGGAGCTGCGTATCTCCTCGAACAATTCCTTCATCGGGCGGCCCTGCTGCTTGCCGTAGCCGGAGCGCGTGCCCTCGTAGCCTATCCAGAAGCCGTCTATGCCGGTTTCCAAAAGCTCGTCCATCGTGTACATGCTGAGCGCCTTCACGCTTGAAAACGCGAAGATGGATACCGGCACTCCGCCTTTCAATATCTCGTCGCGCAGCTCCCCGGCGCGCTTTTTGTCGAGCAGGAAATCCTCGTCTAAAATGGTGAACTGCATCGCCGGATTGATGGCCAGATATTTGCGTATGACCGCGTATATTTCCCTGCCAGTCGGCAGCAGCTTTATGTGCTTGCGCTTGAAAAAATGCGAAGTGCAGCAGAAATCGCAGCCGTTAGGACAGCCTAGTCCCGCGAAAATCATGCCGGTGGAGGAGACTTTTTTGGAGAACACCTTAAGCGTACTGACCATCGCCGGATGCTTGAACGGGGTTTCCAGCGGAGCCTCTCCGAGCAGGCGGCGCATGTAGCCTACGCCTTCCTCCTTGCAGATAAAGTCGCCGTAGGGGAGCATTTTCTCCTGCGGCATCACCGTACCGTAGCCGCCCAGTATTATTTTGGCGTCTGGGGCGTATTTGCGTATCAGCGCGGAGGTGCGCTTCATATGGTGGTAGGTCGCGAGGATGAAAGAGATGCCGACGTAGTCGTACTTGCCGCGCTTAAGCTCGCGTATCAGCTCACGGCGGGAGGGGTAGTGCAGCACGGTGGACGGCGCGGAGATGTTGGCCGCTATAAAATCCAGCCCGTAGGTGTGGTGCGTGGCGCGCGGGCTGAATATGCCCTGTGCGCGCGTGACCTGGCCGTGCAGCAGTTCGTAGCCCACGCTCGGCGCGTCGCCGTATTTGGGGCCTATCGGGCGGCATACCGTGGTGAAAAGTATTTTGGGTTTTCCTGCTCCCGAAGTCTGCGCGGAACCCGTATTTGTCTGGCTCATGATGGCGCTTTTACCTGGCTTCTTTGAGCTTGCCCTGCCACTTGGCGGCTTCCGGCCAGGCAAGGGCCTGTTGCAGCTCCGCCGCGGGCATTTCTATGGACTGCGCGTAGTCGAGGGAAAGCGAAGTGTCCACCTGCGCATGCAGCGACGCGAAATAGCTGGCCGCCGCCAGTTTCCAGAAACTTTCCGGGTCTGTCTGTCCCACCAGCGCGTCTATGCCGCGCTTGCGTTCGGTTTCGGACTGCGCGCGCAGCGCCGAGAGCGCAATCAGCGACATAAACTCCTGCCAGTCGCGGCTTACGGTGAGTCCCGCGCCGTAAGCCAGCGCGGCGTCGGAGGGGGAAGATGTTTTGTGCGCCGCGAGAAAATCTTCCGGTCCGGCGGCCACGGCCCAGGCCGCAAATCCGGCGTACGGGTTTATGCGTATTACTACGTCTCCGCCGGAGGCGTCTCCCTGCGCCGGTCCGACGGTCAGAGAAACGCAGTCTCCCGTGCCGTAAAGCGCGCCGGCGGGCGCGGCCTGCGGCTGCGCCGAGGACTGCCGTGCTTTTTCATCAGGCGAGAGCAGCGCGCCCGCCGCCAGAGTGGCGCGCAATTCGGAAAAAGGTATGCGTTTGGTGATGAAGGGCGCATGCTCGCGGAAAAGGGTGGTGGCGCGGTCTTCTTCCTGCGTGGTTGTGCCTAGCGCGGCCTTGAGCCCGGCTACGGCGTTCTGGGACATCAGCGACATGAAATTAGCCGCCTTGTCCCTGTTCATGTCCGGCGTTACCTGTTGTGAAATAGCCGTCAGGCGGGCCGTTACCAGCGGAGCTCCGCAATAACTGCCGGCAGGCTGCTGTGCATTGGTTACGGCGGCGCATGCCGCCAGCGCTGCCGCCGCAAAAATAGTTCTTTTTCCCATTCTTGTCCCTCCTCTCTGCTACAATAAAATTTTACTATAATTTGCCAAAACCGCGCTGGAAAATACTAGAATAAGATGAAATTTGCAATTCACAAAAGTGTACGAAAGGGGGAATGATGAAATTTTGCGTTTATCTTTTGGTGTCTGCGCTATTCTGTCTGGCCGCTCCGCTGCGTGCGCAGGGCTCGTCTTCTGCGGACGGCTCCGGCCCGACTGCGCCTGCCGCCGGCACTTTGCAGAAAAAGGCCGGTTCTTTAGAGATACTCTGTCCGCCCGAGGTCGCTACCGTGCAGACCTCCTCCGCCGCGCCGGAAGGCTGGGACGTGTTCATAGACACCGTCAATGCAAAGCATTTCCTCGAGAGCATATCGCTGTATTCCGGCCATCCGCGCGAGATGGCGTCGCTGGTGCCGGACAACGAGGGCGACTCCTCGGACGACAGTTCGGTCTGGACCCTTTTCCCCGAGAATTCGCGCAGCTACTGGGTGGCCTGCAAGTATCACGATACCGACATTATGCTGATAAAGAGCTTCGCCATAACCAAGTCCTGCATTGTCACCGCGAACCCCGAGGTGAATACCGTGGAGGTAGACTGCTCGGCAAACCCTCCGGCTGACGACAAATAGCGAGTGTTCCGGAATATAAAAACCTCCGCTTCAAAAGGCGGAGGTTTTTTTGTTTTAAATCCGGTCAGTCGCGGACGAAGATTTTGAGAGAAAAGACCAGCAGCGCCGCCGCGGCAACTGCCTCGGCGTGGAAAGTGTAGCGCTGCGATACCGTGGCCGCGCAGGCAAGTATCGCCGCGTTCGCGGCCAGCGCGCAGAGCGCGAGCAGCACAAACACGCATTCCGGCCCGTTCTCCCGGCGGTATTTTGCAACCGCTCCGGCGGCAAAAAGCAGCAGCGTCAAAAGTGCGAAGGGGGGCATGTATGCCAGACACTGGGCCAGCGCCAGCGCCGCCATTGCTTTCCAGTGGGTTTTCAAAAGCGGGCTTGCGAGTTTGTGGGCCTGCGCGTTCCGGTAAACGGCCAGCGTATCCTTTGCGTGTTCCGGCATCGCGCCGGGGACTCCCGAGCAGTTGCCGAAAGACTGCAGCGCGGCGAAACGAATCACGTCGAAGTTGGAACGGTAATGCACCGGCAGCGAGAGATTTGCCTCCTCCCTGCGCTGCGCGTTAAGCGCTTTTGTGGCGGTATAGGCTTTGCCGAAACAGTCGGCGTCGGCCGGGTCCGGGAAAAGCGCCCGGTCTCCTCCGTCGGCGATATAAAGGGCGGGTACCATAAGCTGTGTCCACGCAAGCTGGCTTGGCGTGAATGCTCCGTTTACCGCCTTGTGCCATGCGCGGTCGGCAAAACCTGCCGCGATGTGCAGTCCGAGCAGGGCCGCCAGCGCAACCGCCGCGCGCGCGGCGGACAGTTTCGCCTCCCGGACAAGCAGCATCAAAAACAGTAAAAATACCGGATAGAAAAACAGGAACTGCGCGCGCATAAATGCCATCGCCGCCGCCAGCGCGGCAAGGGCGCACAACTTTTTGAGCGAGGGGGAAATATAGGCATTGAGCGTCAGCGCGACGGCGCAAAGCCAGAGCGCATATGCCGGACCGTCGGTGAGTATCGAATTGGCTATGAAGGATTCGGCGAACGGTATTTTTACAAGCGGGGCCAGCAATATAAGGTTTATTGCGGCGGCGGCCTTGCCGGACAGCGCGGCAAGTTTTTTAATGGTCAGCGTCAGCCAGACTGCCGCCCCTATCGCGCAGGCCGTCTGTGTGATGGCCGCCGCGCGCAGCCAGCCGTCGCGGAATAGGAAATGGCACAGTTTTAGAAATGCGGGATACGGCGGGGAGCGGGTTATGTCCGCGTCTATGTAAGAAACGGAGTCCGGATATAGCGTATAGCCGCGCGACGCAAGCAGAATGAAACACCCGGACGAAACCGCCAGCAGCCACCAGTCGAATGCCGTCAGTTTTGTCCGGGTGTTTTCCATAAGTTTTACCGTCCGGTTTTCGCCTTTAGCAGGCTGGCGAAAGCCTCGCCCATCGCGGTGGGAGGGGTGAATTCGCGTTTGGCTGGGTTGCCGCGGTCGCGGCGCGGGCCGTTGTTGTTGCCGGCGGGGCGTTCCTTGGGCGCGCTCTGCGCGGCGCCGTTGCGCGGGCCGATTACCGGATTGGATTTAAGCGACAGCGCTATGCGCCTGCGCGCAAGGTCTACGTCCAGCACCGTCACCATTACCTTCTGCTGCACTTTAAGCACGGTGTTGGGGTCGCGCACAAAGGTGTCCGCCATTTCGCTTATATGCACAAGTCCGTCCTGATGCACGCCGATGTCCACAAAAGCGCCGAACGCGGTTACATTGGTCACTATGCCGGGCACTTTTATGCCGGGTTTGACGTCCTCGATTTTGGAGATGTCTGCAAACTGGAACACCTCGAATTTCTCGCGCGGGTCGCGGCCCGGCTTTGCCAGTTCGCCCATAATGTCTTTAAGGGTGGGCAGGCCGGTGGTTTCGGTGACATAGCGGTTTACGTCTATCTGCGTGCGCTTTGCGGAGTCTTTTAGCAGGTCCTCCACCGAGCAGCCCAGGTCCTTTGCCATCTTCTCCACCACCGGGTAGCTTTCCGGGTGGACGGCGCTGGTGTCCAGCGGATTTTCTCCGCCGGGGATGCGCAAAAATCCGGCGCACTGTTCAAACGCCTTGGGCCCCAGTCGCGGCACGTTTTTAATCTGGTCGCGCGTTTTGAATACTCCGTTCTTTGCGCGGTATTCGATGATGTTTTTTGCCAGCACCGGGCCGAGGCCGGAAACGTAGGTCAAGAGTTCCTTGCTGGCGGTGTTTAGGTCCACGCCGACATTGTTGACGCAGGAGATGACCGTATCGTCGAGGCTCTTTTTAAGCTCGGTCTGGTCCACGTCGTGCTGGTACTGCCCCACGCCGATGGATTTAGGGTCTATTTTCACCAGTTCGGCCAGCGGGTCCATAAGGCGGCGGCCTATGGAGACCGAGCCGCGCACCGTGACGTCCTCGTCGGGGAATTCGTTGCGCGCCACTTCGGAGGCGGAATAGACGGACGCGCCGCTTTCGTTGACCATCACCACCGGGATTTTAAGGCCGAGGGATTTTACGAACTCCTCGGTCTCGCGCCCGGCGGTGCCGTTGCCTATCGCTATCACTTCGATGTTGTACTGCTTGCACAGCGCCAGCACTTTTACGCGGGCTTCGTCGATGCGGTGTTCGGACTGGTGCGGGAAAATCGTGTCGTGATAAACAAGGCTGCCCTGTTTGTTGAGGCAGACCGTTTTGCACCCGGTGCGAAAACCCGGGTCCAGCGCCAGCACGTTTTTGGGGCCGAGCGGCGGGGCCATGAGTATCTCGCGCAGGTTGTGCGCGAAAACGGCTATCGCCTGCATGTCGGCTATTTTTTTGGTTTCAAGACGGATTTCGGTTTCCATCGAGATGGAAAGCAGCCTGTCGTAGCCGTCGGCAATGGCGAGATTTACCTGCTGCGCGCACTGTCCGCCGTTTTTGACGTACATGCCGTTTACAATATCAACGGCCTCGTCGGCGGGAACTTCCACGCGCAGCACGAGTATTTCTTCTTTCTCGCCGCGGCGCATCGCCAGTATGCGGTGCGAGGGGGCGGATTTGACCGGCTCGTGCCAGTCGAAATAGTCCTTGAATTTCGCGCCGTCGACTTCCTTGCCTTTTATGACCTTGGTGCGGAACTCGCCTTTTTCCTTGAAAAACTCGCGCATGCGGCCGCGCACGCCGGCGTCTTCGCTTATCTGCTCGGCTATTATATCGCGCGCTCCGGCGAGGGCTTCATCTGCGGTCTTTACGCCTTTTTCCTCGCTGATATAGGTTTTTGCAAGCTCGGCGGGGATTTCGCTGCCCTGCGCCATAAGAGAGACGGAAAGCGGCTCCAGCCCCTTTTCGCGCGCTATCATCGCGCGGGTGCGGCGTTTGGGGCGGTAGGGCAGGTAGACGTCTTCCAGCACGGAAAGGGTTTGCGCCTCGTTGATGGACTTTTGCAGTTCCTCGGTCATCAGGTTGCGCTCGTTTAGCGACTTGCAGACGGCCTCGCGGCGTTCGTCGAGGGCTTTCATCTCGTCGGCGCGGTCGCGTATGGCGGTTATCTGCACTTCGTCAAGGTTGCCGGTGGCTTCCTTGCGGTAACGCGATATGAAAGGTATGGTAGAGCCTTCCGCCAGCAGCGCCAGCGTGTGCTCCACTCCGGGCAGGGCGATTTTAAGCTCCTGAGCTATGCGTGTTGAGTAGACATTGGACATTGGTTGTTTCTCCGTATATGGTGATAATACAATGATACCAAATGCGGGGGGCGAACCGCTTTGCGCGCTGACAAAAAAACCGCCCGCGAGGGCGGTTTTTTTAGATAACATGCTTTTTTTATTTCCAGAAATCGTCGAGTTCGCTGGCCATGTCGGACAACGCGGTCTGGTCCGCAGGTTTAAAGACCAAGTCCACATCGCTTGAGCGTTTGTCCAGCGCATGGCCGGTGAAAAAAATGGATGGAAAGCGGCCGGTTTCTGTTGAAACCGGTCGCGGTATGAGGGGAAGCGCGCTGCCGATGTTTTACAATCGGCCGCGCGTTATAAATGCGGGTTTTTATTTCCAGAAATCGTCGAGTTCGCTGGCCATGTCGGACAAGGCGGTCTGGTCCGCAGGCTTAAATACCAAGTCCACATCGCTTGAGCGCTTGTCCAGCGCATGGCCCAGCCCGTCGAAGAAATGAAAACTAAGGTTTTCCTTCTGCCAGACGGCCCGGTTTATAAGCTCTATGGATTTGGCGTAATATGCGGGGGTCTGGTTATCCAGTTCGCCCTGGAAGAAGGCTATTTTGAAATCGGCGTTTTTGATTATATCGGCCTGCGTGGGGTAAGACGCCTCCTGCTTGCGGTATGCGCGCATGGAGTCGTTGAAATCCATTATAACGTGCGTATAGTTGGCCGCCATGAATTCCGATTTTTCCAGCTTGCCGTCGTGGTTTAAGTCTATTGCAGACATTTGTCTGGAAATGGATTTCGCGGCGGGATTGTCGGCGGCCAGTTCGTTGGCGTCCAGCGCGCCGTCCTTGTTGGCGTCCAACTGGTCGAAAATATAGAGCGGGCGGTAGACCGTCTGCTCCAGCAGCACGTTGTCGAGGCTGCCGCAGTAAAATCCTATAAGCGCCACGCCGGAGACGGTGGACGTGGACTGTGCCGCCGCCTGCAGCGCCACGTTGGTGCCCTCGCTGTGTCCTATCATATAGACTTTCGCTGCCGGGAAACGCTGCGCGGCGAACTGCGCCGCGGCTTTTGCGTCCTCCACGAAATAAAGAAGCGGATTGGAGGTGAATTTGGCCAGCAGTTCGCTTTTGAGTATGGAGGGGGTTTTTGCGGCCATTTTGTTTATCTGGAAGTTGCGCTTGTTGTAGCGTATCACGGCGAAGCCTTTTTTGACCAGCGCGGCGGAAACGTCGTCGAAAAACAGGTTTTTCACCCCGGCCGAGACGGAGGTGAGGTCTTCGTGCATTCCCTGCGCGCCGGAGCCGTGCACCAGCACCGCCACCCGCGTTATCGAGCTTTCCGGCGTGGCGTCCGGCAGATCCACTTCCGTTTCAAGCCCGAAGCCTTCGTAACCGCTTAACGTGGTGCTTAGCGTGGTCGCAAAAGCACAGGGTGACAGGACGGCCAGCGCGGCCGCCAAAAGCGTAATGACGGTTTTGTTTTTCATAAAGTTCTCCGGTATCAATACTAGCAAATGTAATGCTAAAATATCCGTATATATCCGATTAAAGGGGATTTTGATGACCGATTACAAGGTGAAAGACACATCGCTTGCGGCCTGGGGCCGCAGGGAGATTGAGATAGCGGAAAAAGAAATGCCGGGCCTGATGGCTATCCGCGCAAAATATTCCAAGGAACAGCCGCTCAAAGGCGCGCGCGTAATGGGTTCCCTGCACATGACGCTCCAGACCGCCGTGCTTATCGAGACGCTGCACGCCCTCGGCGCGCAGGTGCGCTGGGCGAGCTGCAACATTTTCTCCACGCAGGACCATGCCGCCGCCGCGATCGCGCAGGCGGGCATACCCGTTTTCGCCTGGAAGGGCGAGACGCTGGCCGAATACTGGTGGTGCACCGCCAAAGCGCTGGAATTCCCCGGCGGCAAGGGGCCCAATCTTATAGTCGACGACGGCGGCGACGCCACGCTGATGATTCACCGCGGATATGCCGCCGAAAAGGACGCTTCCATTCTCGACCGTCCCGCCGGCGGCGATGACGAGCGCGAATTGAATATCTGCCTAAAGGCGCTGCTCAAGGACAAGCCCAAATACTGGCACGAAGTGGTAAAGGACTGGAAAGGCGTTTCCGAAGAAACCACCACCGGCGTGCACCGTCTTTACCAGATGGCCGAGCGCAAGGAATTGCTGGTCCCCGCGATAAACGTCAACGATTCCGTAACTAAATCCAAGTTCGACAACCTTTACGGCTGCCGCGAGTCGCTGGCCGACGGCATAAAACGCGCCACCGGCGTCATGGTGGCAGGCAAGGTCTGCGTTATCTGCGGCTACGGCGACGTAGGCAAGGGCTGCGCGAAGGCGATGCACGGCCTCGGCGCGCGCGTCATCGTGACCGAGGTGGACCCGATATGCGCGCTGCAGGCGGCCATGGAAGGCTTTGAAGTGGCGCGCGTCGAGGATACGCTCGGCAAGGCCGATATCTATGTGACCGCCACCGGCAACTGCGACATCATCACCGTGGAGCATATGCTAGGCATGAAGGATCAGGCCATAGTCTGCAACATCGGCCACTTCGACAACGAGATCCAGGTGGGCGCCTTCGCCGAGGTTCCCGGCATCAAGCGCGTAAACATAAAGCCGCAGGTGGACAAGTATGTGCTTGCCGACGGCAGGGAGATATACATACTGGCCGAAGGCCGCCTTGTAAATCTCGGCTGCGCGAACGGGCATCCGTCGTTTGTGATGAGCAACTCCTTCTCCAACCAGACGCTGGCGCAGCTGGAACTGTGGCGCAACGACATGAAGCCCGGCGTCTACCGCCTGCCCAAGGAACTCGACGAGGAGGTCGCCCGTCTGCATCTGGCCAAGATAGGCGTGCGCCTTACGCAGCTTACGCAGAAGCAGTCCGACTATATCGGCGTGCCGCTAAACGGCCCGTTCAAGCCGGAACATTACAAGTATTGAAAAAGGTTTCATCCCGGGACCGCCGTGCTGGAACGGCGGTCCCGTCATTTTATGAAAACAAAAAAAATTTTACCGCTGGCCCTCCTTGCGTGTTTATGCGCCGGGCATGCGCGCGCCCAGCTCAAGGCGGGACCTCTGCGTGCGGATATGTATGCCTCCGCCGCCAAGCCGCAGATACGCTTGCGCGTGGAGTTCGCAAATGCCCGCCTCAAGCTGGCGCTAAACGGCGTGCCGCTGCTGGATTCCGACAGGATACCGGGCTCCTCCGCGGGTTTTGTGGTGAATTACTGGATAAATTCGGGGACGAATACGCTCGCGGTTGAGCTTGCGCCCAAAAGCGCCGCGCAAGCGGAATCGCCCTCCATGTCCATAGACCTGCGCTATCACGGCGAAAAATACGGTTCCGCCCAGCCGCTCGTAAGTTATTCCTATCCGCCTAAAGATGCAAAACCGGGCGCGGCGCCGCCGGAAAAAATAGATTTCACGGTTTCTGCAGGCGGGTTTGAGCGGCACATATGGGAGCGGGCGCAGCAGGTCTCGCCGGATGAGGCGGAAAAGGCCAAAATGTCGGCGGCGGTGTTTGGCATCTGCCGCGCCTTCGCCGCGCATGACGCCGGGGCGGTGCTGGCGCTGGCTAAAGTGCGCGACCGCGCAATGGCCGATTCCCTCGGCCTGCGGCCGGAGACTTTCGAGTCTGGCTTCGGCGTCAGCCTGCAACAGCTGCTGCGCGACCGCCTGATGCGGGTGAAACCCTGCTCCCCCTACGGTATGCGTTTCGTGCCGCTGGAGGGAGGCAGGTTGTTTCGCGCGCTGGACGCGCAGGGCGCAGACCCCGTAGAGGCCGCAAGCGGCGAGGGGATGCGCGCCAGCTACGAGATATACATATCCCGCTTTCTGGATAAATGGGTGTGGGTGCGCTGAAAACGCATGGCGCCCTACGGGCCCGCCAGGGCGCTGATATTTTGGAACACAAAAAAACCGCCGGGCCAAATGGCCCGGCGGTTTGCTTTTGTCCGCTTGTTAATTCTTTTTAAGGACTATCCAGTTTTCCGAGAAGGCGGTCTGCGCCTCGCGGAAGGATTTGTAGTTCTGGTAATCCGCCGCGGGCAGCAGTATCGCCGTGCGGGTGTAGTTTTCGGCGAATACTATGGAGTCGTCCTGCGCCTTGTAGGAGGCGCTATACTTTATGCCGCCGTGCTCCAGCGTTATGTCCTTGGGAAGATAATACGCCTTGTAACCGGACGGGAGTTTAAGCGTGACGGTCTTTGAGGACGCGCTTGCGCCGTACCAGAAGAACGGCAGGTCGCGCTCGGTCTCGCTCACGTCGGACGCGGAACCCGGCATGCCGGGCAGGCGCAGTATCATGTAGTCGCCCGCCTTCATCGCGTAGTCCTTTATCCCGACGTTCATCGAATACCCGATGTCTTTTGACAGGTCCTGCAGGTTGGTCAGCGTGTAGCTTTCCAGCCTTGCCTGCGGGTGCAGCCAGTGCGCGTATTCCTGCATGGACTTGTCGAGATCGGCTTTTTTATAATCCTTGTAGCCGCGCATCCCGGCCTGTTCGTCGCCGGTCATCACGGTGCTTATCGCGCCTTCGACGTTGCCTTTCTTGTCCAGCGTGTACTGCGCGGTTTCAACCGTGGCCTCCTTTTCGGGCGCGAATTCCGGGTTTATAAACAGCAGCGGTTTTTGCGCATCGCCCAGCACGCGCAGCGCGCTGCCGGCCTGCAGCCACGAGGGCAGCTCGAAATAGCGGTGCGTGTCGTCCAGCGGGGCCAGCACGTAGTTCTTGCCGTCGGCGCTTGCCAGCACCTCGCCTATGGAGAACTGGCGGATGTTTGGCAGTTCCGCGGCAAAGACCGCGTTTTTGCCCTGCGCGTAGGCGAATTCCGGCTTTAGTCCGGCTTCCTCCAGCATCGCGTAGAGCAGGAACGGCTTGTCGAGATAATTGCCCGCGCGGTTGGCGAAAGTCTCGCCCACCGGCTTTGGCACGAAACTGTAGTTGTCCATCGGGACGTACTGCATCTTTATCTCTTTGGCCAGCCAGTTGTAGACGGCTTCCAGTTTTTCCGTGTCGGTCTTTTTGCCCGCGACAAGCTCCGCTGTCTTGGCTTTTATTTCCGGCGTCAACGTCAGGCGTTCCTTGAGGAGCGGCGCGAAGGTGTCGCGCACATGCTCCCACGTATCGGAGACGGAAACCATCACCCGGGGGGCATAAAGTCCGTAGGGCGGGGTCTGCGGCTCGCGGCGATAGGAGGGCTGGTTGTCCAGTTCCCAGGTATAGACGTTGTCATGCCCCTCGCGCGAAACGGCGAACCGGCGCGCATCGGGCATGTTTACTTCCTTGTAGGCGAGTTTGAGCGACTGCGGCACCCTCACAGTGAAGGACGACTTGCCCGTAGGTTCGCTGAACCGGAAGTAGGACTCGCCGAAAAACGGCGCGGTGGAACGGTACTGTTCGGTGAACACGGTCTCGTAATCCAGCGCCGAGCCTATCTGCGCGTTGGGGATGGCGAATTTCATCGTGTGATGTCCGGCGTAGGCGGGGTATACCAGATAGGTGTCTCCGTCCATCACCGATATGTCGTCGAGATAGCTGGCCTTGCCTCCGCCGAACTCGTAGGCGTGGCTTATCGTCATCGTGGATACGCCCGGCAGGTAGCCGGTGCTCACGAAGGAGGACGGGCTCTTGCCGCGTTCGCGCAGCACGTAGTTGACCATGCGCTCCGTTTCGGTGCAGCCGCCGTCCGGGGAAACGGTTATGGCGTCGTCGTCGTAGAAGTGGATGTAGCCGTCGTTGGGGTAGGCTTCGGGTTTTGGCGGCGCGGCCAGCAGGCTTTTGATGACCGGGTCGGAGGCGGGGGCGGACATGCGGCCCTTGTACTCGCCTACGAACTGAATCTTCATTATGTCCTTGCGGTCGATGACCTGCGGCTTGCCGTCCACCTCGATAGTGACGGAGACGGCGTCCATGCCGGTTATCCTGCCGTTTAGCTCCTCGCCCTTGTTGAGGTGCAGGATATCGGCGCGCGCGGCGGGGGCCAGCGCGGCGAGCAGAAGTAAAATAATTTTTTTGTTCATGTTGTTTGCCTATTGCGCCTTCGCGCTTGTGTCCTGGAAGAAGAGCTGCGTCTTTGTGTAGCTGGCGGCCGTCTCCAGGAATTTCTTGTAGTCCTGATAGTCGTCCGCCGGGATGATGCGCACCGGGCGCTCCCAGTTTATGTGGCAGAGCACGATGGCTGCGTTATCGCTTTTGCACCCGGCCTCGAAGGACGCTCCTCTGGTCCTGAATTTCTTCTCCTCCGGCAGCGACACCACCTTGTAGTTCGGCGGCAGCGTTATCCTCCAGGTGTAATAGCGGCCCAGCGAGTCGCGGTAGCTTATCGGGTAGAGGCGCTTGTCCGTGGCCGTTTCGGAGGCGAACAAGCCGCTGATATCGAAGTCCGGCAGCGTGAAGATGCGTATGTCGCCCGCGCGCTTTGGATAATCCGGTATCGCATAGCTCATGCCCATGGCGTAGGGCAGGTTGATGTTTTCGGCGTTGTCCACGTGCCAGGAAAGCAGGGTGGCAGACGAGCCCGTTTCCTTGGACATCGACTGGAACGCCATCTCCTGCTCCTCTTTTTTCTGCGAGCGGTAATAGCCGCGCACGCCGCCTTCGCGGGAGCCGGTGTAGGACATCTCTTCCTTTATCACGGCGTCGCCGTTTGTTGACACCGCAATCTCGTAATCGTAGTGGCTGGCGTTGTCCCCGGGCGCGGGCACCGGCGACGGGTCCAGCTTGCGCGCGAAGGCGTTTATCGTGGTCACGCCGTAGTCGAAGCTGGCGATTTCCGGGAAGCGGTAGTCGTAGTTGGTGGAGTCCAGGAACATATGCCTGCCGTCTATGTCGGCCGCGGTTATCGAGTGGTCGAACTGCAGGTGCGGTACGCGGAAGTCCACCTCGCCCGCGTCGTTGGTGTTTAGCAGCACCGGCGAAGCCTTTATGCCCGCCACCTTGAGCATCGTGGTCAGCAGTATCGACTTGTCCACGCAGCAGCCCCAGCCGCGCTTCCACGTCAGGTTGGCGTCGTAGCCGCCGTAGCCGGAGGCTATGCCGATTTTAAGCGCGATATAGCGCACTTCCTTTTGCACGTAGTGGTATATCTTCGTGGCTTTTTCGGTGTCGGTCCTGCTGCCTTTTATCAGGTTTAGCGTGAAGTCGGTAAGTTCCCTGGAAGGCTGGGTGCGTTCCGCGTAGTACTTGTTCACCCAGTCGATTATCGGGTCCCAGTTCTTGAGCGTAGAGGCGTGCAGCGAGGGCATCACGTCGCCGTACTCGGGCATCATCGGCTCCGGGGCCATCGGGGGGACGTTTTCCAGTTTCCAGTACCAGGTGGTGTTCTTGCCGTCGGAAGTGCGCACCACATCGGACGCGCCCCTGGGGAAGTTGCGCGTCGCGTAGGTCAGTTCCTGCCCGGCGGGCATCGTGATGGAGACTTCGCTCACGCGCACCGGGCCTTCGGTATCCTGAAAACCCCATTCCGGGAAGAAAAAGTCCTTGCGGAACGGGTTGTAGGTCTCGTCCTCGGTGACATAGTCCACTATGTCGCCCACCTGCACGCCGGGCATGGAGTACTGCGCGCATATCTCTCCGGAGGTGAAAAACGCGCTGCTGGAATCCTGCGGATGCACGGTCTGTATCCTGGACGGGTCCATCGGCAATATTTTCCCGCCGGCGGTATAGACGGTGGCTTTAAGTATGCGCACGCGCTCGCGGCCTTCCTCGCCGCAGACGACCGCCTCGCCCCATTCCTGCTTGAGGCTTTCCTTTAGTATCTGGCGCACCTCGTGCGAACGGTTTACTGACGAGCCGTCCGTAGTGTAAACGTATTCCCCGTGGTCCAGCAGGGTAAGGCCGTTTACGTCAGGGTATTTGGCGGCAAGCTCTTTGGCCTGTGCGAAATACATGGCGGCGTCTTTTTTGTCCTGCCCGGAGGGCGCGATGCCATGGGCTTGCGCCGCGTCGGCGGCCTTCGGCGCGGAGAACTGTATCTCCAGCACGTCCTTGCGCGCGAGCGGCTTCTGAGCGCCTTCCAGCGCTACGGAGTCCGCGTCTATGGAAAGCACTTTGGCGGATTGTTCCTGGCCGGAGCGCAGCTTTATAGTCTCTCCCCGGCATAAGGCCGGCGCCATTATAAGAAGGCCGGCGATGACTGCGAGTTTCATTTTTCCTCCATTGATTTTTCGCTTTGCAATCTGTTTTCTAATCATGTCTCAATGCGCCGCCTTGTCCCTGAAGAACAACTGCTGTTTGGCGTAACTGGCTGCGGCTTCCAGAAAGCGTTTGTAATCGTCGTAATCCCGCGGCTGCACGCGCATGGTGGAACGCTCCCAGTCCATATGGCACAGCACGGTCGCGCCATGCTGTTTGCATCCCGCGCCGAAAGACGCGCCTTTGGTTTTCAGCTTGATATCGCCGGGCAGCGAGACGACCTCGTAATTAGGCGGCAGTTTTACGGCGTACGAGGAATATCTGCCCATCGGCTCGCCGTATTTTATCGGGTAGACGCGCTTGTCCAGCGAAATTTCCTGCGTCAGCGAGTTGGATATCGCAAAGGCGGGGAGCGTAAATATCCGTATGTCGCCCGCGCGTTTCGGATAGTCCACTATCGCATAGTCAAGCCCCAGCGTGAACGGCAGTTCCACTTTCTCGGCGTTGTCCACGTGCCAGGAAACAAGCCGGGACTGCGCGTCCACCGCTTTGGACATGGACTGGAAGCTTTGCTCCTGCTCCTCGCGCTTGATGCTGCGGTAACTATTCCGCATTTCGGCTTCGTTGGAGCCGGTATAGGAATATTCCGCATTCACGGCGGTGTCGCCGCCGGATGAAATCTCGACTGAGTATTTGCTGATTCTTGCGTTATCCGCGGGGGCGGGCACGGGCACGGCCTCGAATTTGCGCGTGAAAGAGTCCAGCGTCATGCCGCCGTAGTCGAAATCCACTATTTCGGGATAGCGGTAATCATAACCCACCGAGTCCAGAAAAAGATGTTTGCCGTCCACCTGCGCTACGGTTATCGAGTGGCCAAATTGCAGATGCGGCACGCCGAGGTCGAAATCCTGCGACATGTTGGGGTTTATCAGCACCGGGTCGGCCTGTATGCCCGCCGCGCGCAGCATGGCGGCAAGGAGTATCGCCTTGTCCACGCAGCAGCCGTAGCCGCGCTTCCACGTCAGCGTGGCGTCGTAGCCGCCGTAGCCGGAGGCTATGCCGATTTTCAGCGCGATATAGCGTATTTCCTTTTGCACGTAATGATAAATCTTCGTCGCCTTTTCGGTCTGCGTTTTGCAGTCTTTCACCATATCAAGCGTGAAGGCGGCAAGTTCGGGCGAGGGGGTTGCGCGTTCGCTGTGATAGCCGTAAACCCAGTCGATTATCGGGTCCCAGCTCTTTTGCACCGAAGCGAGCAGGAATGGCGCGACGTCGGCGTAAGGCGGCATCATCGGCTCGTCCACCATCGGCGGCACGTTTTCCAGTTTCCAGTACCATGTCGTTGCGCCGTCGGCGGAGGTTTTTACCGGCTTGCCCTCGCCTTTTGGAAAATTGGTCGCCGAGTAAGTAAAATCCTGTCCGGCGGGCAGCGTGATGGAAACGTCGGAAAGTCCCGTGGGGCCCGCAGTGTTTTGAAAGCTCCATTCCGGGAAGAAAAAGCCTTTTTTGAAAGGGTTGTATTCCTCGCTTTCCACCTGATAATCCACAATGTCGCCCACCTGCACGCCGGGCATGGAGTACTGCGCGCAAACCTTGCCGGAGCTGAAAAACTGGCTGCTGGAATTTTGCGGATGCACTATTTGTATTTTAGAGGGATCCAGCGGATAGATGTTCCCTTCCGGGGTATAGACGGAGGCTTTTGTTATGCTCACGCGCTCGCGGCCTTCCTCGCCGCAGATGGCGGCCTGGCCCCAATACTGTTTCAGGCTTTCTTTAAGTATGCGGTGTACTTCGTGGTAACGGCTGATGTTCGTCCCGTCGGCGTTATAAATATATTCCCCGCGGTTTAACAGAATGATGCCGTTTACGTCCGGATATTGCGCGGCCAGTTTTTCAGCCTGAGCGAAATACGCGGCGGCGTCTTTTTTGTCCTGCGCGGTGGGGGCTATGCCGGATACGGCGGCGGTAGCCGTCTGGATTTTTGACGCGGCGAACTGTATCTCCAGCACGTCCTTGCGTGCGAGCGGTTTGTGCGCGCCTTCCAGCGTGACGGAGTTCGCGTCTATGGAAAGCACTTTCGCGGATTGTTCCTGTCCGGAGCGCAGTTTTACAGTTTCTGCGCCGCACAGCGAGGGCATTGCCATAACAAGGCAGGCCAGCAAGGCAAATTTCATTTTATCTCCACCCCGGTTTTTTTGAGCTATATTATTGAATTTACCATAAAAACAATTATAAATAAACGATAGAAAAAGGCGGTACGCTTTTTGCGGACCGCCTTCTTTTGCTGATTCCAACTGCCTCCCGTACTGCACACCCCCGGAGAAATCCGGTTTACTCCGCTTCCAGTTCCAGTATGCGCGTTTCGGCGGCCTCTATTTTGGCTATGGTTTCCGTAAGCTCTTTGGAAAGCCTGGCGGCCTTGTTGTAGTCGGAATAAACCTCTTCCTTTTTGAGTTCCGCTTCCAGCCGGGCCTGTTCCTCTATCAGCTTGTTGAGCTGTTTGTTCAGCGCGAAAAGTTCTTTCTTGTCCAGCTTGCGCTCGTCGTAGTTCTGCGGTTTTTGCGGCTCGGCTTTATGTGCGGGCTGCGCGGGCGCGGGAGCTGCGGCCGCCGCCGCGGCAGCTTCGGCGGCTTCCTGCTGCATCGCGATCTGGCGGCTGCGGTAATAGTCGTAATTGCCGGGATATATGGTCAGCTTGCCGTGTTCGGTATGCAGCACGGTGTTGCAGACGGCGTTTAAGAAATAAACGTCGTGGCTGATAACGCACAGCGTGCCGTCGTAGGACTGCAACGCGCCCACCAGCGCGCTGACGCTGGGGATATCAAGGTGAGTGGTAGGCTCGTCTAGCAGCAGCAGGTTGGGGGGATTTAGCAGTATTTTTGCCAGCGCGAGGCGGCTCTTTTCCCCGCCGCTTAATACCGAAGTCGGCTTGAAAACGTCGTCGCCGCGGAACAGAAAAGCGCCCAGCAGCGTGCGCACGTAAAGCTCGGTGTGGCTGCGGCCGCTGTGCAGCGCTTCGGCAAGCACGGTCTTTTCTGGGTCCAGCATTTCGGTGCGGCGCTGGCTGTAATAGCCGCATTTTACGTTCATGCCCAGCTCGCGCGTGCCGGAGTCTATCTCCGTCACCCCGGCCAGCATTTTAAGCAGCGTGCTTTTGCCCGCGCCGTTCTTGCCGACGAAGGCAAGCCGCTGCCCGCGCTCCAGCTCGAAATCCAGATTTTCGTAAACCTTCAGGTCGCCGTAAGACTTGTTGACGCCCTTTAGCGAGAGCACTTTATGGCCGCTGCGCTCCGGCTTGGGGAAATTGATGGAAACCTTAAGCGAGTTCGTGGGCGAGTCTATAATCTCCATTTTGTCGAGACGCTTGAGCGCGCTCTGCGCCCGCGCGGCGGTGGACATGCGCGCGCGGTTGCGGCGCACGAAATCGTTTAGGCGCTTTATCTCGTCTTGCTGGTCGTTCCAGCGGGCTATCTGCTTTTCCTTTTCCAGCTCGGACTGTTCCACATAATTTTCATAGTCGCCGTGATAGACGCGCAGCATCTGGTTTTCCAGGCTGACAACGGCATGGCAGATGGTGTTTATAAAATCGCGGTCGTGGGAAATGACGACTATGGAGCCCTTGAAAGACAGCAGCCATTCCTTTAGCCATTCCACCGACGAAAGGTCCAGATGGTTGGTGGGTTCGTCGAGCAGCAGGATGTCCGGCTCCATAAGCAACAGGGAGGCCAGTTCGGCGCGCATCGCCCAGCCGCCGCTGAGCTCGTTTACCGGACGCTCGAAAGTCTCGTTTTTAAAGCCGAGCCCGGCCAGTATCTGTTTTGCCATCGCTATGGTGCGCGGGTCCGGGTTGAAAACTTTTGAAAGCGCGCATTGCAGCGCGGTGTCCGTGGACACTTCTATTTCCTGCTGAAGGTATCCCACCGTCATGCCGCGCTTTATCTGTATGGAGCCGGAGTCCGGCTCCATCTCGCTGGCTATTATCTTGAAAAAAGTGGATTTGCCGCAGCCGTTGGGCCCGACTATCGCGAAGCGGTCCCCGCTGTTTATCTGAAGCGATGCGTCGGAAAACAGCGTTCTGCCGCCGAAACTCTTAGAGGCGTTTTGTATTGAAATCATAGGTGTATCTACATTATCCCATTTATGGCACTGCAAACGCAAAGTGCGCGCGGTTTTGTAGAATTGTTGCATGGCAAGCAAGTCCAAACCCGGAACCGCAACGGATTTTTTCGACATCACGCTTACGCTGGATTGCAATAACGACTGCGTTTTCTGCCCCCGTTCGGAATTGAAACGGGTGCTGGTTCCGCTCGAGCGGCTGGAGCCCTTGCTTAAAAAACATCGCGGCGGCGTGGTGCTTACCGGCGGCGAACCTACCCTGCTTCCTGATTTGCCAGCGCTTGTAAAGCGCTGCAAGCAACTTGGCTGCAAACGTGTGGGCGTGATAACGAACGGGCGCAGAGTGTCCGACAAAAAATATATGCGCGCGCTTGTGTCCGCCGGGCTTGATGAAATAACGATTTCCATTTACTCCCATCTGCCCGCCGTGCATGATAAATACACGCGCAAAAAAGGCAGTTGCGCGCAAAGCTGGCTTGGGCTGCGCAACGCGATGGCGACCGGCATCGACGTTAAAGTGAATATGGTGCTTACCGCAAAAGCGCTGCCGCAAACGCCAAAAACTTTGGGCATGTTTAAAGCGATGGGGCTGCGTCAGGTTGTTATTATAGACCCTGTCGGTTCGCAGGATTATGCCGATTACGGAGGCGTCGCAAAATTGCAGGACGGAATGAAAGACTGTTCTTTTTCCTATCCTGAGTTGGTTGTTTTTCGCGGATATCCGCTGTGCGTCCTTATCCCCCGACGGGAAATGAACGAGATAGCGGACATGCTGGAGCGGGGCACCGATTGCGGCTGCCATCTGCGCTGGGAAGGCCAGCATCTTGAAAGCGCGGGGGGAGTCGGCGAAAAGAATTTCGACAAATACCGCCGCAGTGTGACAGAAGGTTTTTCCAAACCCAAAAAACTTTGCTCCGGCTGCCCGGCGGACGCGGTTTGCGCCGGAATACAAAAAGGACGCAAATTATAAACGCGCGACCGCTGGAAATACGGCGGCAGCGCGCTATCCATTATATCGCGACCGGTTTCAACAGAAACCGGTCGCTTTCCTTCTCCTATTTTTTTTGCGCGAAGTGTTTCAGGAATTAATTGCAACTCCTCAGAATATCGGTCCCCACTTTTTCCCTTAAAACTTCCGGTACTATTACCGAGCCGTCCGCCTGCTGGAACTGTTCCAGCAGCGCGGGGAAAAGCCTGCTTGTCGCAAGGCAGGAGCCGTTTAGCGTATGCACCAGTTCGTTTTTGCCTGTCTCGGAATTTTTGAATTTTATATCCGCGCGGCGCGCCTGATAATCCCCGGCGGTGGAAACCGAACTGACTTCCTTATAGTCGTTTATGCTCGGCAGCCAGATTTCTATATCGAAGGTTTTAGCCATTGCGGAGGTGCAGTCGCGCGCGGCCAGTTTTGTAACGCGGTAATGCACTTTTAGCTTTTGCAGCACGGCCTCGGCGCAGGCTATCATCTCGTCGAAGGATTTTTGCGCGTCCTGCGGCTTTGCAAGCTGCACCAGCTCCACCTTGTTGAACTGGTAGCCGCGTATGGTGCCGCGCTCCTGCGCGCCGTAGCCGCCCGGCTCGCAGCGAAAGCACGGGGTATAGGCGAAATATTTTTTAGGCAGTTCCTCTTCCGGTATAATCTCGCCGCGATGCAAACTGATAAGCGCGGTTTCCGCCGTGGGCAGCAGGAAATGCGATTTGGGACCGTTTACGTCCACATG
>Ga0326728_10004200_pt1 | contig 43195 bp, 32 predicted proteins | sample MB3enrmetagenome_FD_207602 | JGI IMG/M metagenome (GOLD analysis project Ga0326728, IMG submission 207602) | Lab enriched peat soil microbial communities from McLean, Ithaca, NY, United States - MB31MN | ecosystem: Environmental > Terrestrial > Soil > Wetlands > Peat | place: USA: New York...
ATGATCCCTCTGAAGGGCCGTCGAAGACTACGACGTCTATAGGCCAGGTGTGTAAGCGCGGTAACGCGTTTAGCTTACTGGTCCTAATCGCCCGTTCGGCTTGACCATAAATCTGCTGAACACACAAAAGCAGTGACGAGTGACAAGTGATGAGCGACGAACCAAAAGCTCGCTTCTCACGGAATCATTCGCCGCCTTTAACTAATAGACGCCACACTGTTCAGAAAGCAGTGACATTCTGCAAGTGACGGGTTTTTACTCGTCACTTGTCACTCGTCACTGCTCTTAGAGTTTCCGGCGACCTTACCGGAGGGGATACACCCGTTCCCATCCCGAACACGGTAGTTAAGCCCTCCAGGGCCTATGGTACTGCGCGCGGAAGTGCGTGGGAGAGTCGGTCGTTGCCGGGATTAAATTAGTCGACAGTCCATAGTTGGCAGTCGACGGTAAGAACCCGGGGGCGCACGTTGTGCGCCCCTTTTGCTGATGTGTCCATCTTGCCCCGGCCTTTGAAATCTTCAAATCGAGAAGTACCGGATTAAGCCGCGGAGGCAACCCACGATCCCGGGCTGGACGCGCTGCACATCTTGCTCGGCAACGCGCCCATCGAGGTAAGCGAAGAAGATAGGTCCGGCGTGTTCCTCGACCTCGGCAGACACGGGCAAACGGCGCCCACCACTGCTACCTGCTTTGCCAAGAATCGAAAATCAAGGGTTCAACGATGCCAAGAATCGCTACGGCCTGGAACATATCTGTCACCATGAACGCCACAGTGTGCTGGTCGTCTGGCTCCTGACCTGCTTGGCCCTGACCCTAGAACGGCTCTACCGCATTCGTTACCTCCACCGTGGTACTCACCCCATCCTGCAAGCCGCTGCCCTCTGCCAACTCCTCTGGCTTAGCTTGTCGCGCCCCATCCCTGACGACACCAGTTAACGGTTTCTCCCCTCCCGCCGCGCCCCAACACCATTGAGCTTCGCCTGGGTGCCTACGCCCCACCGGCGAAGTGCTCTCCAAAATGCCACCATCTTTGCCACGCCCCGCTTACAGCGTCCAAGCCGCGCTGTTTCCGTCTCCCCTACGCCCCTGCCCGCCAGCTTTCCGAAGCTGCTGGCCCTGGGGGCTTGAACCAAGCGCGCAGGCTGCCCTAGAATGCAAAGTGGGGACATGCTTCGATTCGAAGACATCGCGGGAGTGGTGCAGGGTTATCGTCCTGGGGAGGACCTGACGCTGCTGCGCAAAGCGTACGACTTCTGCGCCCTCCGCCACGGCGAGCAGAAGCGTCTCTCCGGCGAACCGTTCATCGTCCATCCGCTGGAAGTCGTTCACATCCTTGCCGAGCTCAAGCTGGACGTTGTGTGCCTGGCCGCCGGCATGCTGCACGACGTCATCGAGGACACGGGCACCACGCGCGGGACCATCGAGACGGAGTTCGGTGCAGAGGTGGCGCGCATCGTGGAAGGTGTGACCAAGATCGGGCGCATCAAGTTCATGAGCCGGGAGGAGCAGCAAGCTGAGAACTTCCGCAAGATGGTCCTCGCCATGGTCGACGACATTCGCGTCGTGCTGGTCAAGCTCGCCGACCGGCTCCACAACATGCGCACCCTCGAGTACCTGCCCCCCGAGAAGCAGGAACGCATCGCCCGCGAGACCCTGGATATCTACGCGCCCATTGCGCACCGCCTGGGAATGGGAAAGGTCCGGGGCGAACTGGAGGATCTGGCCTTCAAGTTTCTCGAACCCGACACCTACCTCGAGGTCAAGAAAGAGGTGGAAAGCCGCCGTAAGGTCAACGAGGGATTCCTCTCGGAAGTGCGCGAGCTCGTGAATACCAAAATGCAGGAGCACTCCATTCCGGCGCGCATCGAAGGCCGAATCAAGCGCCTCTACAGCATCCGGCAGAAACTCCTCAGGCAACACGTTCCCCTCGAGCAGGTTTACGACCTCCTGGCCGTCCGCATTATCACGGACAGCGTGAGAAACTGCTATGCTGCCTTGGGGGTGATCCACAACACCTGGCGGCCGGTCCCGGGCCGCATCAAGGACTTCATTGCCATCCCCAGGCCAAACCTGTACCAGTCTTTGCACACGTCCGTGATTGGCCCACATGGCCAGCCGTTCGAGGTGCAGATCCGCACTGAGGACATGCACAGGGTGGCCGAGGAAGGCATCGCCGCCCACTGGAAGTATAAAGACAGCAAAGAGGGCAGTGCCGTGGCGACGCGAGATGAGGAGCGCTTCGCGTGGTTGCGACACCTGGTGGAATGGCAACAGGACATGGGCGATCCGGGAGAGTTCCTCTCCACTCTCAAGATCGACCTTTACCCGGAGGAGGTTTATACCTTTACCCCCAAGGGGAAAGTGATCGTGTTGCCCCGGGACGCCACACCCATTGATTTCGCCTATGCCATCCATAGCGAGGTGGGCCACCATTGTATAGGCGCCAAGGTCAATGGCCGCATCGTTCCCCTCAAGTCCAAATTACGCAACGGCGATATCGTCGAAATCGTCACTCAGGCGCACCACAACCCCAGCCGCGACTGGCTGGCCATCGTCAAGACCTCGCGGGCGCGGAACAAGATCAAGCACTGGGTCAACGTCGCGCAAAGAGGCCAAGCCGTGGAAATCGGCAAGCGCTTGCTGGAAAAGGAGGCGCGCAAATACGATGTGACGCTTAAGAAAGTAAGCGAGGAAGATTACGTGCGGGTGGCCCGGGATAACGGCTGCACGACGGCGGACGACCTGCACGCGGGAATCGGATATGGCAAGTTCTCCGCGCGCCAAGTGCTCTCCAGGCTTGTTCCCTCGGCCCATCTCGAGACGGCCCATCCTTCCCGGCTTACCACCGTGAAACGGGCCCTGGGCATCTCCGGCGACACAGCCATCCAGGTCCACGGCCACGACGACCTGATGGTCTACCGCGCCAAGTGCTGTAATCCCATTCGAGGCGAGGAAATCACCGGTTACATCACCCGCGGGAAAGGAATTGCAGTGCATGCCAAGCACTGCCCCAACGTTCAGAATCTCCTTTACGATTCGGACCGGCGCATCGAAGTCAAGTGGGTGGGGCCCAAGTACAGCCTTTATCCCGTCAAGCTCACTTTGTTCACTCGCGACCGCCAGGGCCTATTGGCCGATGTGACCGGGGCAATCGCGGACGTGCATTCGAATATTCAGGATATCGAAGTGCGAACGGCTGACAGCCAGGCGCACATCGACGTCACCTTGGATATTGTGGATCTGGAGCACCTGGAAAAGGTGGTGTCTTCACTCCGTAAGATCGAGGGGGTTTACCAGGTTGAGCGAGTGGCGCATTGAACCTCGACCCCGCGTCAGTGAGAAAGAGACAAGAAGACGATGAGGTGCGCAGTCCTTCCCGCGCCAGCGGCCATCCAGCGTCTTACTTCGCTTTCGAGACTCTTCCCGAACGGATGCAGGACGTGCAGACGCGCAGGGTTTTGGGGACGCCACCCACGACGGCATGAACCCGGCGTAAGTTGGGGTTCCAGCGCCGCCTGGTGACGTTGTGGGCGTGGCTAATCCTGTTTCCATACGCTGGTCCCTTGCCACAAATCTCGCAAGCCAATGCCATAGCCACACCTCGTTATAGGATGAACACTCCTCCTCATTCTACCAGAGACAACCCTAAGTTGCCCAGTTCTTTGTAGGGAAAGCCCCTGCGGCAACCACCGGGCGTGCCCCTACGAGGCGTCATATTCGGACACGGATGCTTGGGGTGTGGAGTACAATACCTGCATGAGAAAACAACTGTGCCTTACTGCCTGCGTGACCTTCACGCTGGTTGCGGGGCTGGCGGTGTTCACCTCCTGCCGGCCGAAGACCGCTTCGGACCGCGAAACAGCGGCGAAAGTCGATGGCCAACCCATCTACCGCGACCAGGTCGAAAGGGTATACCGAAGCCGCCAGGGCGCTTCGCCCGAGGCTAACAGCCCGGAAGAGGCCATGAGCTTCAAGCTGAACGTCCTGGATGAACTGATCAACAATCAGATCCTGGTCGAGCACGCCTCCCACGCCGGCATCTCGGTTTCGGAAGCCGAGGTGGATAACGAGGTGGCCAAGCTTCAGACCCCTTATTCTGCGGAAGAGTTCAGGAAACGGCTTCATGATCAGGGATTGGAAATGGAAGATTTACGCAGAGAGTTAAGACGCAATATTATTATAACCAAACTTATCAACAAGGAAATCGTGTCGAATATCAAGATTTCCGACGCCGACATCGCCGACTATTACGAACGCAACAAGGCCAACTTCAACGTCCCTGAAACCGCTTACCATCTGGCTCAGATCGAGGTCACTCCCGTCGCGGACCCTGAGGTGCGCAACCTCAAGAACGACGATGCCAAGACCCCCGCTGCCGCCGAGCGCAAAATCCAGGCGCTTTACGCACGCCTGCGCGCCGGGGACGACTTCGCCACGGTGGCGCAGGAATACTCCGAGGATGCCCGAACCGCCTCGGGCGGCGGCGACATGGGCTTCATTCCGGCCTCGGCCCTGAATTCCACCCCTCCACTCAAGCAAGCCGTGCAGGCGCTCCAGGTCAACCAGTATACCGGGATCATTCGCAGTTCCTCCGGGTTCCACATCATCAAACTCCTCGGCATCGAGCCGGCCGCAACCCACACCCTTTCCGAGGTGCGAGTTCAGAATGCCATTCGCCAGACACTGATGAATGAAAGGCAGCAACTCCTGAAAGCGGCCTATATCGAGACGCTGCGCGACCGGGCGAAGGTCGAGAATCACCTGGCGGAGCAGATCGTCAAGGGAGAGCTAAGTCCGCCAGCCGCCAAATAAAGCCGCCGCGTGAGCCTCCTGTCATCCTGAGCGCAGCGAAGGATCGCCGCAGTTGCCTTTATCAACCGTGGCGTGCGGCGAACTGCAGAGATCCTTCGCTGCGCTCAGGATGATAGCGAGCGGGTGTCTCTCACGCGATTCGAATCAGCCGAAACCCTGCTTCCACGCCGGTTCCTTCCCGGGCGTAAATGCGCTGCACGCGGCCCGCTCGCGGGGCGCGAATTTCGTTTTGCATTTTCATCGCTTCGATGACGAGCAACCCTTGTCCTCCCGTCACCTCCTGGTTTTCAGATACCAGCACTCTGACAATCTTCCCCGGCATGGGGGCCACGATCTCCTGCGGGCCCTGCTCCCTAACCCCGGAGCCGCCGCGCTTCCAGCGCCGGGGATCTCGGATTTCCACCAGATAATTCCGGAGCCCAACGGTAACCACGTACGGGCTCGAGGCGCCTTCGGAGTCGCCCGCCCGCTTGCTGACCTGAGCTTCGTAAGACCGCCCATCGATCAGAATCGAGTAAACCCCCGGCGCGATCTCTTCCCGGTCGGCGAGCAGCGTCTCGCCATCGAAGGAAATCTTCGAGGTCGAAGAAGGCCGCGTGGTGGCCGCAGATGTGCCCTCTACCGTCTCCGTCAACTCAAATTCATGGTCGGACGTCTTCGAACCCGAGTGGAGCTTGATTGCCAGTTTCATCCGCTTCTCCAACCCTCCCGCCGGGGCCACCGGTTGAGCGCCGCGTCCCTGCCGGTGCTTTTCCAGGCGCTCGAGACCGCGGGCGCGGGAGTCCTGTTCTCTTGCCGCCCGTGCAAATGCAGGGCCGCGGCCAGTGCGGCAACACGCTCTTCCTCTTGTGAAGGCGGCTCTTCTTCCATCAGGCCTGCGGCCAGCACGCGGTCAATCAAGCCGGTATCCAGGCGTCCCGCCGCAAAGTCGGGGTGCTCAAGCAGCCGGCGGAAAAAGGGAATGTTGGTTTTGATGCCGAAAACCTCGTACTCGCCGAGCGCCCGGCGCATGCGCGCTATCGCTTCCGCACGCGCCGTCGCCCACACCGAGACCTTGGATAAAAGCGGGTCGTACTCCAGCGGCACCGTCCAACCTTCATAGACGCCGCTATCACGGCGCACGCCCGGGCCCGCCGGAACTTGGAGCCTACTTATATAGCCTGGCGAGGGGAAGAAATTGTTGCTGGGGTCTTCCGCGTAGATCCGGCACTCGATCGCCGCGCCCCGCATGCTCATGTCCTCTTGCCGCCACGCCAGCCTTTCCCCGGCCGCAATCTGAATCTGCTCGTTTACCAGGTCGATTCCCAGCACGAGTTCCGTGACCGGGTGTTCGACTTGCAGGCGCGCGTTCACCTCCAGAAAGTAGAAATTGCGGCTCTGGTCCACGAGGAATTCAACGGTGCCGGCGTTCCAATATCCTGCCAGCTTCCCGATGCGCACTGCGGTTTCTCCCATGCGCTGGCGCAACTCCTCGTCGACAAACGCCGAGGGGCATTCTTCCAGCAGTTTCTGGTGTCGTCGTTGCAACGAGCACTCCCGCTCGCCAAGATGAATCAGGCGGCCGTGCTGGTCCCCGAGAATCTGGATTTCAATGTGCCTGGGGCGGTCGAGGTATTTCTCGAGGTAAACCGCGGGATCGCCAAAAGCGTTTTGAGCCTCTGAGCGCGCCGTATGGTAGGCGGACTCGAGCTCCGCTGCCGAACGCACCAGGCGCAATCCCTTGCCGCCCCCTCCCGCCGAAGCTTTGAGCATGACGGGGTAGCCGATTCCCTCCGCAACCCGCTGCGTCTCCTCGAGGCTTTCGAGGTGGTGGTCGGTCCCGGGCACCACCGGCAGGCCCGCCTGGATCAGGACGCGCCGCGCGCTGGTCTTCGATCCCATCAACTCCATCGCAGACACCGGCGGCCCGATGAAAACCACGCCCGCATCAGCGCAAGCACGGGCAAATTCCGGGTTCTCCGCCAGAAAGCCGTAGCCGGGGTGAATCGCTTCCGCGCCGCTGCGTTTGGCGGCGGCGAGTAGGCGCTCGATGTGAAGGTAGCTCTCGGTCGAAGGCGCAGGCCCAATGCAAAACGCCTCGTCAGCGTAGCGGACGTGCAGCGACTTGCGGTCCACCTCGGAATAAACGCCCACCGTGCCGATCCCCAGTTCTCGGCAGGTGCGCATCACGCGCACGGCAATCTCTCCCCGATTGGCGATCAGAATCTTACGAAACATGGTGGTCCTTTGTTTTCAATGACATTCTCGCTTTGTTCCGGCAAAAATCAGCTTTCAGCAGTCAGCTCTCAGCTTTCAGCCAAGCCGTTCACACCGAGAGATGACTCGGGCCCAGAAGTTCCTCGGCTCCGCGGGACCCGGCCGGCAATGCCCGCCATCGGCACGCGACTTTTCCGTAGCGGTCCTTTGTTTTCATAAACATTCTGGCTTTGTTCCGGCAATTCTCGTAGCGCCGACCTTCAGGTCGGCTCTGGCCAACCCTCCTCATCCGTTGACGTGAACCCGGAATTCCCCTCCTTGCATAAGGAGGGGTCAGGGTGGTTGATTCCAGGACCGTTCCTTTATTTTCAATAACATTCCCGGATCGGTCGTCAAAAAACAGCTCTCCGTCGTCAGCCAAGGCGTTCGTTTCCGCGCGACAGGCCTTGGCTAAATGAAACAACTTGGCGCGGGCCGAAACTGGTGGTGCATGGCTCGATTTGACGCGTATTGCCCCTCTATCGAGCTGTTTTTCAGTTCGTTCTGGGTTCGTTTTGAGTTCGTTTTTTTGAGGTTTTATTGATTCCAAACGATTTGTTGAGTTCGTTTCCACGATTTTTGTATTTTTCGCGAGGGGTGATAACGTCTCGTTTGGCGCGACTCTGCGGGAAGGCCGAAGGGCGGGGGATGTCATGGTCGTGGGTCGCGAGAGAATACGCTGATTTCGTTCACTCCCGGTCCGCTTTCTCCCTGGGACAAGAAGACCGAGACCCGGCATCTTCCCGGCCTTCCGTCCCCCAAGGTCCATTCAGGTAGCCTAATCTAGGATAGGGAGCGCTTGTCAAGCGCTTTGCAGGGAATGGTGGCGGGCATCACGCAGGCGGTGCGATTTCGCGGTCCGCCCTCTGCCTGTCAAAAGACAGCCCTCTTCCTTGAGGGACATAAGCGCTCGGATAAGCGTGGAGGAACGATGTCAAATGCCCGAAGGGCATTAATATCATTAGCCGTAGGTGAAACCTACGGAGATGAAGCCCCCGCCTTTTGATATTCACCGACCCCGCAGGGGTCGAATGTTCGACCCTTTCAGGGTCGGAAACTGTTATTTGCCCCGCCCGCCCGTAGGTTTCACCTACGGCTAATGATCTTGGGTCCCTTCGGGACCCCAGGCACGCACTTATCCTAGCGCTTATGCCCTTGAGGGAGAGGGCCGTCTTTCTCGATTCGGCGCTCGGCCCTCTGGCTGACAGAATGAGGGATTAACCTGGCCCGGTTGGGTACGCCGGCAAATCAGCAGGCCGCGGAGGCAGTTTCCTGGGGTGTTCCTGGATTTCTTTCATCACCACCTCGATGGCCTTTTCGAGTTGCGGGTCGTGGCCTTTCATAACCAGGTCGGGGGTGTTATCCACCTCGATATCGGGGGCGACGCCGCGATTTTCGATCAGCCATTCGCCGTTCAGGCCGTACAGCGAGAATTCCGGCCGGGTGACGTATCCGCCGTCCATCAAAGGTATTTCGCCGCGAATGCCTCGCACGCCTCCCCAGGTGCGCATGCCGATGAGCGGACCCAGCTTATATTTCTTGAAGAAATAACTGAAGTAATCTCCGTCCGAAGCGGCATACTCATTGGTAACGCAGACCATGTGGCCGTAAAAGACCACGTCGGGAGTGGTGCCACTCTCAGAGTTGCGAGCGGAGCCCATTCCTGCCAGAATCCGGCGCAGGCGCTCGAAGATAAGCTGATCGACGAAGCCGCCGCCGTTGTAACGCACGTCGATGATCAAGCCTTCTTTGCGGACCTGCGGGAAGAATTGCTTCACGAATTCACTCAACCCGCCGCCGCCCATGTCGGGGATGTAGATATACCCGACCTTGCCGCCCGTAGCTTCATCCACCTTCTGGCGGTTAGTCTTGACCATATCGAGTTGGCGCAGAGCATACTCGCTGCCCAGCGGTTTCACCACCACTTTGCGCGCGCCTTCCTCGGTGGGCTTCGAGTTGACGGTGAGGGTGACATTCTCATTCACGGTGTTGATGAACAACTCGTAAGGGTTCTGCGGAACGCGCAAGGGCTTTCCGTTGACCGCCAGCAAGTAGTCGCCGGGCTTTACATCCACTCCGGGCTCCGTCAGAGGTGAGCGAAGCGCGGCGTCCCAATTCTCTCCAGTGTAGATCTTCTTGATTCGATAGAGCCCTTGTGCGGCGTCCGCCTCAAAGTCGGCGCCCAGCACGCCGACGTTGACGGGTTTCAAATTCGGGTAGTCGCCACCGCCCACGTAGGTGTGGGAGTTGGAGAGTTCTCCGATCATTTCGCCGATAATATAGGTCAAGTCGAATCGGTCGGCGATGTAGGGCAGCAGGGGCGCGTAGCGCTCGCGCTCCTTTTCCCAATTGACGCCATTCATGGCCGGTTCGAAGAAGTAATCACGCTCCTGGCGCCACGCCTCGTTGAACATCTCCTTCCATTCGGCCGGCGGGTCGACTTCGAGGCGGATCGAGGCCAGATTCAGCGCGCCATCGCCGGGGTGGTGCGGTTGGGCTTCAGGTTTGGCGTCGATGATGCCGTAGGTCTGCGGCACCGGCGCACCCTCTTCTCCGCCTCCGCCTGAAGGCGGCGCGGCATAGAGGATCTTTTTACCGTCAAAAGCAAGTGTGTAGTTGTCGGCCCCCGAGATCAAAACGCTGTCCTTCCGTTCGTTCATGTCGTAGGCGTGGATGGCCGACGATTCACCCGGCAAGGGGCCGGAAAGGCCGCCGATGGGCGACGTCGCGTAGTAGACAAAGCCGTCGGCCGCATTCAGCGCATGGCTGTTTTCCGGCGGCGTCGGCAAAGCCACCACCCGGTCCGCGATGCCCGCCAAGTCGATGCGGAAATCCTTGGGGACTTCCCGGACTGCGGGTGTTTCCCCAGGCTTCTTCTCCTCTTTTTTCTCTGCCGGCGGGTTCTCGGGTTTCTTTGGGCCGGCCTCATCACTCTTGGGGGCGAAGGGTGACGGCAGGTCGGAGCGCAACGTCACCAGGTGCACTCGCGTGGCCTTGGGATTGGCGAACTCGACGTCGTAAACACCCAGCACCTCGTTGTAGTCACGGTTCGATAAGAAGTAGAGATATTTACCCGCCGGGTCAAAAACAGGGTTCCAGTTGCTCGTGAACTCCGTGGTAACGGGTGTGATTTTCTTATCGGCCATCGAGTACAAATAAATCACTTGGTTTAAATTCTCAACCGCTTTGGCGTAAACAACCCACTTGCTATCGGGGGACCAATTGTAATCAGTAACGTCGGCGTACTTGCCTTTGTCGATTTGCACCGGCTTCTTCTCATCGATATCCACGTAGAAGAGCCGGGTGTCTTTGTCGGCGTAGAGCAGCTTCTTGCTGTCGGGCGACCAGACGGCAGGCAACCGATGCATTTTGCCGTCGAAGGTGATGCGGACTTCCGCCCCCGATCCGTCCTGGGGAATGATGTAAAGCTCGTCTTCGCCGGTGCGGTCGGAAAAGTAGGCAATCCATTTTCCGTCGGGCGACCAGGCCGCATATTTCTCCTGGATGCCCGGGGTTTGGGTCAGGTTGCGGATACTGCCTTCTTTGGCGGGCACCGTAAAGATGTCTCCGCGGGCAGTGAAGGCAGCGCGCTTGCCCTCGGGTGAGATGTCCCAGTCGGTGATCAAATGGCCGACCGCCGCCCAATGCTTCTGCGCCAGGGGCCGGTCGCCGGCCAGATTGATGGTGAGTTTGTGAGCTTTCTGGGACTTCAAATCGAAGAGGTAGAGGAACCCGCCGTTTTCAAAAACGATCGAGTCGGGTCCCAGACTGGGCCAGTTCACGTCGTAATCTTTGAAGTCGGTAAGCTGCCGAGTCTGCTTGCTCTTCAGGCTGTAGCTGTAAAGGTTTACGCGCTGCTCGGGACCGCGGTCGGAGCCGAAGTAAATCGTGTCGCCGTGCCACATCGGGTAAGTGTCGGCGCCCGGATAATCCGTGATGCGCTCGTAGGTGTTGTTCTTGAAGTCGTAAATGGCGATGTCCTGGGCCATGCCGCCCTTGTAACGCTTCCAGGTGCGGAAGTTGCGAAAGATGCGGTTGTAAGCGATCTTCGTGCCGTCGGGTGAAAATGAGGTGAGCCCGCCTTTGTCAATCGGCAACCGTACCGGCAGGCCGCCAGCGATGCTGACGCTGAAGAGCCGCCCGAACCAGTCGTTGAACGTGTCGCGGCGGGAGAGGAATAAGATGCGCTGGCTGTCCGGGAACCAGGTGATGACCATGTTGTTCGGACCCATGCGCTCCGGCATGCTCACCGGGTCGGGCAGGAAAGTCAGTTGCTTCGGTTCACCGCCTTCCGAGGGAATTACGTAGACGTTGAAGTTGCCGTCATATTGCGCCGAAAAGGCAATCCAGCGGCCGTCGGGCGAGAATTTCGGGAACAACTCGAGGCCGGGATGAGAGGTGATGCGCCGTGCTTCACCTCCCGAGGTCGAGGCCAACCAGAGATCGCCACCGTAACTGAAAACGACCTTGTCCTTGTAAACGTCCGGAAAGCGCATCAGGCGGCCTTCCGTCGCCTCTTGCGCAACCACAGATGAGACCGATAGGAACAAACAGAACGTGAGCCACTTCACAAGACGATACATCCATCCTCCCCCGTTAGGTCGCAATGAGCGGCAACCCCTGTTGAATTCTAACATCGGGCGTCATTCTACACCTCTTTGAGGCCGGTGGTGCGGGTTGATTGGTCTTCTGCTGTTGGACTGCCCTCTCCTTTGTGGAGAGGGTGTCTCGCTTCGGCGCTTTCACCAGCCGGGGCGAGACGGGCGAGGGGTCGGTTGCCGGGTCTTAGGTGGTGTCCTGAATGTGTGTTAGCTCGGTCTTTCGAGCTCGCAACTGGTATTCGGCTGTAACTTACAGCCCCGAAGGGGCGGCCTAGCAAAGCCCAGGCCAACGGCCTGGGAAAGGAGGTGGTCTTACGAGTCGAGCCCTGAAGGGGCGACCTGCGGGATTCGCCGTTATCACGCCCCTTCAGGGCTTGAGGCCGGAAACGAAATATCCTCTTGCCGCTTCCACCCAGGCCGTTGGCCTGGGCTTTGCTAGGCCGCCCCTTCAGGGCTGACACATCATCGGCAATGACCAACCCACATTTAGGACACCATCGGGTCTTACGACGGATTGACTAGAATGATTGACCATGGTACACTGGCAAAGTCAGAAGGGTAGGCGCCATGCAAGAAGTAGCCATTTCCGAATTCAAGGCCAAGTGCTTGGCACTGCTCGAGCAGGTGCGCAAGACCAAGAAGCCCATTCGCGTCACCCGCTTCGGCGAACCAGTCGCCGAAGTCGTCCCCCCCGGACCGACCGCAGCGGAAGCGGACTGGCTGGGCTCCATGGCGGACACCATGGAGATCGTGGGCGATATTGTTTCTCCTGTGATCGAGGAGACGGACTGGGAGGCGCTGCGCGATTGAGGCTGCTACTCGACACCCATATCTGGCTGTGGAGCCTGCGGGAGCCGGAGCGGCTTGGGGGTCGCGTCCGCCAGCTCCTCAGGGATCCAAACAACGAACTTTGGCTTTCTCCGGTCAGCACTTGGGAGGCGCTCCTGCTGAACGCCAAGGGTCGAATCCGCCTGCACGGAGATTTGTCGGAATGGCTTGCCAAGGCGACAGCTCATTTTCGAGAAGCCCCACTTACCCATGAGATTGTGCTGGCGGCGCGTCAACTTCCCTTGCCTCACCGCGACCCCGCGGATCGTTTTCTGGCCGCCACTGCCCAGGCGCTCGGTCTGACCTTGGTGACCGCGGACGACCGGCTGCTGGGGCTGGGGGAGATTAGGACGTTGGCGAACCGCTAACACGGAGGAATTCCCGCCGGCCTGCCTTTGTTCGGGCTTGACGTACCTACACAACGTAGCTACACTATTTTAATGTGGTATGAATGGAGTGAAGCCAAACGGCGATCTAACATTCAGAAGCATGGAATCGACTTCATTGAGATCGAAAGTTTGTTTGCCGTTACGACGGTCACGGCTTTGGACGACCGGTTTGATCACGGCGAGCCCCGGTTCACCACCCTGGGTTTGCTAAACGGCCGTGTAGTGGTCGTTGCGCATACCGAGACTAAAAAGGTAATTCGGATTGTCTCAGTTCGAAAGGCGACGAAGAATGAACGAACCATCTACTTCAGGAAAATCTCGGAGCGATTGGAAACGCGTCGACAGGCTGACGGACAAGCGAATCGGTTTTTCCGATACACCGGAATTGACACCTGAAAGGTTTGCCCGAGCTGTGGTGCGGCGTGGCCTGAAGCCTGTGATGCGGAAAGAACAACTCACGATTCGGCTAGACAGCGACGTGCTGGAATGGTATAGGCGACAAGGCCCTGGCTACCAGACCCTCATCAACGCCCTGCTTCGGGCCTATATGCAAGAACGTGCGAAGACAGCAGCGCGATAAAGTGTGAATTGTCATGCTGGGGCCGCCGTTTTGCGGAGGGAGAAGAGTCTTTGACGGCGGGCTCTCGCGCCACAAGCACAGGCAAGAGTGCCTGCGCTACCTCTCACGCCGCTTGGGCTTTGGATCCGGCAGAAAGATCGACTACCATTTCGCACTCGTCGCCGTAACTGCTGGAAGTGTGGAAGCCGAGTTTACGGAAGAGGCCGATGGCGCGGTAGTTGGAAAACTCTGTGGTGAGAAGGACCTTGCTGAAGCCCATCTCGAGCGACCAGGCCAGCGATAGCTCGCTCATCGCCGTTCCCAGAGTTTCCGCTCGATAGTCCTGATGGACGAAGATGGTGAACTCGATCTCGGGTTGGCGGATTGGGCAAAGAATGGTGTGCGCGACAATCTTCGTGCCATCCAATGCGAGCAATTGGTAGGACTTCTTTTGCAGCTGCTCCAACCAGCCGGTAATGCGTGGAACGTCCGGCGGAGGGAGGCCCTGGGCTACGCGTTTGGGCTCGAAGCTCGCGTACATTTCGACAAGGGCGGCGAAGTCCTCGCCCGCGCACGCCCGTACCTCGAGTTTCCGCCCCTTTCGGGTTCGGACCTCTTTGGGCTGAAATACGGCTTCTGGCGAACTGAACATGGCTTGATTGTAGACGGAGCACGCAATCGGCCAAAAAAGCCTGACTCGGAACTCCTCGCCCGCCAACTGAAAGCAAAGACGGCCATTACCACCGCCCCCTGCATCGGTTTGAAGCCTTGGGCGCAGCCCTAAGCCGCCCGAGGGCTGAGGGAAAACTCGCATACGTTCCTGCGAGGTGGATCGAGCAGGCCCTCAATGACGGGTACGGCCATCGCGATCGGGCCATGCGGGCAATCGACGCGGCCATTCACGAGTGCGACGAGGCGGTGGCCGCGATGCATTAGAGCGCGGCGATCCGCTTAGGGTGGGCGCAGCCGTTGCGGTCGCTCAGGGCGGCCACAAGGGCCGCCCCTACGACGATTACCTAAAACAGCAGGTGCAGCGACAACTGCAGGAAGCGCGAACTGCCGAGGGTGTGCTGAATCACGCCCAGGCTGCCCTGGGGAGGGATCGAAGGAGGTCCCTCATAGTAAGGAAAGAAATCCACATCGTTGTTGGGCGTGTCAAAATCGGGTTGGTTGAAGATATTGAAAGCGTCAGCCTCGAAGCGCAGGCGGTAGCGCTCCTTGAAGGAGAAATCCTTGGCCAGGCTCATATCGAAGCGCACCTGGAAAGGACCGCGAAAGGTGTTCCGGCCGGAGGTCCCATAAAGCGACTCGTAGTCATCGCACCCCGTCGCGTCGCAGGGAGGCACGCCATTGGTGCCAGGGGCCACAAACTGGGGGAGAAAATCATTGGCATTCAACACCGGCTTCCCCGCGTTGACGCCGTGAGTACCCTGTAGTTCCGCCTGTTTATAGCTCACCCCCGGTGAGATGGGTACGATGGGGTTTCCGATCTCGTCGTCCGTCCCGAAGTAGAGGCTACCCACCGAGCCCGAGTAGTCATACACGCTATAAGGCTGGCCGCTCTGGGCAACGGTCTGCCCACCCCAGGTCCAGCCGTTCACCAGGTATTTTAGCGCCTTGCTGTTCGTGTTGAGGCTCGGGAACGTGTAACTGTAATTGATCAGGAGCACATGGGTCTGATCAAAGTCCGCCGAGGCATAATTGGCTTTCGGAGTCACCGGATTGTTCCCCGTGACGAACAGGCCCAGTCCGCTTTGTTCATCGAGGGCGTGCGACCAGGTGTAAGAAGCGGTGAATCGCAGCCCGCTGGAAAGCCGCTTGGTCACCCGCGCCTCGAGGGCATTAAAGTTGGAGGTGCCCTCGGCCTCGTACATCACCGAATTCATGTCATAGCCGATGTAGGGTACGCGCACCGGGGCGTTGCCGGAATACTCATTGGTGTAAATGGGTTCGAGGTCCAGCGGAACCTGGCTCCCGTAAACGTTGGCCGCCTGAAGCGGGCTTGTGCCGCCGTAGGAATAGATCTGCGCATTGGCGGCGTTCGCCGACCACAGAGGGCTTTGCGGTGTGGCGATGATCGGCTGGTTGAATGGGACGGGCAGGATCTCATGCAGGCCGCGGTTGCCCACGTAGGAAATGTCGAACAGCCAATTGTTCGAGGGCTGATATTGAAAGTCGAGGGTCCAGTTCTGGGTGTTCGGCAGCTTGTTGCCAATGTCATATCCGCCGTACAGGAAGGGACCGAACAGATTTCCCGCCGGCCAGCATCCCGGATAACCACAGGCCGTTTGGGAGAGATTGGGCAGGTAGGCGAGGAAATTGGCAGCGTTGGCAGTCGGCGGCACGGGGGGAGCCGAGGCTGTGCCGAATGGCGCCGAAAGACCTCCGGTCTTGGTCGTGGCGGCAATTGGCTCGACGAAAGGCGGCGCCAGCGTCACGCCAAAGGGGCCATTGTAGCCCGAGCCGGCGCTAGGGGAGAAGTAACTGAAGAGTTCCCCGCGATCGTAGTAAATACCGTAGCCGGCGCGCACGGTCAGTTTGGCAGTGGGCGACCAGGCGACGCCGAGGCGCGGCGCGATGCCCCACTGGTGGTTGGTCATCAGGGAATCGCTGCCTCCCGAGGCGAATTCCAAACCCGAACCCGTCAGGGTATCCGAGGCGACATTGTAGGAATAGAGGCTAGGGTTGAAGCCGGTGAGCCGCCCGTATTTTTCCGAGAGTGGACCGTCAAAGTCCCAGCGCACGCCAGCCGTGACGGTCAGATTGCTCCGAACCTTGAAGTTGTCATTGATATACACCCCGGCGGTATCGGAACGGTAATAACGGCTGGCAAAACCGGAAAACGCATCCCCGCCGTGCAACTTGCCTTCCACGAAGGTCTCAAAATTGGTGAAGTCGGCTGTGGAGGCGCTGGTGTTGTTATTGATGACATTAAGCTGCGTGCGGTCCAATTGCCCGCCGAATGCGATGGTGTGCCGGCCTTTCATCATGTTGATTGAGGATTCGTATTCCCACTGATTCTGGTACATTCCGGCGTTGCCGAAACTCGCGCTGGGGCCAAATTCCAGACCATTCTGGATGGTGGGATCGGAAGTGGCGATATCGAACTGGGGGAAGGTCTCATAACCCAACAGGCTGATGCCCACGTCGCTGGGCGTAAAGTCCGACCCCGTCTGCGCGTAAGCCCGCAGGCGCGTGAAGCCGACATGCTGCTCCCAGGTGACCGTCGGGGAAAGGATGAAGGTGTTGGTGATCGTAGCGACGTCGCTACCTGCCGAAAGCTGTTGCGCGAAGCCCAACAAGGAACCGACCGCACCGAAGGGATTGGTGGTGGGATTGTCCTGAATATAGAACTTTCCTGACAGACGATCCCGGTCACTCACTTGATAGTCCAAATCAGCAATCCCCTGATCGACGGGCGCGATGGAGTTCCGACCCTGGACCACAGCGTCGTAGCCGAGCGTCGTGGCGGTAGTCGGGTTGGTGATTTGCGCGCTCGGAATAAGATACTGTCCGTTGGGCAGCTTGGCCTGCAACATGCTCAGCGCCGCGGGATTGATCTGGCTGGCGGTGATGGCGCTACTAAAGTTCGACGAGTTGACGGCGTTGACGATGCCAGCCGCGCTGCGATCGTCGGTGAGACCCAACGGCACGGTCACGTCCCTGGTTGATTCCGCTGCATCGGAGACGCGAACCCCCTGGTAGGAGAGGAAGTAAAACAACTTGTCTTTCTTGATGGGTCCGCCGAAGGTGGCGCCGAATTGGTTGCGATTCAGAAACGGATTGGGCAGCAACTTCTGGCCGGTGACGGGATTCACGCCGGCGGCATTGTAGAAGAAAGGCGTGGCGTTCAAATCGCTGTTCTGCCATTGCTCCCAAGCCGACCCATGAAGCTCGTTGGTACCCGACTTGGTCAGCACGCTCACATGAGCGCCGCTGTTGTTGCCCTGCGTGGCGTCAAACATCGCGGCGTTGACGGCAATCTCCTGGATGGAATCGATGGGGGGAGTGGGCAGCGCCTGGCCGATGGCGCCGTACACGGAAGTGCTGGTCTGAATCACACCGCCCGCACCAAAGTTCTCACCCGTGTTCAGCACGAAGCGGTTCTCACCCACCTGGCTGGTGGAGTTTCCATTGAACAGATTGTTGGTGCCGACGCCGTTCAGCGAGAAACTGTTGCTGGTGTCGCGGTTGCCATTGGAGAAGATGGCCTGGTTGCCCAAACCGGCGTTGGCGCCCGCACCGGCCAGGAAATCTGCATGCACGCCTGGAGTCAGAATCGCCAGTTGGGTGAAGCTGCCGGTGCCGAGCGGCGTGGACTGAATGGTGAGTTGGTCGACCACGTAGCCGTTGGTGGCGTCCGTCTGGTTCATGAGCGGAGTGGCCGTCACTTCGACCGTGGTGCTGACCGAGCCGACCTTCAGACTGCCGTCCACCGTGGCCGTCCGGCCCTCCTGGACCAACACCTGGGTGTGGGTCTCGGTTTCGAAGCCCTCTTTCGTGAAGGTCAACTCATAAGTTCCCGCCGGAAGATTAGAGATCGAGTAGGTCCCGTTAGACTCCGAGTGTGCCGTCACGTCAAGGTTGGTGGCCACGTTGTGCGCCTTCACCGCGGCGTTGCCGACGGCGGCGCCTGAAGAATCCAATACGGTGCCGGTAATGGTTCCCACGATTTGCTGCGCCAAATAAGGTGTCCGTGAGCCGATCAGCAGGAATGCAATCAGGCCCACGACCACGCAGGTACTCCGCAACAGGCTGACTTGGTAGCTCGTTTCTTGTTTCATATGCCTCCTCGCATCTCCGCTCCGGTTGCTTACACTCTCCCTGACAAAAACCCCCAGCACCAGACAAGCTGGCAACTGAAATCGTTTTAGCTGTAACCCTTGTATTAACAATACGAAACCTACAAGGGTGGCGTTACAACCAAGCTCTTTCGCAGGCTTTTGGGCTTTCGATTGTGATGCTGTTCAGAATGTGAAAGTGTAGAAACAGACTATTATAGCCTGTTGAAGCTATTGTTACAATTGTGTGAAGCACGTAAGTTTAGCGGACGCTTGGCGTTGGGGGGTAGCGCTACCCAACGGCAGACCTCCCGCTGAAACCAGCCACTTGGCGCCTGGCATCCGCCCTTAAGGTCGTTGCTGCACCGGAAGGAATTGCGCCAGGGCGGTGGGCGCGTTTCCGAGTGCGCGCGCCAGGCTCAGCTTGGCCAGATTGTGGGCAAACACACTGTCGATATAATCGAGGTTCGCGCCGGCCACCGATTCCTGTGACTGCACAACCTCGACGTTCTCGCTCACTCCGGCCTCGAAGCGCTGGCGAGTCTGGTGAAGTGTCTCCCCCATCAACTGGATGTTTTGCTGCGCCACTTGGACCTGATTGGCGGCTGCTTCCATGTCCAGGTAGGCGTTGCGCACTTCGCTTTCGATCTGGCTTCGCGTGTCCTCGAGTTCTGCACGCCGTTGCGAAAGGGCGGCCTGCGCCTGTTGAATGTCTGCTGCCGTGCGCCCGCCGTTCCAGATGGGCACGTTCAGCGTGGCCGAGACCGTAAAGGTAGGACGCAGTTCGGACGGAGTGCCAATGGTGCCGTAGTCGGCGCTGGCGGATGCCGAAGGGTAGCGTTCGGCACGCGCCGCAGCCAGGGCGCGCTCCGCCGCTCTTATCTGGGTCTCGGCCGCTTTCAGATCGGAACGCTGCGCGAACGCCTGCTTGATGGCGTCCTGCACGTTCAGGGGCGGGGCGGGCGCAAAAGGAATAACGTTGGAAAGTTCGTAGTCAGCCGCGGGAGGCAGGCCCGTCAGGCGGGCGAGGTTGATCTTCTGTTTGGCAAGATCGTTCTGAAGCGTCACTAAACGTTGCTGGTCGAGCAGCACCTCGACTTGGCTTCGATTAACGTCGATCTTGGTGGCCCGGCCAAACTTGAGCTGTTGCGTGGTGCGCTCAAAGAGAGCCTTGGCGGTGTCGAGTTGCGCCTGAGCTGAGTCGAGCCGCGCATGCGCAGCCAGCACCTGAAGATAGGCTCCGGCGACGGCCAGGACTACCAGGTCCTGGGCATCTTTGGCCGAAAGCTCTCCGGCGTGCGCCACCTCCCGCGCCGAACGGTAATTGTTGAGAGCGGTGAGATCGGCGATGGATTGCGAGACCCGCGCGCGGACATCCAGAACGTTGAAGGGTCCGACCAGGGAGGGAAGTGAAAATCCCGGGACACTGAAGTTGAAGCCGATGGATCGGATGTTGAATGTCTCTTCGACATCGTTGACATCTGCCCTGATGTTCGGCATGAGGGCGCTGCGCGCCGTGTGCGCCTGGCCGCGGGCTTGCAGCAGGGCATAGGTCGAACCCACGGCTCCCAGGTTGTGCTGCAGCGCGCGCTGGATCGCCTCCGCCAGCGATAGCTTGCCGGAGAAAGGAAGCTGCGCCGCACTGCTCGTGCTTCCGCTGTAAGCGCCCTGCACGGACACGGTGGAGTTCAGGGTATTCACGCTGGTCGTGGTGCTGGGTACGGCGGATTGCGTGGCGACCACTCCGCCCCCCTGGGCGTTTCGTCCCGAAAGGGGAAGCGGAGCGGCCTGCGTGGTGGGCGGAGGCGCGGCGCCGCCGAATTGTGCAGCAGCGTAACTTGCGAAGGCGATGACCTGCAATGCGGCAATGATCGCCGCTCGTCCCATCGGTACTCGCATACCTGTTCGTTTCATAGCTTATTTACCTTTCTTAACCATTGCGGTGGAATTCAAGCTTCCACCCAGGCCGTTGGCCTGGGCTTTGCTAGGCCGCCCCTTCAGGGCTGACCGACCATAGGTAATCACCAGCCGGCATGGAGGCCACTATCGCCAGACCCTCAGATCTGCCGTTTGAACAGCAGTATACAGCCTGTGATGAGCACCGCTGAAAAACTCGTTAGGATTACAAGGTCGAGGCCGATGCCGGCAAACCCAGTATCCTTCAGTAGCAGGTTCTTGAGGGCGTCCACGACGTAGGTGAAAGGGTCGACAAACGACATAGCTCGCAGCCATACGGGAAACCCGGCCGTCGGGTACACGGCGCCCGAAGGGAAAAACAGCAGCGTGTTAAGCACACCGAAAATGGCGCGCGGGACCAGGGGATCACTCACGCGCACCATCAGCAGAAACATCATGCTGATCATCGCCAGGGAGGTCACGGCCAGGACCACGATCAGGTAAACCAGCCGGGCCGGTTCCCACAAGTGCGGAATGCCGTGAAGGCGTAGACCAGCGCCGAGATGACGAAAATCCCCAGAAGAAAGATGAAAAAACGTGCCACTCTCATCGTGTCCTCATCTTGCAGCGGCCAGCTCACCTCGCCCAAGATTGTGACGAATTACCCCGCCGAATATCGTAACGGTGAAGATAATTCGTCACGCTCGCGCGTTCGTGCAAGCTATCCCCCAGGCGCCGCCAGGGGGCGGAGCCACTCATTCGCTCAATAGATTTTCGGTCACTGCCCTGAGCTTTTAGTATAGCGTAGCGCCAAAGTAACAGCAACCCGGCGCCCCAGGCCTGTTAGCGGCGGGGTTAACAGGAGGATGGCGCAGCCCTGCTTCTTGAGGTCTGCGCTCGATACGGCCCCGCAAGGGGCCGACGGTGAGTAGCCGCAGGTTTTGACCTGCGGATTACCGGAGTCTACCCAATTCGGGCCAACCCCCACGGGGTTGACCCATAAACGGCCGGCCCCTCCGGGGCCGAGATGTTGTACACTCTTCCGTTTCCGTAGGTTTCACCTACGGCTACTCACGGCAGGCCCCTTCGGGGCCCGTGGTCGCAAGTTGACGGCTTGGCTTCCGCGTTGCAAGCCGGCTGCTGCCAACTTGTGCAATCGATTTGGCTGAAGTAATATTACTGGCGCGTCGCAGCGATCGATCCTGGTGACCGATCGGCCGGCGCGTTTTTCAGTGTCACGGGAGCGGCCCGACTTGAGGAGGGTAAATGCGACGATTCGCCTACCTAACCACGGCAGTTCTGATTGCGGTGTGTGCGTCATCGAGTCTCAGCGGATCCCGCGCCAGAGCGGGACAGGCCCCGGGCGAGAATCCGCCCCAGCCCAAATTCCGCCTTCCCGCCGACGTGGTCGGCCCAACGCGTTACCGCGTCGACCTTACGCTCGTGCCGGACCAGGACACGTTTACCGGAGCCATCGACATCGACCTTAAGTTCGCCAAGCCGGCCGCAGTTCTCTGGCTGAATGCTGAAAAACTGCAGATCAAGGAGGCGGCGCTGATCATGGACGGTGACAAGGCCCCCGTCCAAGTGATTACCGAACCGCACGATTATGTCGGGTTCGCTTTCGGTCACCACGTTGGCCCCGGCGAGGCGACTCTCCACGCCACTTTCCAGGGTGAGATCAGCCGCAAAGACCAGCAAGGCATTTTCCAGATGAAAGACGGCGGCCAGTGGTACGTCTACTCGCAGTTCGAGGCCATTTGGGCTCGCCGGGCATTCCCCTGTTTCGACGAACCCTCTTACAAAGTCCCCTGGCAGTTGACGCTGCGGGTCAAGAAAGACCAGATGGCGTTTTCCAATACGCCGATCCTGTCCGAGACCGATAGCGGCGATGGCATGAAGACGGTGAAGTTTGCGGAGACCAAGCCTCTGCCGAGCTATCTGGTTGCAGTCGCCGTGGGCGACATGGAAACAGTGGATGCCGGGACGGCGGGCAAGAAGCATACCCACATTCGTGTCGTGGTTCCCCGGGGTCGCAGCCTAGAAGCCAAATATGCCGCCGAGACAACTCCCGCCATCGTCAACCTGCTCGCGAACTACTTCGGCATCCCTTACGCCTACGACAAACTGGACGAGGTTGCGGTTCCGCTCTTCGGCGGAGCGATGGAAAACGCCGGTCTTGTGACCTATGGGTCCGCCCTCATCATCCAAAAGCCCGACCAGGACACGCCCGGGCGCCAGCGCGAATGGGTGAGCGTAGCGTCACACGAACTCGCCCACCAGTGGGTTGGCGACCTCGTCACCACCGCCTGGTGGGACGATATCTGGCTGAACGAAGGCTTTGCCACCTGGATGACCAACAAGAATGTGAATAAGTATCATCCCGAGTGGAAAATGAATATCTCGGAGTTGAATGGCTACGAAGAGGCGATGGATAGCGATGCCCTGGTGAGTGCGCGGCAGGTTCGCCAACCCATTGAATCGAACGACGACATCGCCAACGCCTTCGACGGCATTACTTACTACAAGGGGTCGGCACTGCTTAACATGTTCGAGTCGTACATGGGGCCTGAGAAATTCCAACAGGGTGTTCATCGCTACCTGTTGAAATACGAGTGGAAGAATGCCACCTCCGCCGAGTTTCTTGCCGCGTTGGCGGGCGACGACAGCAGCCTTGCCTCGGCATTCTCGAGTTTCCTCGACCAGCCGGGCGTGCCGCTGGTCACCGCCCAGCTTGCCTGCCACGATGGTGCCGCGCAGGTTAATTTGTCCCAACAGCGCTTCTTCCCCTTGGGCTCTTCCGGCGCCGCGCCGCAATTCTGGAAGGTGCCTGTGTGCGTGCGCTATCCGGCAGGAACCGGCGAGGCTCGCGAATGCACTTTGCTCGAGCAAAAGTCGGCGCAGTTACGGCTCACGAAGACGACCGCGTGTCCGGGCTGGGTAGAAGCGAACGACGGCGCGAATGGGTACTACCGAGTGCTCTATCAGGGAGACCTGCTCGACGATCTGTTGAAGAACAACGCCCAGGTACTCTCTCTTCCTGAGAAAGTGGCGCTGATCGGTGACCTCGCGGCGCTCACCAGCAACGGCAAGATGCCCCTCGGAAAGGCATTGGCGTTGGCTCCCGCCTTTGCCCAGAGCCCTGCCCGCCAAGTCGTCACCAAAACCATGGAAATCACCACCGGTCTTCAAGACAACCTGGTCTCGGACGACTTACTGCCTCAGTACAGGAAGTACCTTCTGGCCCTTTATGGCGGACGAGCTCGGGAACTCGGTTGGAAGGTGCGGCCGGGCGAAAGCGAAGATGCTCGTTTCCTCCGCCGCGCGCTTCTAGGCGTGGCTGGCAATGAGGCTGAGGATCCGGAGGCCATCGCCGAGGCAAAAAGATTGGCGCTCGCCTGGCTCGACGATCATAAAGCGCTCGACCCGGACATGGTGGGTGTGGTCCTTTCCATCGCCGCACGCCATGGGGATCGCGATCTGTTCGACCGCATGCGTGCCGCGGCTAAGAAAGAGACCAACGAGAATTTTCGCGGAAATCTGATCTCCTGCCTTGGCCTGTTCCAGGATCCCGAAATCATCAAAACCGCTCTGCCTATCGCGCTAAGTGGGGAGTTCGACGTTCGAGAGTCGCTCGGCATCCTCTTCGCGCCCGCCGGAAGGCGGCAGACCCGCGACTACGCCTATGATTTCGTGAAACAGAACTGGGACCTCCTTGTTGCCAAGCTTCCCACTGACACAGGGTCTTACGCGCCTTATGTCGCCTCCGGATACTGCGACGCCGAGCATCGCAAGGACGCGGAGAGTTTCTTTACTGGCCGCTCCACTAAGTTTACAGGCGGCCCTCGCATCCTCGCCCAGGTCCTAGAGGGCATCGACCTGTGCATCGCCTATAAGAATGCCCAGGAGGCGAGCGTTACAGAGTTCCTCAAATCGTATACACCCGCCGCAGGCGCCGGCAGCCGATAGCAAGGAGCCTCGGCAGTCAGCCTGCGGCGAGTGTAGGTCCGCGCTCTTTCCGCAATTTGCGCGAAGAAAGGGGGTCAAACAACGCACGGTTCGCAAACTTGAAGTTTCAGGCGGGGACTACATCGAATCGCTGTTTCCGAACATAGAACTCTCCCGCAGCGCCGAGGCGCGGAGAGTCAAAAACAGAAGGTCTTTCTCTGCGTCTCTGTGCCTCTGTGCCGACCCTTTCGATTCTCCACGCCCACGTGCACTGGAAAAGCCACGGGCCTGGGAAGGAAGGTCCGAGCTGCCCAGCCCCGACAGAATTACGACATTATTACCGAATCCCCAGCTCCCACTCCGCACTTTTGCCAAGTACTGAAACTCCGCTCCGCACCATTTCGTCTGAGCCCTTGTAGTCAATAACACCATCTGAAAGGGTGTCGAGATGGGTCACAGGAAGTTTCAGTACATTTTGTCAGTCTTCTTGCTTTTTGCCTTTTCGCTGTTTTCCCCAAACCAATTCTTGGCCCAAATCCCGTCCGGCACGATTCGTGGCCAAGTGTCGGATCCCTCCGGCGCCGGCGTTCCGGGCGCTGTGGTGCAAGCGGTTTCTTCTTCGGGGCAGACCAGCGCCGGGGTTGCGAAGACCGACGGCAGCTATGAAATCCGCGGGCTCGCACCGGGCAAGTACACCCTGCGGGCCCAGGCCACAGGCTTCGCGATCTTTGAGCAGCAGAGCGTCGAGATTCTCGCCGGGCAAGGCAAAAAGCTTGACATCGCTCTCCAACTCGCCGAGGAGAAAGAACAGGTCACCGTCTCCGCGCAAACCACGCAGGTGAGCGAGGCTCCGCAGGAGAACGCTACCTCTCTCGTGATCAAGGGCGAGGACCTGCAGGCGCTCTCCGACGACCCGGACGAGTTGCAGTCCGAACTCGACGCGTTGGCGGGGCCGTCGGCGGGGCCGAATGGCGGCCAGATTTATGTGGATGGCTTCACCGCCGGGCAGCTTCCGCCCAAGGCGGATATTCTCGAAATCCGAATCAACCACAATCCGTTCTCCGCGGAATACGACAAGCTGGGCTACGGCCGCATTGAAATCACCACTCGCCCGGGCGCGAGCCAGCTTCATGGACAGATTCTAGGCAATCTGAACGACTCGGTTTTTAACTCGCGGAATCCCTTCGCATCGCAGGAACCCGGCTATCATTCGGAGTTTTTCAACGGCAGCGTTGGGGATGCGCTCAGCAGGAAAGCTTCGTTCTTCTTCACGTTCTTCCGACGCGACATTCAGGATAACTCGATTGTCTCCGCCTTTACTCTCAGCCCCGCGCTTGTTGAGACGCCGTTCAGCCAGGCGGTGGCCAGTCCCGCTACGCGCACCAATCTCAGTCCCCGCTTCGACTACCAGTTGAGCCAGAACAACGTCCTGACCGTGCGCTACCAGTTCTTTGACAACAACACGCGCAACGGCGGAATCGGCCAGCTCAGCCTCCCGACGCAGGGCTACAACACCCATAGCCTCGAACACACCCTCCAGGTGAGCGACACGCAGGTGTTCAGCGCCAAGGCGCTGAACCAGCTTCGCTTCCAATATCTCCACGACGGCACCGACCAGACTTCCCAGTACCTCGAGCCCACGATTTCCGTTCTGGGTGCGTTCACCGGCGGCGGCAATTCCAGCGGCGTCTCTTCCGATACCCAAAACCGCTATGAGCTTCAAAACCTGACGTCCCTGTTTATCGGCAAGCACACGCTGGTGGTCGGAGGGCGCCTGCGGGACGGCCAGGATTCGAACATCTCCGACGCAGATTTCAACGGCACGTTTACGTTCCCGTCGCTCCAGGCTTACCAGGCAGCGGAGCAGGCCCTCCAATCCTGCACGGCGACTGGCGGAACCGTGTGCCAGGCGAGCGGGGCGAGCCAGTTCCTGATCGTCACTGGGCAAAAGTTAGCCACGGTCAACCTGCTGGACGTGGGCCTCTTCGCGCAAGACGACTGGCAACTCCACCCCGGCATGACGCTGAGCGCGGGCTTGCGTTGGGAAACTCAGAACCACATCCACGATCATTCGGATTTTGCCCCGCGCCTGGGTTTTGCCTGGGGACTTCGCCGCTCGCAAAAGGGGCCGGCGAAGTCCGTCCTGCGCGTTGGATCGGGCGTCTTCTACGACCGCTTTGCTTCCAACCTGGTGCTCAATGCGGAACGCTTGAACGGCATTAATCAGCAGCAGTTCATCATTTCTTCTCCTGATTTCTTCCCGAACATCCCGTCCCCTAGCACGCTCCCGAGCCTCGCTAATACCCTTCCCAACAGCTATCAAATCGCCCCCAATCTGCGGGCGCCTTACGTCTGGCAGTCGGCGGCGAGCCTCGAGCAGCAAGTGACCAAAAACGCGACGCTCTCGCTGACCTATCTTCACTCGCGCGGGCTTCACCAGTTCCTGCTCGATGACATCAACGCGCCTCTTCCGGACACGTTTCGCCTAGGCGATCCCGAGGCCGGTGTGCGGCCCTTGGGTAACGCCGCCGGCAACCTCTATCAGTACGAGTCCGTCGGCCTCTTCAACCAGAACCAACTGATCGCCAATTTCAATATACGGTTGGGCACGCGGCTTTCCCTGTTTGGCTATTACACCCTGAACTACGCCGATTCGGATACGACGGGGAACAATCCCAGCATCGCCATGAACCCGTACGACATTCTGGAGAGCTATGGCCGGGCGTCCTTCGACGTTCGCAACCGACTCTTCTTGGCGGGCACCTGGAATCTCCCGCACCGCTTTAGCCTGAGCCCTTTTTTGGTGACCTCCTCCGGCGCCCCTTTTAACGTTACGGTGGCCCAGGACATGTACGGAACTGGGAACTTGTTGAATTCCCGGCCGGCCTTCGCTGCGGCCGGCGAGTCCGGCACCAATATTGTGGAAACCCGCCTCGGCACTTTTAATATTGCCCCGCAGGCCAACCAGGCCCTGATTCCCGTCAATTACTTTACCGGGCCTGGCCAATTCACCCTGAACCTTCGCCTCAGCAAGACCTTTTCTTTCGGGAAAGAGGTTACCAGGCGAGCCTCGACCGCCGGCGGTGGAAGCGGCGGTGGATTCGGCGGAGGAGGCGGCAGAGGCGGCGGTGGTGGCGGGCGGGGTGGTTACGGTGGCGGCGGTGGACTCGGCGGCCGGGGCATAGGAGGCGGTGGCGGCGCGGGCGGTTTCTTCGGTCAGGGTAATAACGGAACCAAGCGCTATAGCCTCACCTTCAGCGCCTACGCTCGGAACGCCCTAAATAACGTAAACCTCGGTTCGCCCGTCGGTCTGATTGGGTCGCCCCTGTTCGACCAGTCAAACTCGCTGGGCGGTGTCTTCGGCGGCGGCGGGTCCCAGGCGGCCAACCGCCGCATAGACTTCCAGGCGGTCTTCAGCTTTTAGGATGAGGTTCGAACCTGCTACATCGGAACATGCTGAAGGGGGTGAGTTAGCTGCAAGCTGAGGGCCGACGGCTGGCCGCTCCAGCGTCAACCTCCCAGCGGCGAGTCGGTTGATCCCGCCGTGGCCGTGCTGTTTTGACGAATCACAGCCGACTGATCAGTGTAATAGAAGTTCGTCCCCGTGGTTCCGACAGTGGTGGGAGTAGCGGTTATCGAGTAGGTGTTGATCCTGCCGCTGGGGTCCGCAGTCCCGCTGTTATATGTCAACTTATATCCACTCTTAACGCTGGTGGTGGCGGCGGCGGCGCCACCGGACAGGACGCTGTCGATCAGCCCCGCGCCCGTAGCGGTAGGATTACCGGAAGTCGGCGGACCCAAATCACCCAGAGTCGCCGTGTAACCTGTGCCGTAAGTCGTCGAGTAGTTAATCTCCGCTGTGTTGAGCGTCCTCAGTGATCCCACTGCGGAAGCTTGGTTGGCCGCAATACGCGAACGCAGAAGGTTCGGAATAGCAATTGCGGCGATGATCAAAATTATGGCAACAACAATCAACAACTCAATAAGTGAAAAACCTTGCTCCCCTTTTCTCACTTAAGAATCCTCCGGGTATTAAGCTTGCACATAGTTAGTCGAGGAATGTGGTGCATTTTTCTTGCCAAGTCGGGACCCAAAACAGCCACATCGACCGGGCGCCAAGCTCTTATAATGCAATGACTTTGCTTGCAGTTGCGGATGCTTGGCGGGTTCGCCGCTGAGGCGCCGCTACCACTTTTCGTCTAGCCCGCTGACAGAAATTGTCATTGCATGAAGAGCAAAACCCGATAGACAGAACGCCAACCGAGCGTTACAAAGCATGGAGGGGACATCGTGTCGACTGAGGGCGACATGCACAAAGTGACTGAAGGGTCATCTCGCAAGAACCGGCTGGATGACTTGCGAATGCCTAATCCCACTGGCGTTGAGCAAGTGAGGCGGGACGGTGGGAGTGTCACTTCTCTTGCGACTTGAGCGCCGAGCGCAGCTTGTCGGCGAGTATCCCGGAGCCCTCGGCAGGAGGAGCATTGCGCTCCGTCCACTCGCGCACTTCCTCGGCCTCGCGCGCGTCCATGACTGCCTTCGCGCTCAGGCGAATGCGCCGGCCTGACGGATCGACTTCCAGCACGATAACCTCGACGTCCGCGCCGACCGGAAAGGCTCGCTGGACATCGCCTTCTTTCGCGATGCCGGTTTCGCTCATTGGGATGACGCCGGTACGCCCGGGGGCCAGGAAGACGAACACGCCGAATTTCTCGTATCGCTCGACCTTTCCCGTCAGGCGCGCGCCCGGAACGATGCCAGGCCGGGCACCCGCAGCCCCCTCGGCCTGCGTCCAGCCTTCCTGAACGAGCGCCACGCCGATCCGTTTCTGCTCGAGGTCGATGGCTAGAATCTCGAATGTGCCCGCCATCCCTGGAGCGACCTGGGCCGACCAGCCTCCTGATCGTCCGGTCGGCGCGAACGTGGAAGCATGGGCCAGCGCCTCGACGCCCGGCTCGAGCTCCACGAACGCGCCGAACTCCGCCACGCGCGTGACGCGGCCAGGCAGCCGTTGGCCTACTTTGTAGACCTCGGGCACTCTCGACCAGGGGTCGGCGGAGAACTGCTTCAACCCGAGCGATATCTTCTGCTTTTCCTCGTCCACGCGCAGGACCTTGACCGTAATCTCCTCGCCGGCTTTGACGATCTCCGCAGGGTCCGACACGCGGGACCACGCCATCTCGGACACGTGGAGCAGCCCCTGGACACCTGCGCCGAGATCGACGAACGCGCCGAACTCGCGGACGGAGGTGACACGGCCGGTCATGACTGCACCGGGGACGATCTTGTCGCGGAGCTTGGCGGCGTTCGCCCGCTGCTCGTCCTCGAGGAGCGGGCGCCGGGCAACGACGAGGTCCGAGCCGCCTTCCTTGTACTCAATGATCCGGAATTGGTAGACATGCCCTGCGTGCGCCGACGGGTCTGCGCCGCGAAGGTCGATCTGGGAAACCGGACAGAACGCGCGACGCCGGCCGATGCGCACCTCGTAGCCGCCCTTGACCTCCCGCTCGACCTTCCCTTCCACCGGCAGGCCGGTTTGAAAGGCGGCTTCCACCTGCCGATCGCTCGCCGCCGCTCCCGCCAGCTTTCTCGAGACCTTCAGCCCCCCTGCCGTCGATACCACCATCACCTGAACGCGGTCGCCCAGCGCCACTTCGAACTCGCCTTCGGCGTTCTTCAGTTCGGCGAGATCCATTACCGCCTCGCCCTTGCGGCCAACGTCGACTAACGCCACCTCCGGGCCGATGGAGACGATCCTGCCCTCAACCAGTTCGCCTTGATCGAGGCGCTTGGCCTGGACCGAAGCCTCGAACATCGCGGCAAAGTCTTCCGGCTGATCACTCACAGCACGCTCCTCGTCATGATTGCGCTTCGCCCGCCGGCACTCATTCCCTCGCGCGTGCACGAACGGACACCCAGCGATTGTACCAGCAGGATCAAATCATAAGAAGAGGGAAACGCCGGGTCAGCAATCATGGGGAAATCGGTTCCCGCTTCGGCCGATATTGGTCCGATCGTCTCAACTCTCGCGCCCTACCGGTCTCGGGTTACACCGGCGTCACGTTCTGATCTACGTCTGTGAAGGGCAGTGCCTCAACCGGTGCGCAGGAGGAGACAAGTGATGTCGTCGTGCTGGCGGGCGTAACCCACGAAGGAGTCCACGGCCGAGAGTAGGTTTTTCAGAGTGCCCTGCGCGCCCGCGCCGCCGCTGGATGTCACGACATCCAGAACACGCGGCTCCCCGAACTCCTGATCGGCGTCGTTCACCGCTTCGATTAATCCATCCGAGAAGATAACCAGCAGGTCGTGGGGGCCCATAGTTACGGCGCCGCAAGTGAACTTGGCGTCGGCGTTGATGCCCAGCGGCAGGTCTCCCGTCTCCAATCGTTCCAGGCTTCCGGAAGCCCGCCGGAGAATGGGAGCGTCGTGCCCCGCGCGAACGTAGGAGAGCTCGCCGCTCCCGGGATTTAACTCTGCAAAAAAGCCGGTGGTAAAGCGGCTACCGCCCAGGCTGTGGGCGCAAGCATAGCGGTTCAACCCTTCCACCAGTTCGAGCAGGGTGGTAGGAGTCTCCGCCAGGGTCCGCACGCTGGCTTGAAGAGTGGCCATGAGCAAAGCCGCGGGAACGCTCTTCCCCGCCACATCCGCCACCACCAGCATCAATCGCTTCGCATCGGGCTTCGAGCCCGGGGAAGCACGCAGGAAGGCGTCGTAGTAGTCTCCGCCCACGGTATTGGCGGGCCGCGAAATAAACGCAATCTCGACGGCCGGCACCACGGGGGGCACCGCAGGCACCAGCCAGCGCTGGATATCGCGCGCAATTTCCAGGTCCCGCTTCATGGTGATGCGGTCGGCCAGTTCGAGCGCCAACAGAAAAAGCAGCGCCGCAACGGCAATCAGCACGGCCACGAAATTGTTGGGCGGGTTCACCTCGTAGTTATGCTGGGAATTGGAGACTGAGATCAGGACTTGGCTATTGAGCAGCGCCATAATGGCAAAAACCAAGGCAATGAGCAGGAAGACGCGCCGGGCCGGCGAGAGCTTCATCAGCATCGCCCAAAAAAGCGCGCTGGTGGTTTTCCGGAATCGCCGGCCACGGCTTTCCTTGCGCAGCGCCTCCCAGTCGATCTCCCGCGTGTAAAGGCTGTAGCTCTCCCGCGCCTCCGACCGGAATTGCGACCAAAGCTCTTGTACCGCGATGCCTTCGGTTACTCTCTGCCAGAATTCTTCAATCCTGTGTACGAAGCGCGTCAGGAAGTTGCCCGCGCGTACAGCGTGCCTTTCGATATCGGGTTTGGGGTTGAAGGGCATAGTAGAGATTATAGGCGTAAGAGGTGCCAGGTGTCAGGTGCCGGGTGTCAGGGCTCAGGCGGAAATTGTGAATAGTGAATTCTGAATGGTGAATTGCGCGGCTTGCTGTCTGCGCCCGGGTACCTTTCCCCAGCCCCCAGTCCCTTGCCCCCAGCCCCGTTTGCGCCTGACAACTGACGACTGACGACTGACAACTGACTAAACAAAATCCCTCCCGATCAGCCGCTCAATGCGCTTGCGGATGGGCGGATGCGTGGAAAAGAGGCTGGAGAAGACCGCACCGGGAGTGAGGGGCTGCATGATGTACATGTGCGCCATGGAGGGTGAAGCCTGCATGGGAATGCGCTTCGACCATTGGTCGATCTTGCTCAGCGCCCGCGCCAGAGCTTGGGGATTGCCGGTGATGTGCGCGCCGCTGGCGTCGGCCTCGTACTCGCGCGAGCGGGAAATGGCGAGCTGGATAAGTGTGGCCGCGAGCGGCGCCACAATCATCATGGCGAGCGCGGAGAAGATCCCTCCGCCGCGCCGATTGTCACTGCGTCCGCCGCCAAATCCCCCAAACAGCTCACCCCAATAAACCATCCGGGCAATCAGGGTGATGGCTCCGGCAAGCGTGGCCACCACCGCACTGATGAGGATGTCGCGGTTCTTCACGTGGCCGAGCTCATGCGCCAGCACGCCTTCAATTTCCTCGTCGTCGCAAATCTCCAGGATGCCGGCCGTGACCGCCACCGAAGCGTGATTGGGATTGCGGCCCGTGGCAAAAGCATTCGGTGAATCGGTTGGGATGTAGTAGATCTTGGGGACCGGGAGGTTCGCCTTGGCGGCCAGGCGCTCCACAATCTGGTAAAGGCGCGGGTTTTCGTCGCGCGCGATCGGCTTCGCGCCGCTCATCTTCAGCGCGATCTTATCGGAAAAGAAGTAGCTGCCCAGGTTCATCACCGCGGCCAGCACCAGGGCGAACGTCATTCCCCGTTGCCCGCCCCAAAGCTCCCCAATGGCCAGCAGCAGTCCGGTCATCGCTGCAAGCAGAATTGTTGTTTTCAGATTATTCCACATAATTCCAGGCTCCTATCATCCTCACCGTCCTGCACTGGATTAGATGCTCTGCAATCGTTTCATGGCCATCATCAACTCAAGGTTCGCAGCAGCCGGACCCGAGAGTCGCGTGCGAACGCCTTGTACAGCCTCTCGTCAGCAGTTACAAGATCGCAGCCCTCTCTTCTGGCAAGAACAACATAGAGGCAATCGTAGACAGGATGATGCTGTCGAAAGGCGATGCTCAGAGCGGGCTCAATAAGCTCTTGAACGCTACTGAACTTGAATTCAACCCTCTGGAATCCGTCGAAAAGACCCATCGCAGAAGCTCTGTCGAGGTCCCCACGCTGAGTCCGTTTCCACAGTGAGTTGGCAACTTCGGCAGGGAGGATTTCCGGGGCCAATAGCTGCAACTCTCCGCTCTCCGCTGAATCCAGGATAGCCCGGGCCTTCCCCGTGTCCGGCTCAACAAAAAGCCACTTGGCGGCTACGCTCGCATCCACAACAAGGTTCATCGCGTGTCCCGATCCTCCCGGATCAACTCCCACATCTCATAATTAACGGGAAACTTCTTCGAGATTTCCGCGCGAAGGCGGTCCAGCTTGCGAATTGCTTTCTTCATCCTCCGGCGCCTCTGCGCTTGCTGTGCTTCGTTCCCCAAGAGCACAAGGAGCTCCGAGTTCAGGCTTCGCTTATGCTGCCTTGCCCTTTCCTGGAGTTGCTTGTAGGTTCCTTCGGGAATATTCCGCACTGTGTAATTCGCCATACTGCCTCCGACATCAAGATGATATCATTTTGATGTCATTTTTGAAATGGCATGCGGAGGGGCCGAGGATTGGGGGTACGAACCGCACCTAAGCGCCGCGCCGCCAGGCATGAACGGACGAGCGCCAGGCGGAGCTGGGTGGAATCATTCCAGTACTTTGTCCTTGCCGGTGGACTCCGGCTGATCAACATCCACGGAAAGACAGGCCTCAATGGCCTCATGGACGTTCGCCATCAGCTCTTCCACGGTTTCGCCCTGCGTGGCACAGCCGGAGATAGCCGGCACTTCCGCCCAGTAGCCACCTTCCTCCGCTTCGTGCATCACGACCTCGATTTTCAACGGCCTGCTCCTCTCTGTCCAAAGTTATACCGTGAGACGACTCAGGGCGGGAGGATTACATGAGCTTCATGAACCCTTCGACCGACAACTCTGCATCCCGCAGAATCTTCCTAAGAAGACCGCGACCGACCACTTTATAGTCGGGAACGGTAATCGATATCCTTCCGGGACAGGCGAGACGGATGTGGCTCCCCCGCTGGCGTACTTCCTGGTAGCCGACTTTAGCCAGCGCCTTGACAATCGACCTGCCCGAAAGGATTGGTAGTCGGGTCACGGTTATAGTGTGATGGTGTGCAGACTCAGTTCTTTCGGGTGGTAGGCGTTCAACATGTCCCGATTCTTCTTCTCTTCGAGGATCAGCTCTATTACTTCTCGGATGTTTCGGAGGGCCTCGTCAACAGTTTTCCCTTGGCTATAGCAACCCTCAAAAAGGGGACACTCCACCACGTAGAATCCATCGTCGTCCCTTTCAACAAAAACCGGGACTTGCGCGTCGCGGTGTTTCGTCTTCGCGGGCCCATTTGGTCTTCTCATGGTTTGATCCTAGGGCATCACGCAGCAAAAATCAAACTGGGGCTCGGTACCGCCCTCCGATAACACTTTTTACCGGGAAAAGTGGAGCTTGCTGCTGGAAGTTGCTCAAATACACAGGCCCACGTCTCACTTTCGATTGCGCCTCATTTTCGTGCGGTCTTCGCCGTGGCACGCTCGAACGTCATGGTGCCTTTCTTCAGGTCTGCGTCCACTGCAATCGTTTCGCCGGGCAGGACCTCGCCGTCCAGGAGTTTCATGGCCAGCGGGTCCTGGATCAGCCGCTGAATGGCCCGTTTTAGCGGGCGCGCCCCGAACTGCGGATCGTAGCCTTCGCGGAAGAGCAGCTCCTGCGCGCGCGGCGTCAGCTCAATCTGGATCTTACGCTCGGCGAGCAGTCTCTTCAGATAGGTCAGTTGCAGGTCGATGATCTTTTTGATGTTCTCCTTGCCCAGCGGATTGAAGATCACGATTTCATCGATGCGGTTCAAGAACTCGGGACGGAAGTGTTCGAGCAGCGCCTCGTGGATGCGCTTTTTGAGCACTTCGGAGATCACGGCGGGTTCATCGGCCCCGCGAGCGTTCATCGCTTCATGGATGTAAGTGCTGGCGATGTTGGAGGTCATGATGATCACCGTGTTTCGGAAGTCCACGGTGCGGCCCTTGCCGTCGGTCAAGCGGCCTTCATCAAGGATCTGGAGGAAGATGTTGAACACGTCGGGGTGCGCCTTTTCGATTTCGTCAAAAAGCAGCACGGAATAAGGGCGGCGGCGCACTTGCTCGGTGAGTTGCCCGCCCTCCTCGTACCCGACGTAGCCCGGAGGGGCGCCGATCAATCGCGCCACCGCGTGTTTTTCCATGTATTCCGACATGTCGATGCGCAGCATGGCGCGTTCATCGTCGAATAGGAATTCCGCCAGCGCCCGCGCCAGCTCGGTCTTCCCCACGCCTGTGGGGCCGAGAAACAGGAATGAGCCGATGGGCCGCTTGGGATCGGAAAGCCCCGCCCGGCTGCGCCGCACCGCATTCGCGACGAGCTTCAAAGCTTCGTCCTGCCCCACCACACGGAGCCGCAAACGGTCTTCCATCTGCACGAGCTTGGCCACCTCGCCTTCCAGCATCTTAGAGACTGGAACGCCCGTCCATTTCGAGACCACCCGCGCCACGTCCTCCTCGTCAACCTCTTGCTTCAGCATGCGGCCGGTCTTCTGCATTTCTTCCAGCTTCGCAGTGGCGGCCGCCAGTTGCTTTTCCAGGGTCACCAGCTTGCCGTAACGGATCTCCGCCGCCTTGTTCAGGTCGCCTTCCCGCGTGGCGCGCTGTTCGTCGCCCTTGGCCTGCTCGATCTGGCTCTTCAGGTCGCTGATGCGGGTGATGACTTCCTTTTCTGCCTTCCAGCGCAGCTTCAACCGGCTGGACTTTTCCTTGAGCTCGGCCAGTTCCTTCTCCAGCTTTCCCAGACGCTCGCGTGAGCTGACATCGTCCTCCTTGCTCAGAGCTCGGCGCTCGATCTCGAGCTGGACGATGCGCCGCTCGATCTGGTCGATCTCCGCCGGCATCGAGTCGATCTCGATGCGCAGGCTGGAGGCGGCCTCGTCGATGAGGTCGATGGCCTTGTCCGGCAGGAAGCGATCCGCGATGTAGCGTTGGGAGAGCACAGCGGCGGCGACGATAGCTGAGTCCTTGATCGTGACCTTATGATGATCCTCGTAGCGTTCTTTAAGCCCGCGAAGGATGGCGATGGTGTCCTCGACACTGGGCTGGCCAACGTAAACCGGCTGAAAGCGGCGCTCGAGCGCGGCGTCCTTCTCAATGTATTTCTTGTACTCGTTCAGCGTCGTCGCGCCAATGCAGCGCAATTCGCCGCGCGCCAGAGCGGGCTTCAGCATGTTGGAAGCGTCAATGGACCCTTCCGCCGCGCCGGCGCCCACCAGGGTGTGCAGTTCGTCGATAAAAAGGATCAACTGGCCGCTCGACTCCTCAATTTCCTTGAGCACGGCCTTCAGGCGGTCTTCAAATTCTCCCCGGTACTTCGAGCCGGCCACCAACGCCCCGAGATCAAGTTGCACCAGGCGCTTCGACTTGAGCGACTCCGGCACATCCCCGGCCACCATGCGCTGGGCAATGCCCTCCACGATGGCCGTCTTACCCACCCCAGGCTCGCCGATCAGTACGGGATTGTTCTTGGTACGCCGCGAAAGCACCTGGATAACCCGGCGCACCTCGTCGTCTCGGCCAATCACCGGATCGAGCTTGCCGCGCCGCGCCAGTTCCGTCAGATCGCGCGCGTAACGTTCGAGAGCCTGGTATTTGTCCTCCGGGTTTTGGTCGGTCACGCGCTGCGTGCCTCGCACCGAAACCAGAGCCTTCAGGATCGCGTCGTGGGTTATTCCGTGCCGCGCCAGAATGCGGCCGGCAGCCTCTTTCGACTTCCTCGACAACGCCAGGAGGAGATGTTCAGTGGAAACAAACTCGTCCTTGAATTGCTCGGTCTCCTTGGCGGCCTGGTCCAGGACCTCTTTGAGCGCCGGCGAGAGATAATGGTCGGTGGTCCCGCCCACCTTGGGAAGAGCCTCGATGGCCCGCTCCGCTTCCGCGGCAACCGCAGACGGCGGCGCTCCCAACCGCGCTAGCAGACTGGGGACAATTCCCTCTTTCTGCTCAATCAAAGTCAACAGCAGATGCAAAGGGTCCAGTTGCTGGTTGCCGAAACGCCCGGCAACGTCCTGCGTTCCTTGCAGGGCCTCCTGGGCCTTAACCGTGAATTTGTCAAATCGTGTCGCCATGTTAAACACTCGAAAATGGAAATTATACAGAGCGACTGAAGTGGCTGCGCATCGCTTCGTGGCACGGCCGTCCCGGCCGTGCGCACGGGCGGGACGCCCGTGCCACCATTTATGTCGCTCTGTAGAGAAACTGGAAATCCGAAAATCGAAATGCGAAATGGAAAATCAAACCTTACCACCTTTCAGTTTCGATTTTCTAATTCGGCATTCTGAGCGTCAAGAGTGCTGGCCGCTTTCTACGCGAGACGGTCGTTCTAGACTGTCGACTGTTGACTCTCGACTGCTTGACTGCCTTACAAAAACAAACCGCGCCGGGCCGCCTTGGCGGCCCCAGCGCGGTTCCAAAGCTCCGGGCGGTGAAGATTGCCGGGGTGTTGAGCACACCGTGGCCTCGCCACCTTAATTGGTGATGTCGATCTTAATGGTCTTCGGCTTGGCCTCTTCGCGCTTGGGCATCGTCAAGGTCAACAATCCATCCTTGAACTCGGCCTTCACCTTGTCGGCGCTGATCGAGTTGGGAAGCGAGAAGCTTCGAGCAAAGCTGCCGTAAGAGCGCTCAACACGGTGATAGTTCTGCTCCTTGACCTCTTTTTCGAACTTGCGCTCACCCTTCAGAAAGAGAGTGTTGTCCTCGACTCGAACTTCCACATCCTTCGGATCGACCCCAGGTAGCTCCGCCTTCAGGACGATGGCGTCCTCGGTTTCGTAAATGTCCACCGGGGGAGCCCATGACCGGGTCGAGAGTTCCGTCTCACCGAGCTGGGATGAGAAGGCATCTCGGAACAAACGGTCAAAATCCCTCTGAGCTGTGACTAGATCCCTGAATGGTTCCCATCGAACAATTGCCATTGCTGTTTACCTCCTTGAGTTTTTCGTTCCACTAAGTTTCTCGTTCTCAACCTTAGTAGATGAATATCATATAAGTTTAGTTACATCTTGTCAAGATTTATTTCTTGCTTATTTTCAATAAGTTACAACTATTTTGGCCCGCAGACGGCAACCACAGCCCCATCCACTCCACTTTGAGCGACGTCAAACGGCTCACAATCGCACCTCCGACTTGCCCTAGCCGTTTTCGGCAAAGGCTGAAGTTCCCGAGTCCTTTGTGAACCCGGGCATGCACATGTTATTAGATTCCCGCCTTGGCAGGAGTGGTTGCGGCTAGCGGGCTGGCGTCCCGAGTTTCGCCGTGAGCCGACGTGCGGTGGTGGCACGTCGCGGTCCGGCGGCGATGATGGTAGTCCCGAGGTCGTCTGAAAGTGTTACAATTCTGTTCGGATATTTTATCCTTGAACCAAGTTGCGAAGTACTGAGGTCAGACGGCTGCGGTTCGCCAAGTTCGAGGGGAGATTACGATCCGAGGGCTTGGGGTGATTATTGCGCTCGTGCTTCTTTGCTTATTGTTCCCGCTAACTTCCAAGGCGCAGTTGAAGGTGGGCGATCGCGCGCCGGACTTTGCGCTGCAGGACCAGAAGGGCCAGACCATAAAGCTTAGCGATTTTCTGGGGAAGAAGAGTGTCGTCCTGGCGTTTTACATCAAGGCCAGCACGCCTGGTTGAACCAAAGAACTGACGGCATATCAGGCTGATATCGCCAAATTCGAGGCAGCCAACGCGCAGGTGCTAGGCATCAGCGTGGATGACGCCGAGGCGAACCGAAAGTTCGCGCAGAGCCTTGGCGCGACGTTCCCGATCCTGAGCGACCCCGAGAAGACGACCGCCAAGGCTTACGGCGTCCTCAATTTCACTCATCTCTTTGCCAACCGGGTAACTTTCGTGATCGACAAGGATGGAGTGATCCAGCACATCGACAAAGGCTCCGGTGCGATCGACCCTACCGGTGCTTGTGGCGCCTGCAGCGGTCTGCAGCACAAGAAGCAGTGAAGTGCTGTACGTTCACCCCTTCTATTCAAAATCTATTTCCTTGATGCGGGCGAGCGGCAGGGAGAAATCGAAGACGCGGTCGCTGGCTGGATCGTATTGGTCGGAGATGCCCAGGAATCGCATCTCCACGGGCTGGTTCGTAGGCATAAGGAACTTACCCTCTTCGAGCTTGCCGTCGCGAAGGGTCATTTTCAGGTGGTCGCCCTGAATCTGGACGTTCGTGATCTTGGAAATATCAACGTCGTCGGCGCTCCCATTCTCCAAGAGGACGCTGAAGCTGGTCGTCGCGGGGATCGACTCGAGCAAGGAGCCACGCCCGCCGGGCGGATAAAAATCCAGGTAGACGTCAAAGAGACTCGTGGCTTTCCCGGCCAGGTCGGTCACGGTCGCTTTGAAGCCAAAGCGCTTCCAGATTTCCACGATCTGGCGCCGTTGTTCGGGGCTGGCGGTTTGAACGCTGTAAGGCAGGCTGCCCTTGTTCAGGCGGACGACTTCCACCCTGCGGTCTCTCAACTCGAAGTGCTTGTAAACCACGAACGAGGAATCTTCTCTGATCAGAATGGCGTCACGCTGCACCACGGCCTGCTTGCCCTGGCCGGTCATCTGATAGATCGTGTCCGCTCCCAAAGGCAACGCCACGCTCAGCAGTAAAGAGAGCAAGAGCAATCTGATTCTCACTCCGGGACTCCCGCAAATGAAGGGGCCCCGCCGCGATCCGTGAACGATCGCTCCGCGGGGCCCAAGCAAACCGTGCCGTGACTAGCCCTTCTTCTTCGCTTTCTTATACTCTGTTGGCACGGTGGCTTTGAGTTGGTCGATGCTGGCCTGTGCGGCTTGTGCCCACGGGCCATTGGGTTGTAATTTCAGGTAAGTCTGAAACGCTTCAATCGTTCCCGGAACCGGAACGACCGAGCCATCCGGCTTTGTCTCGGCCTTGCCAAGCAGGGCCATGCCATACCAATAAAAGGCGTTGGCGTTATTGGGATCGATGTCGGTAGCCTTTTTCAGGGCGACGGCGGCATCATCCATCTTGCCCTGGTTGACCATGACCACTCCCAGATTATAGTAATAATTACCTGCGTGAGTTGGGTCGAGATCAGCGGCTTTCTGGAATTCCGCCTTGGCGTCATCAACCTTCCCCATGGTGGCGTAAATGCTGCCAAGGTTATTGTGGAGCCCCGCATCATTGGGGGATATCGCCATAGCCTTCTGGTAAGTGTCGATGGCCTTTTGTTGGTCCTGCAATCTCGCGTCCCGGTTCTGGTCCACATCTGCCGCCTTTGCATAGGCCTGGGCCATCTGGGAAAGCACAATGGGAACATTCTTATCCTTCGCCAGCGGCAGCGCCTTCTCAAACATGGCGGCAGACTCGGCGTACTGCTTCGCCTGGAAAAGGGCCGCAGCCTGATCAAAGGTTGCTTTCAGGCCCGTGAACTGTTTCTGGTTCTTCTGGTCCTCTTCAACCTTCTTCGCTTCCTCGGGGTGTTCCTTCATGGTATTGGCTTTTTCTTTGGCCAAGTCAAAATTCACTTCGGTGGGGTCCCCGATCCCCACGTGCTGGGTCTGGAAGAAGACCTGCTGCCCGGCAGGGCTCAGAAGCGTAACCTTGTAGGTTGCAGGCGAAAGGCCGATATACACGTACTCACCTTTCTTATTGGTCTTCGTATGCTGACTCCACTTCATTTCCTGCCGGTCCACCTGGACTGTATAGCCTACCAGCGGCTTGCCGTCCTCGCCTAAGCACTTGCCGGTCAACCCGCCGGTTTGTGCAAATGCGGAAACTGCTATCGCCATAGCCGCCAAGGCACCTGCCGTCGTGAACAGTCTCCGCCTCCATGAACTAAGCATAATTTCCTCCTTCAGTCATATTGCAGACTCACATTCTAGCGCCACTTGCCGTTCCACTCAACCCCATTCGGCTGCTTATGATAACCCAAGATACTCGAAAATCAAGGGGCACAGCGCGGTAGTGTTGGCAATCTCAACGCACCACGGACGACGTGGAGTTCCGGCCGTATTGAGGGCGGCGGGCATAAGGTATGGGATCTTCGATCCCAGCTTCTGCGAAAGCGCGAAGGCGCAACGCGCAACTATCGCATACGCCGCAAGCCGCATCCTCCGCCTGGTAGCATGACCAGGTGCTTGCGAAGGGCGCGCCCAGTTCGATTCCCCGCCGGACAATTTCACTCTTGCGCATTCTGATGACGGGCGTAACGATTTCCAGTTGTGTCTCCGGCTTGGTGCCGGCCGCGATTACACGATTGAACGCCTCGTAGTAAGCGGGGCGGCAATCGGGATAACCGGAGCTATCTTCCTCCACCGCCCCGATGAAGATTTTGCGGGCTCCGAGGACTTCGCCCCAAGAGACGGCGATCGAAAGAAAGTGTGCATTGCGAAAAGGCACGTAGCTGGAAGGAATGTCCTTGCGATCCAGATTAGCCAACTCGACTGCCAAGGCAGGGTCCGTTAAGCAGGAGCCGCCGATCTGCCGCAAGTGGTCCAGGCGGCAGACCAGGCGATAATCCGCCTGGTAGAAGTCTGCAAGGGCGTTGAAGGACTGCAGTTCGCGGGCTTCGGTCCGCTGGCCGTAGGCCACGTGCAGCATGGCCAGGCGGTATTCGAGGTTTGCTAGAGCTGTAGTCACGCAACTGTCCATGCCGCCACTGGCGAGAATAATGGCGAGGGGCTTGCCGGCAGTCCGTAGTCCGTGGTCCGTGGTCCCTGGTCCCTGGTCGGCGTTCATTCGCGTGGTTTCGCTCAAATGGCAACCGCTTGGCTTAGTTCTTTCCGCCTGGCACCTGCTGCTTTCCGCCTACTGCGCCGGTTCGGGCACGCCCTGGCGTGCCCCTACACGCCCCGCGCCTCCGCTCCCCAGATGAACTTGTGGATTTGCAGGCCCAGTCGCACCTCCAGGCCGTCGCGCAGGATCCATTCCGCCAGGGTGCGCGGCGATAACCGGTCGAACACCGGAGAGAAAATCACTTCATCGACATGCCGATGCAGGTCGTGCTGGGCGAGAAAGTTTCGAGCGTAGCAGTAGTCATTCTCGCTGAGTATCACGAACTTGATCTGGTCTTTTCGTTCCAGCAAGGCCAGATTATCAAAACAGAATTTGCCTTCCTCACCGCTTTCCGGGCATTTCACGTCAATTACTTTGACGACTTGGCGAGGCAATTGGGCCACGCTGCGCTCCCCGCTGGTCTCAACCAATACGCGGAAGCCCTGGGCAAGCAGTTGGTCAGTCAAGGGATAGATTTCCTGTTGCAAAAGGGGTTCGCCCCCAGTCAATTCCACCAAGCTGCCACCCAATTGCTGGAGCCTGGCAAGCACCTGAGCAACCGACATCTTCTGCCCGCCGTAGAAGGCGTAGGCGGTGTCGCACCAGTGGCAGCGTAGGTTGCAACCCGTTAGCCGTACGAAAAGGCAGGGCAGGCCGGCGTAGGTGGACTCGCCCTGGATCGACTTGAAAATCTCGGTGATTACCATTCTCTTCTCGCAAGCCCCAGACGAAACTTCCGCAATCTAATCCATTTTACATGATGACAGGATTCAGGAGTCAGGATTCAGGAGTCAGGGGAAAGATCCCCGTGCGGCAGGTCAGGAGTGTCCGAGGGGGAGCCAAGTCCACAGGTCGAGTGGCAGGGATTCATTCTCACTCCTGACTCCTGAATCCTGGATCCTGAATCCTGCTTTTCGAGCGTAGAATTCCTCACTCAGCAGATGATAATTTGCGAGGAACGTGGCATAATGACCTGGGGCGATTAGTAATCTAATTAATTGACGAGGCAACGTTTGAGGCAGGGGGGCAATCTTTATTATCGGACGGGTGTACGCATTGGCATGTTGATTGCATCCAATTTGGCAGGCGCGCGAGGAGCGGATTATGTTGACGCAAGATGAACTGGGAAAGATCCGCGAAGAGAATGAAGCTGAAGACACCTGGCGGAAGTACTCCCGGCATATTGTTGCGGACCTGTTGGAAGGTTGCGCCATTTGCGGCGCCGTCCGTGAAAGGGAGCATTTAGCCCGTTGCCGTTGGTGCGAGGACGTTTACTTCTGCAAGCAGGGAGTTTGCGCGCAGCAGCACCAGGCCGAAATGCACCCCGCCGTGGCCTTCTGGACGTGGTAAGGGCAGTGGCGAGTGACTCGCTTCTTGCTCGTCACTCGTCACTCATCACTGCTTTTCTGGTCTGTACGTGGCTGAAGTCGTATCTGTTTCCCAAACCGTAACGCCCTGCACCTGCAAACCCTGACTCGCTGCCCGGGGTTCGATCTCGCCGCAAATATACTTGGCCAGATTCTCGGCCGAAGGATTCAACTGGTCGAAGGGTGGAATATCGTTGAGGAAATGGTGGTCGAGTTTTTCGACCAGCCGTTTAATCTCGGACCGCAATTCAACAAAGTCCATTAGCAATCCGTCCCCATTGAGCTTGTCCCCGGCGAGCGTTACGCGAACCTTGTAGTTGTGTCCGTGGACGTTTTCGCACTTTCC
>Ga0326728_10004201_pt1 | contig 43190 bp, 28 predicted proteins | sample MB3enrmetagenome_FD_207602 | JGI IMG/M metagenome (GOLD analysis project Ga0326728, IMG submission 207602) | Lab enriched peat soil microbial communities from McLean, Ithaca, NY, United States - MB31MN | ecosystem: Environmental > Terrestrial > Soil > Wetlands > Peat | place: USA: New York...
CTCTCAACTTGCAAATCCCGCATACTGCGCGGGATTCGCACTTTCCCACCGCCTCTACGGCTACTAACTTATGAATCCGGACACTTCATTTGCTACCAAAAGCGGACATTTCTACTTGCTAACGACAACAGCTGTCGGCCGCCAACCGGGCTGACTGGCTTACTTGCTAACTCGCTAACCTGCTGCCCTCGAAGTGCGCCTCAATCTCTTCCAGGGTCTTGCCCTTTGTCTCGGGCAGGAAGAATGCGGCCACGATGAAGTAGACGACCGTGAAACCGGCGAAGAGGAAGAACATCGACGAGTAGCCGTGCTTGCTCACGAAAGGCAGAAAGATCGCGGCCAGCGTAGTCGAAACCAGTTGATTGATGACCAGCGCGATGCTCATTCCATTCGAGCGAATGCGCGTGGGCATCAATTCGCTCAGTGCCAGCCACACCACGACGCCCGGACCAAGGGCAAAGAAGGCCATGAAGACATAGAGCCCCAGCGCCACCAGCGATCCGTTTCGAGCGTCGGGCACGCGGCCGACGAGCGCTTTTTGAATCACGAGCGGCGCGATCCGCGCAGCCGCAAGATCGGCAAATGGATTCCGGAACAGCGCTTCGATTCTGTTTGCGGGCACGCAGCTTGCGCGCGTAATTTCGATCGGCGCGGAAGCCGCATCGTCCGATCGAACAAAGTTCGTCGCAGCAGTAAATCCTCCGTAGGAGTAAATAATGGCCAGCGATGCTCGACTGCTGTCGACTCCCCGCCCGGCACCGATCTGGCTTGCGTCTCCCTGCGCCGCAAGCAGACTTCTCGCCAAGGCCGGATCGAATCGAAGCGCCAGTTCCTGCCTGGGCGAAACCAGCGCTTGCACTCGATCGCGGCAATCCACGCTCAGTTTTTCCGTCGATCTGAAGAGCAATGCCACGCAGACCAAAGCAACGATCACGCCGCTCGTTCCCGTCACCAGCAGGAATTTTCTCCCCTTTCGGTCCACCAGCATGATGCCGATCATGGTCGCGAGAAAATTCACCACCGTAAAAATCACGTAGCCCCAGTGCGCGCGCAGGTCGCTCAATCCGCTTTGCAGCAGGATGCCCGTGTTGTAGCCGATAATCGAGTTCACGCCTGTAGCCGTGTTGCAGAACAGGATCACGCAAGCCAGCAAAAAGGGAATCGCGTACTTGCGCCGTAGCAGTGATTCACGAACCTGCTTTCCGCGCTTGGCACCCGCTTCACACAACGTCGCCTCCATCTCGGCAAGTTCCAGCGCGGCCTGCTCAGCGCTGCGCGACTTGAGCAGCGCGGCTTCCGCCCGATCTTTTTGCCCCCGCCGAAAGAGCCAGCGCGGCGACTCCGTAACGAACAAACTGCCCAGCACGAACACAATGCCTGGCGGCAGCGACACCCAGAAGATGCTGCGCCATGCGTGATCCTTGAAGCGGAAGAGCGCTGCCGCATCGCCCAGCTTCGCGACTGCATCCACGCGATAGCTGAAGTACATGCCCATCACCGCGGCGGCCACGATGCCGAGCGTCAGCATCCACTGGAAGATCGCCGTGCCTTTGCCGCGGCTCGACGCGGCCAGGCACTCGGCCAGGTAGAGCGGAACCACCACGCCGATCACTCCGCTGCTCGCTCCTTGCAGCAGCCGCCCTGAAAGCAGCGGCGCGTAGCCTTGCGAGAGCGCAATCACCGGAATGCTCACCGCGAATGCGCAGCCGCTTGCAATCATGAGCGGCTTGCGGCCCATCCAGTCCGCCAGCAATCCTGAGAACAGCGTGGAGAACACGCTGCCCAATAGCACCGCGGCCACGATGAACGAAAGCTCGGAGGCGGTCAGCCCCGAAGTAGCTTGCAGGTAGGGTACGGCTCCGCCGATGATCCCCACATCGATGCCGTAAAGCAACCCGCCCAATCCTGCCACCAGAAGCAGAAACGCGTTGTAGCGGCGCATTGCGGCGGAGCCGATCGTATCCGGCAATCTGGCGGAGTTCACTTGAAGTTTTTCCTCTTGCTGATTTGCATTCGGCAGCTCCGCACAACGTTGCGTCAAGCAAATTCGTTCGACGCACCAGTCTACAATGGTCGGATCGCATACTAGAGATCCAAAACCCGAGCCGGAGGCAGACGCAGTTGCACAGCTTCGTTCAATTGACCTCACATGTTTTGCCGCGCGTGGCTCTCGCCGCGCTCGTTGCCGGTGCTACCTTGGCCGCCGCTCAAACTAGGCCTGCCCTGCTTCCCACTCCGCGCGAGGTGAATCTTGGGCAGACCACTCCGTTGCCGGCGAGGATTCTCGTTGTCGTTCCCGGTCACGACGAGGAGGATGAATTCGCAGCGCGCGATCTTGAAGACGCGCTGAAGCGCATCGCGCCTGCCGCGGACCAATCCGCCGCCGCCCAGCCGCCGTATCGCATCACGCTTCTCCGTAGTGGCTCCGATGCGGCGAAAGCCGGCCTCGCAGGCAATAACCTCGCATTCGATCCGGTCATGGAATCGGAAGGCTACGTTTTGGTGATCGGTCAGCACGAAGCGGCAATCATTGGCGCAACTGGCTCAGGCATTTTCTACGGCGTGCAGACCTTCAAGCAGATGCTGCCCTTGCCCGGCGCGCCGCGCGTCCTTTTCACCGGCACCGTCCGCGACTGGCCGGCCATGCAATATCGCGGCATCAGCGACGATCTTTCGCGCGGCCCGTTTCCCACGCTTGACTTTCAGAAGCATCAGATTCGCGTTTTTGCTTCTTTCAAGATCAATATCTACTCGCCTTATTTCGAGAACACACTCTTTTATCCTGACGCGCCGCTAGCCGCTCCGCCCGGCGGTGCGCTCACTCCCGAGCAGGTCAAAGAACTGGTCGCCTACGCTCGCGAGTACCACATCACTATCGTGCCCGATCAGGAGTCCTTCGGCCATTTGCACAACGTGGTCAAGTGGGAGCTCTACCAGGATGAGGCCGAGACTCCTCACGGCTATCTGCTCGCGCCTGGCCCGGACGGCACGCTGCCCCTCATCAAGGATTGGTTTGCAGACGTCGCGCAGGAATTCCCATCGCCGTTCATCCATATGGGCGCTGACGAAACCTTCGACCTGGGCCTGGGCCGGACGCACGATGCGGTCGCGCAGCAAGGCTACGGCACGGTATACGTTGCTTTCCTTAAGCAGATTCACGATGCGCTCGCGCCGCTCAATCGCCGCCTGCTTTTCTGGGGTGACATTGGCGATGCCAACCCTGACGCTGTTGCCGCCCTGCCCAAGGATATGATCGCTGTGCCTTGGAACTATCGGGCCCAGGCAGACTTCGGCAGCCTCATCCAGCCATTTGCCAAAAACAGCATTGAAACCTGGGTTGCTCCCGGCGACTCGAATTGGAACGAGGTTTACCCGCGCGACAAGACAGCCCTGTGGAACATTCAGGGCTTCATCGCCGCCGGGCAGAGTCTTGGGTCGACCGGCGCGCTCACTACGGTCTGGAACGACGATGGAGAAGGGCTCTTCAACATGGATTGGTATGGCGTGCTTTTTGGCGCGGTCGCCGCTTGGCAGCCGGGCCAAAGTTCTATCGCCGACTACCAGGATGAATACGGACAGATCTTTCATCTCGACCCGAGCGGCAAAATTGACAGCGCTGAAAAGGAACTCATGGCCGCTACGGAGGATCTCACAAGCATCCAGACCGGCATGACTACAGACCAGATTTTCTGGCTCGATCCCTGGACCGCGGAAGGTCAAGCAATTTCGGCCAAGGTCCTGCCCGTCGCGGCCGATTTGCGGCTGCATGCCGAACGAGTCATCGTGTTGCTCGACGATGCGCGCCGCGACAATCCGAAGCTCGCCGAGCCCGATGCCATTGCCGCCATGGATCTGGGTGCGCGCCGCCTCGATTTCATCGGCCTCAAGTTCCAGCTTGCGCAGGAAATCCCCGCGGCATATGCCCAGGCGGCCGCTCAGCAGCACGACAAAACGCAGAGCAACGCCACCTACAATCTGCTCAGCGAGATCAGCGGCATGAACGGTCGCTGCCAGGATCTGCGCGACGGTTTTTCGGCTTTGAAGAGTGAATACAGCCAGGTGTGGCTCAGTGAAAACCGCCCTTACTGGCTCAACAACGTGACCGTCCGCTATGACGTTGAGATTGAACGGTGGCAGCGGCGCAGCGACCAGTTTTCGGCCGCCATTTACGACTGGCAGAACGGCCAGGATTTGCCCGCCGCTGCTTCCCTGGGGCTTCCGTCGCCAGCCGCAAATGGGCACTAGAAAGGCCCCCGAATCCCGGCCGCGCCGGGCTTCTCCGCGACCAGCGACTGAACCAATCCGATTACCGGCGCGAAGATTTCTCACCTCACTCGCACTCGGCAGATGCAAACTAGATGCATGCTGGAGCGCTCCACCGAAAGGCGCCTGCCCGTCGTTCTATTAATTGACGATGACCTGGTCAGCCGCGAAGTAGCAGCCACCGTGCTCACCATGGCTGGATTTACAGTCCACACAGCCGTAGACGGAGATGCCGCGCTGGATATACTCGCCAGAGAAGTGTGCCGGCCCGGCGCGATCCTCATGGACGCGCAGATGCCCGGCCTGAGCGGAATAAAATTGATCGAGGCGCTACGCAGCCGCTCGAGCGCTCGAATCTATGCCATCAGCGGCAGTAACGCGCCGCCTGAAGTCGCCGGTGCGGCAGACGGCTTCCTGCTCAAGCCCTTCAATGCCGAAAGTCTGAGTAAGCTGATCGAGGGTGACCAGCCGGAAGCAGTTCCTTCGCTCCTCGATCCCAATGAGCCGGTGATCAGCGTGGAGGTTCTCTCCCAATTGCGCAAAATCATGCCCGAGCCCGCTGTTCGGCAAATATACTCTGCTATCGTTACCGATCTCAGCGGGCGGATTGATGCATTGGGAGTCGCAATAAACAAGGGCGACGCTACGGAGATTCGGCGTATCGGTCACGCCATCAAGGGCGGTTGCGGTATGGCCGGCGCCCTTCAGGCTGCCCGCCTGGGCGCACTTTTGGAGTCGACACCGCTTAACTTCAAGGATAACCAACTGGATAACAGCGCCGTTCTGCTGAGCGATTTGCGCGCCGCTGCCCAAGGGTTGGAGCGTATGCTGAATGCTGAATTGCCTGCCTGATCTGCCGCGTCTCTGGGCGCGCGGATCTGGAACAGCGGAGGCGTGTGGCTGAAATGGAACGATCCATTCGAATCGTGCTGGCGGATGACCACCCGGTCGTGCGCATTGGCGTGCGCAATATGCTTTCCAAAAACGACGGCTTTGACGTAGTCGGAGATGCCACGGACGGCGACGAAGCCATCACGCAGACTCTCGAACTTCAGCCGGATGTTCTCCTTCTCGATGTCGCCATGCCGCGCCTTCCCGGCCTCGAGGCCATGCGCGCCATCATGAGCGGCCCCTCCACGGCCAAGATTCTTCTTCTCACATCGACCATCACCACGCAGCAGATTATTGAGGCTCTACAGATCGGCGCGCGCGGCATCGTGCTCAAAGACGCGCTCGCCAGCCACTTGCAGACCGCCATCCGCACCGTTCACGCAGGCGATTATTGGATTGGCGGCAAGCGCGTCGTCAATCTGGTTTCCGCTCTCCATGAGCTCATGCAGCAGGCCGCCGTGCCGCAGCGCAAGACTTACGGCCTCACCCCGCGCGAGCTTGAAGTGGTTGGTTGCATCGTGGAAGGCTGCAGCAACCGCGACATCGCTAAGCAGTTCTCGCTCAGCGAAGAAACCGTCAAGCGCCATCTCTCGAATATCTTCGACAAGACGGGCGTTTCCACGCGTCTCGAGCTTGCACTGTTCGCCATCGCGCACCACTTGATCGCGCCGCAGTAGTTTGATTCCCCGCAGCGCGCTATGCTGAACTTGAGCCGGCATGACGGCAGGAGCGCGCATGGGAGAGCTAAGCAGAATAGGCATTGCCCTCGATTCCGAACTGTTGAAGCGGTTCGACCTTTCCATTGAGAAGAGCGGATATACGAACCGTTCCGAGGCATTTCGCGACCTGATTCGCGACCGGCTTGTCCGCGAGCAGACCGCCACGCCCGATGCTATCGTCGTCGGCACCGTCACTCTCATCTACAATCACCATGCCTTCGGGGTCACCGAGAAGCTAACTGAAGCGCAGCACGAACACCACGACCTGGTTGTTTCCACGAGCCACGCGCATCTCGACCACGATTCCTGCCTTGAAGTTCTGATCGTTCACGGCAAGGCCGGCCGCGTGCAACAGTTTGCCGACCTGATCATCGGCCTCAAAGGCGTGCAGCATGGCCGCCTGGTGATGAGCATGCCCACGCGTGCGCTGGATTCAAAGCCTGGCCACTCACATGAGCATCTGCACAGCCACTGACTAGTGAGATTCTGATCGAATCAGGTTCTAGCGCTCTCGCTTGATGCCAAAGTGGTAGCTCAGGTTCACGCTGGCATACGAGGGAATCCTCACGCCCACAACTTCGCTGACCGGATTTGCGGCAACCAATCCGTTGCTGCCGAGGCCGACGAGCCCCGGACCGAAGACGCCCGCAGCCGCGAAGTTCTCTACGGTCTGCCCCGTCCAGCCACTCGCGATCATCATGTTTACGCCCACGTTGATCTTTTCATCCAGGAACGGCCGCGCCGCCGCAAAGCGGAACTCCTTGTTGGGTACGCCGAGGCAGTAATATTCGAGCGCATTCGGGTCGCCGCTCATGTAGCTGGCTTCGCTGCAGCCGTTGCCGACGACCTTTCGGCCCACATATTCGAATTCGCCCTTCGCCTGCAGATGAAAGGGCAGCTTCTCGTAGGTCCCGATCAAATCGCCAATCAACCGCGGAGCTTCCGGCACGACGGAGAACGACGTACCCACGAGCCGAGCATCCGCCTGCTCAAATGTGGCCTCGAGCGAGCCATACGCAAGTGTCTGCCGTACGGTCGCTGCCATAAATCGAATGCGTCCTGGCCCAAGGTCGTATTGCAGTCCCTGGTCAGGATCGATCTTGCCGTACTCCGCGCTTTGCGTCTCGTGGCCAAGTGTCAGCTTCACATCGGTTTTGTGAAACGTCTTGCTCGCCACCAGTTGATACGATCGCGCAGTTTCTACGGGATCGACGGTGGCCGGTCCGTTTAAGGCCGTGCCCTCCCGCGGATCCTCAGTGAAAAAAGATTTGCCGAAGCTCACAGAGACCATCGGCTCAGGGGAGGATAGTTTGGGCACGAACGACAATGTCGCTTTGGGCGAATTCAGACCTACGAGCTTGCTCCAGGAGTTCGAAGGCGTGATCAGGTCCTGATTGTCGATCCAGATTTCGTCACGCCGCCAACCCGCGTAGTAATTGAAGTGCCCGCCCAATGCGCCTTCCGCGGCCGCGTAAGGCGTAACGGGTGAAATGGTCACGTTGTTGCCGTCGATCTTCACAAACGGCCCGTAAAAATTCGGCGCAGCGGGATCGACAAAGTTATAGTGGTCCAAATCGTCGCGGCGCGGCGCCTCGCGCTCATAATCAATTCCGGCCAGCAGTGTAAGTGCCTTCGAGATTTTGTTTTCATACGCCCCGCTGGCGCCGCCCACGGTTCGAAATTCGCTCTGCCTGATCAGTCCCAACCCGAAGTCGGAGAATAATGACAAATTGTAGGTGCGGAAAAACCCGGAGAGCTGCACTTCCCGGTTTTCGCCCAGTTTCCATTCGTCGTTCAGCGCCGCAATCGCGGTGTGTGTCTGGTCCTTCTGTCGCGAGTCGATGGTATCGGGATACTCAGTCCAACCCGCGGCCGCATCCACGGCATTGAATCCAAAGATCGGCCTCAATCCCGCCACGTAGCCGTAGCCAAGGTAACCGATTCCGAGCAGCGTGAATGTATGGCCGCCAGCATGAATCACGCGGCCACCATTCAACTTGAATTGCTTGCGGTGCTCCAGCCGGTCGAGAAAGCCGTTGCCGTACGAGCCCTCCATCGCCGCCCACGAAATTTGCGAAGGGCTCATGCCTGCCGTTACAGTCAGGTCTCGCGAATCGCCCGTGAGCGTGAAGAAGGGGGCCAGGTGCGAGCGCAGCCCGTAGATCGCCGCCAGGTTCAGCGCATGATTGCCTTCGCGTACGTTGAATGCGCCACCGTCCACCTGCACACTCTCAATTTCTTCGGCAATAAAGATGTTCGGATCCGCGTAGCCGTTGCCATGCGCGTTCGCCGACAGATTATTCGGCAGCAGGTAGCTTCCAACCTGAATGTACTGCGCGATCGGCTCGCCATGGTCGCCGGCTACGCCCGGCGCAAAGTATTGCGGCGCCTTGATGCCGCTTGATGCCGTCTCGATCGGATACCCGGGAATCGAGATCGGCGCGCCTGGTCTTCCGGGATTTGCGTCAAGCAGGTTGTCAGTAGCAAAAACCTTTACTGCCGGATCGGGCGACATCACGTTTACTCCGGTCATATCGGCCGTAACCACAATCGTCTGCGAAATCACCGGCTCCAACCTGATCTGGAAGTCGCTGCTGCCCGCCGCGACCACAACGAATTCTTCGAGGGGCTGGAAATGTGCCGCACTCACGCGGAGTTCGTAAGTTCCCGGTGCAAGCGTTTCAACGGAGAAGTCGCCGTCGGATAGGCTCACCGCCTGCTGCGTTGTCCCGTTTGCGGACCTCAGCTGCACCACGGCGCCCACAACTGCTTCGCCCGCGCGTCCGGTCACCTTGCCCGAGACGGACGCGCCATCTCCTGCGCTTGCACGCGCCAGCGATCCGGCGAGCGTTGCCAGCATGCATAACCAACCGATTTGCGCTTTTCTGCGGCGCATATAAGCAAACTATTTGCGTTCTCGCACCGTTGCCTGTGCGCTTTGTCACACGATTTCCAAAATCGTGCTACTCGATTGACTGGATTGGACATAGAATGACGCGGGCGGAATTTTCAATTTGATTTTTCGAGCTTTAGGCTACTTCGCCTGAACCTCGCGCAGCGCTGTCTTGGCCTTCTGCTTTTCCATGGCAGGCAATGTGCCCCGCGGAAAGTCTGTCGACCGGCGCACAACAAGCCGCGTCGCGATCGGCCATTCCTTCTGCGCGGAATGCGGATGGTCCGGCTCAATGCCGGCGCGCAAAGCCTGCACGGCTGCCTCGGCCAGCTCCTTGCACGACATTCGCACCGTCGTGAGCGGCGGCAACATGAACTGCGCCAGGCGAATGTCGTCGAATCCGACAACCGAGATGTCCGCCGGCACTCTGTGCGTGGTCTCGTCGAGTGCGTGCAGAACGCCGATTGCGGTCATGTCGTTGGAGCAGATCACCGCGGTCGGCAGCTCCGCTCGCGCCATCAGCTTCTCCATTGCGGCCTTGCCTCCTTCCATCGTGTGATCGCCTTCAACGATAAAAGTGCTGGGCACGGTCAGGCCAAGCTCGGACATTGATATACGGAAAGCATCGCGCCGCGTGACCGCGGTACGCATGCGCAAGGGCCCGCTGATAAATGCAATCTGGCGATGGCCGAGCGCTACAAGATGCTGCACCGCCTCGCGAATGCCCTCGCCGTAATTCACTTTCAGCACGCGCACATTGGGCAATTCAGGTCCCGCATCCGCAAAGACCAGCGGAAACTCATGCTCCACCAGCTTTTGTACCTGCGCCTCTTCAATGCCGAAGGTCATTACGGCCACTCCGTCCACGTTGCGTTGCAGCATCCGGCGAATCAGAGCTTCGGTGCGCGCGGCATCGTAGTTCGTCGATCCGATCATTACCTCGTAGCCCTGCGCCACCGCCAGGTTCTCGAACTGCTGCACCAGCTCAGGGAAAAATGGATTCGTGATCTCGGAAACGATCAGGCCTAGAATGCGGCTGCGCCCGGAGACCAGCGCTCGCGCCTGCGTGTTGGGCAGGTAGCCCACTTCGTCCACGGCTTTCCAAACTCTCTTCGCGAGCTCCGGATCGACGGTGGAGATGCGGTTCACGACGCGCGACACCGTGGCGATGGAGACGCGCGCGCGCCTGGCCACGTCGTGAATATTCGCGTTGGTGTGGCGGTGTTTTACGCGTGCTCTGCCGGGTTGGCTCATGGGCAAGAGAATTGTACCCTTTTCCTGGTTTTTCTCGGGCGCGGCGAAGGGTAAAAGCGTGGCGAACCCGTCTCAATTCCGGACGTTGGATTTATTGCGCGCCGACTCGGCGGCCGGTCAGGGCAGCGAAGAAAGCGATTTCCAGGAAATGTTTACTTGGATTCGCATTCGCGGCAGATACTTGGTGTTTCTTGACTCGCGCCAAATCTAGATTACGGGTGATTCTGCGCCCCTGCGATAACCTCGAGCCCGTGGCGCAACAAGATGAGAATCGCCTCCAGGCTCTCCGATGCGCCGCGCTCGCTGCCGGGCAGATTCACAATCAGCGTTGCTCCCCTCATTCCCGCCATGCCGCGCGAGAGCCACGCGTACGGATTGCGCTCCGCGCCATTCTTGCGCATCGCCTCGGCCAGCCCCGGCGCTTCCCGGTCGAGCACTCGTCGCGTCGCTTCCGGCGTCCTGTCGCGAGGACCCAGACCACTGCCGCCGACGGTCAGCACCAGCTTTGCATCCTGCTCAACGAACTCTTCGAGAGCTGCCGCAATCGCATCTTCGTTGTCGTTCAGGAGTGCCGTCCGAATCTCCGCCTGCGGCCACTCGCGCTTGAGCAACTCCGCCACGGCAGGGCCGGCCGTGTCGGCCATAAGGCCCTGCGAGCAGCGGTCGGATATGGTTATGACCGCAATCAGCATGCACTGATTCTATTTCCTGGCCGCCTCACCTGCAGTCGAGCACGGGATGTCCCGTGTGACTTAAATCACATTCCGCGGTGCGCTCTGGCACATCCCGGCACCCTGCCCAGTGACACGCTTGCGAGTATGAGGTGTTCGCCATGCGGGATTCCGATATCGGCCGCTGGACGCATCCGGCCACGATTCTTGTCGCCACAGACTTGAGCGATCTGGAACATCTCATGCCCTTTGCTCTTGAGCAAGCGCGCCAAACCGGTGCACGGCTGATCCTTGTCCATGTTCTTCCTGCTTCCGTCGCGGTTATCGCTGCCGATGCTTCCGGAATGCCGTACTACGACACTTCCAGCGCGCTGGAAACCGCTGAACAGATGCTGCGACCATGGTGTGAAGTCGCCGCCAGGCGCGGGATTCGTTGCGAAGAGCAGGTGCGCGAGGGCCACCCCACGCAGCAGATTGCAGCCGCTGTCCGCCAATTTCAGGCTGACCGCGTGCTGCTGGGGACGCGGAGTCGAAGCAAGCTGGGCAAGTTGCTTCTTGGCTCCGTGGCAGAACAAGTGCTGCGCTCGGTCTACCTCCCGGTCATGACCGTGGGACCCGAGGCTCATCTCCCGGTGGTGAGCGGCGACGAACGCATTGTCCTGCATGCCACCACACTTCGAGAGACCTCTCGCCCGAGCGCAGCGCTTGCCTGCCAGATTGCCGCCACACGAAACGCAAAGCTAGTCCTGTTGCACGTGCTTCCGCCCATCGACGTGATGCAGCGCAAAGGCATGCCCACTGGCCTGGACTCGAGGGCCATGGTTGAGCTGCGTATCCTCGCCGAGGAGACAGGCGCAGGCTGCTGCTCTGCTGTCGAGCCCGTCATTGCACACGGCAATCCGTTCATCGAGATTCTGGCTTTGGCCGCAGCGCGCCATGCCAACCTGATTGTTCTCGGAGCGACGCGTCGCTTGGCCTTCGAGCACCTGACGCGCGAACGCACCGTTTATCGCGTGCTCTCCCACGCCCGCTGCCCCGTCCTCACGTTACGTGAGCCGCAGGCCATGCCTGAAGAGGCTCGGGCAGAGACAGCCTTCGCCCGTCATGAATGAATGGGCAGTTGGCTTCTTGAGAAGCAATTGAAGCCGCTCGGCAAATCTTGTCCGCCGAGAATCCATTAAGCGAAGGTCTTCAGACGCTTCAGACACTTTTCCTGCAGGTAGTGAAGTTGGCGTAGACTCGCCAGACCCTCGGGATTAGGGCCTTCGGCTTGGGAAGCAACAATCTCCACGGCCAATTCGTGTATTTGCCGATGCAGGGACTCAATCGCCAGTACCGCGGAATCTGTGCCTCGCGATGACCGCTTTTCATCTTCGAGCCACATGCCCACACGGCACATGCTCACATCGAGCGGTGGTGGAAATGCGCGTTTGCCTTGCAGGCTTGCTTCCAGAGCTCCCAGCCATGCGCGATGCTCGACAGTAGCAAGCAGCACCGGCCGGTTCTCCGCGCGAACCACGGGTACTTCGGCCCAGCGCGGATCGGGACGCCATGTTGACGCCCACGCTCGCAGGTCCCGAGCCGGCATCGGGGCGGCAATGCCGAAACCCTGGGCCAGATCGCAACCCATTTGCAGCAGCATCAAGCCATGTTCCGCGGTCTCAACTCCCTCCGCGATCACCGTCCTGTGAAACGCGGCAGCCAGGCCCAGAACTCCCTCAAGGATGGTCAGGTTTTCCGGCTCTTCAAGCATGTCCCGGACAAAGCTTTGGTCGATCTTCAAAACGTTGGCGGGAAGACGTTTCAGGTAGGTCAGCGACGAGTAGCCGGTGCCGAAATCGTCCAGGCCGATGGCCACACCGATCTCCCGGCACGCTTTGAGTACCTGGGAGGTTCGCATGACGTCCTGAACGGCATTCGTCTCCACCACTTCCAATTCAAGGTCGGCAGGCTTCACTTGAGGATGCGCCGCGAGGTGTGCGCGGATGCGATCGGCGAAGTCCGTCTGTTGCAACTCGATTGCGCTTACATTCACGCTGACGGGAAGCTCGAAACCTTCCCCCAGCCACGATTCCATTTGCGTGAGCGCACTCTCGATCACCCACTCCCCAAGTTGGACCGCCAGAGGGTGGTCTTCAATCACGGGAAGGAACATGCCCGGCGGCAAAAGTCCACGCTCCGGATGCTGCCAGCGAATCAGGGCTTCGGCGCCGATCACGTTGCCGGTGCGCATGTTCACCTTGGGCTGGTAATAGAGGACGAACTGGTGGGCAGCAAGGGCCTGGCGAATGTGCTCGATATTCTCGAGACGGCCGCGGACGATCTGGTCCTGGCCGGGATCGAACATACGGAAGCAGTTCCGGCCTGCCAGCTTGGCCTGGTACATCGCTTGTCCTGCCTGGCGCAACAGCACATCGGCGTCTACATCTTCGTTCTGCGGATAAAAGGTCACGCCCGCGCTGGCTGAAACGCGCAGCATGGCCTCCCCAATCTGTGCTTCTTCACCGGCGGCTGCAAGCAAACGGTGCAGCGTTGCCAGGCACGCATTACTGTCGTCCAGATCCAGGATCACGGCGGCGAACTCATCTCCGCCCAGCCGGGCCAACATATCGCCTTCCCGCAGGGCCCGCTTCATCCGGAATGCCAGGGCCGTCAGCAGCCCGTCGCCAGTTGCGTGGCCATAGCGGTCGTTAATGGCCTTGAAGCCGTCGACGTCGAAGCAGGCTACGGCCAGCATACCTTTCTTCCAGTGCGCATGAACCATGGCTTGGCGCAGCCGGTCACCGAGCAACGTCCGGTTGGGAAGCCCGGTTAGCGCATCGTAACGCGAGATGTGTTCCAGCCGCTGTTCGTGTTCTTTAAGTTCCGTAATGTCCGTGAACATGCCAACATACTGCTCCACATCGCCCTTGGCGTTGTGGATGGCATTGATGGTGAGCATTTCCGCATAGATGTCTCCGCTTTTGGTGCGGTTCCAAATCTCCCCAGACCAATGTCCCTCGCGATTCAGCGAGCTCCACATGTTCTCGTAGAACTCCCCGCTGTGCAGGCCCGACTGGAGCACGCGCGGATTGAGCCCGAGCACTTCTTTGCGCGTGTATCCGGTGATCCGGGTAAAGGCGTCGTTTACCTCTAGAATTGTCCCCGCGCGATCGGTGATGGTGATGCCTTCGCGCGCGCCCGTAAATACTGTTGCGCCCAGGCGTAGCCGGTCGTCGACCGCCTTTCGTTCTGTAATGTCCTCGGCGAAAAGGACGATTCCACCCACGGAACCATCGCCAGTCCGCCAGGGGATAACCTCCCAGCGGCTCCACTCCACCATGCCATCGGCGTGATCGAATCGGTCTTCTTTGACATGCACCCGCTCCCCTGCCAGTCCGCGACGGTGCCCTTCCTTCCACCGTTCCGGCATGTCCGGAACCACTTCGTAATGCGACCGCCCCTTGATCTCACTGCCCACCAGGCCGTAATCCTCCAGCCATTTCTGGCTGACGGCCACGTAGCGCATCTCGCGATCGAACATCGCCAGCGCCACAGGCGCATGCTCAATGAAGAGTTGAAGCAAATGCCTACTCTCAAACAATTCGTTTTCGGCACGCTTGCGCTCGGTGATGTCTTCGACGAACAGGACGATTCCGCCCACGGAGCCGTCGCCAGCCCGCCAGGGGATAATCTCCCATCGGCTCCATTCCACCCTGCCATCGGCGCGATCGAAGCGGTCTTCGTCGGCGTGGAGCCGCTCCCCCGTCAGTCCGCGACGGTGCGCGTCCTTCCACCGTTCCGGCATGTCCGGAATCATCTCGTAATGCGACCGCCCGATGATCTCGCTGCCCACCAGGCCAAAATCCTCCAGCCACTTCCGGCTCACGGATATGTAGCGCATCTCGCGGTCGAACATTGCCAGTGCTACAGGCGCGTGCTCAATGAAGAGTTGCAACAAATGCTGGCTCTCTCGGAGCGCTTCCTGGGCCTGCTTGGCTTCGGTAATGTCCTGGATGGTGCCAGGCATCTTCACCGGGCGCCCCTCAGCGTCGAACTCCAGCCGTCCTATGCCGTGCACCCAACGTACTGCCCCATCGGTCTTTCGAGTAACCCGATATTCCTTGTCAAAGGGATTGCACTGGCCGAGCACCTCATCCTTGAAATAGGCAAGCATCGACGATCGTTCGTCGGGATGGATCATGGCTGCCCATCCCTCAACGGTGCGCTCGTATTCCTTATCGATTCCGAAGATCTCGTCCAAGACATCGGAACTTGTCCAGATTCCAGTGTCGATATCGAGCAGATAGCTGCCCAGACCGGCAATTCTCTGTGCCTCCTGAAGCGATTTCTCGCTCTCGCGGAGCGCCGTATCCGCGCGCTTGCGCTCGGTGATGTCCTCGGTGAAGATGATGATCCCACCCACCAGGCCATCACCGCTAAGCCATGGGCGAATTTGCCTGTTCATCCATTGCACGCTGCCGTCATCTCTCGGCAACGCGATTTCGTCCAGCGTTACTACTTCACCCGATAGCGCGGTGCGATGCATTTGCTCAAAGCTTTCGGGAAGCTTCGGGAAGATCTCGTAGTGCGAGCGCCCGATCAAGTCGCGGCCGCCGAGATTGTGGATTTCCAGCCATCTGCGACTGACAGCCAGGTACCGCATTTCTCGATCGAGCATTGCGATGGCAACGGGCGCGTGCTCAATGAACATTTTCAGTAAATCTTCGCTTTGCCGCAGCCTGAGCCTTCCCTCAATCTGCGGGGTAATGTCTGGAGCGATGCCCAAAATGCCCACTGCCTCGCCGTCCGGCCCGGTGATGGGATACTTGCGATCATCGATCCAATGGATCGATCCATCCTGTGCCCTCCACTGATGTACCTGATTTACGCGCCGATTTTCGGCGGATGCCCGGTTTGCCAGCTCGTAGGACAGATCGGCAGTGGCTTCGGGGACAAGGTCGTAAATGGTCCTTCTCACAAGATCGGCGGGGTCCTTAACCACTTCAGTTAGTAAAGCCACCGCCGTGCTCGCCGCAAGAATCACATGGTTGCGATTCTCGATGTAGATAAAGTCGTCAGTGTGCTCGATGAGGGATTTGAAGCTCCTTAGCAGAAAGGCGTCACCGGGTTCGGCCACATTTCGCGCGTCTTCGAGCGTCAGCTCCAGAATCACATTGTCTCCGGTGCGGGCTGGCTTCTTCGTGAAGCATCCCTTCACGCAACGGATGCGCCCGTCGGCGTGACGCAGCCGAACGTTGACGCAGCCGGATCGGATCTCGAGACAATTCGAGAAGATTTTCTCTGCTATCCCGGCATCGTCCGGGTGGATCAAGTCCTTCAAATTGATCTTGGCTGTCAGGAGTTCGTGCTGGCTATATCCGAGCAAAGCTTCGGTGCCGCCCCGGACAGACACCAGCCGTGGCGGATCGCTTGATGCGAAGCAGAAGGTTGGGTTCGACATGGGGCCCGGTGCCTCTGCGTCCGAACATGCTCGCGTCCGGGAGCCTAACATACCGTAAATTCCACAAGCAATGAAAATCGTAGTACATGGCGCCGATCAACGCATCGCCTCACCTATGCACGGCCTTACAACTTTCCGGCAGTGGTGCATGGATGAGGGCTGTTGACCATTTTGGGTCGCTTCTCCACGAGCATGTTCATACGTCCTTGCACACGCGTTCTTGTGACCGCTCCTTATCTTCCCGCATGCAGGCGAAGTCCGCCAGGTTTTCAGCGGTCCCGCTTCGGCAAGCGCCGCATGAACCAAATCATGTACTCGTTATCCACGAGTTTTTAGTTACTGCATCGGTTCCAGTGCGTTTATTCGCGCGCAGTCTTGGCATAATCGCAATGGGAAAGATTCCTCCGCAACGATTCCAGGAACTGTCGTATGGATTTTACGTGCGGTCGGGATCTTGGCTGGAATTCTGAGTTCAGCAACCGCATTCTGGATCTGAGTGCGCAACCGAGGTTGAAAGGTTCACCTGGTGGAGCATCCAAGCGTGACCAGTTATCGCCGTCAGGACGTTCTGCGCATCCTTGAAATCAGCGCCCGTCAGCTGCAAGCATGGGAACGAGCCGGGCTGATTCCTCAACAGGAGCTTTACACCTTTCAGGATCTCGGGCAACTGCGCACGCTGCGCTCGTTGCGCGAAGATGAAGTGCCCGCGGCCTCGATCCGCGAATCCATTCTGGCCATGAAAGCCGTCGCCGGCATGAGCAACCCTCTGCTGGAGGCCTGCGTGGTGCGCACGGGGACGCGTCTCGCCTTCCGTCATCGCGGCGCTATGGTCGACCCAATCCGGCGCCAGTTGCTCTTTGACTTCGAGCGCATGGGCGGCACGCAAAACGACGCCGCCGGTCTCTCTGCTCTGCGCCGCATCGGTACACCCGATTTGCACGGCTTGCAGGAGCGCTTCCATGCTGCGGTTCAGGCCGAGGAAGCCGGCGACAAGCAGCACGCCATCAATCTCTACCAGGAGATTCTGTCCATCGATCCGCAGTATGCGGCGGCCTGCATTAACCTGGGCACGCTGTTCTTCCACCTGCGCCAGTTCGGCCGCGCAGAGGAACTTTACCGCCGCGCCACCGAGGCCGACCCCGGATACGTGCTGGCCTACTTCGATCTTGGCAACGTGCTCGACGAACTCGAGCGTATCGACGAATCCATCGCGGCCTACCTGAAGGCTGTCACCCTCTCGCCCCGCTACGCCGACGCTCATTACAACCTGGCCCTCGCCTACGAGCGCACCGGCGAGCACCGCAATGCCTTGCGCCACTGGCGCGCCTATGTCAAGCTCGACAATCGCGGTCCCTGGGCTGACCACGCTCGCGGGCAGATTCGCAAGCTCCTCAACCGCGAAGGCCTCGCCATCGCCTCCCGCGCCGACCACTTCGTTGCGCCGCGCAAAGGCAGAGCCGCGCTGGAGCTGGTTTAGCGCCGCCACCTCAGCGCAGAAGAGCTTCAGTCCATCCTTATCAGGCCAGCGCGCGGCCCTGATTTCCGCCAAACTCAGCGCTATACTTCGGCCATGAAAAACACAGCGCTCTTGTTGCTCTGTGGATTGGTGGGCGCACCCGGTGCTGTGTCCCAGCCGCAAGAGTCGCCCGCGATCGATGGCTACGTAACCCGCGTTGCATCGAAGACCGAATTCGATGTCAACGGATATCGAGTCCTCTGTAGTGCAGGCACCCAAACAACCATTGGGCAGCTCCAATCGAAGGAAGTCCTGAGCTATCAGGGCTGCCCGCCAGAGAAGCCCTATCTCGGCGAACCTATGAAGATTTACGGCTCCGTGAAAAAGAAGGAGCAGGCAATCGAAGCCGAGCGGATCGAAGCTCAGCCCGTCGTCCGCGGAGAAATCACTGGCTCGGCGGTCATCGATGCGCTACCGTCTCTTGATTCTGCCGGCGCGCCGCCTGGAGGCCTCATGGTACGCGCCGACGGGTACCGGATTCTAATCGGAAGCGCAACCACGATCGCATGGGATCCGCCGCCAAATTCACTCGCCGCCGTGGTGCCCGGCGATTGGATCGAATACAAGGGCAAGCAGCGGGCCGACGGCATCATCGTTGCGGAGTCGGCAAAGCTCAGCCGAACCTACGTCAGTGACAGCGATAAAAAGCTGCACAAAAAGTACGACTTCGTCGACCCGAACGACCCCACCAAGGGCGTGCGGGTTCTCACTGGGACCATTCGGCCGTATCCCGACGCCGCGATGCAAGCGAGGGTGAGCGCAATCGGCGACAGGCTGGTTCCCGCTTACCAGCGCGCTCTGCCCGATACCGATCCGGCCAAAATCAACTTTCGCTTTCTGGTGGTCGACAAGAAACACTGGCACGACGCGCTCACCTTGGCTGGAGGTATCATTCTGGTGCCGCGTCAGGTGGTTGAGCGCATGCAGAATGACTCGCAACTCGCTACGGTGCTCGCCGACAACATCTCCTGCTTGCTTGAGAAGCAGCCCGACAGGGACATACCTGCGTCGGTGGAGTTGACTGCCGTTGGCGTTGGCGCAGACGTTGTGGGCATCTTCGTTCCTGGCGTTGGGCTCGCCGCGACAGCAGCGGGCATTAGCGAAGAGGAGATGGTGATAAAGGCTGAGCAGCAGAGCGGGCGCGTCAGCATCGGCCTGCTCCGCGATGCAGGCTACGACATCGACCAGGCGCCGGTGGCCTGGTGGCTCCTCGCCGCAAATAAGCCGGAGCCTACCTCCAGGATCTTGCTGCCTTATCGCGCCGCGTATGTTTATCGAGCGCTCGGCGAAAACTGGCAAAAACCCGCTGCTGTTCCATCGCAGCCCTGACTTGTTTAGCCCGGCTGCCGTGCCACATTCGCCACTCCGCGAATATGCGCGGGCCGCGTCCTGCAACATCCGCCGACCATCTGCGCTCCGGCCTTGAACCACTCCGCCGCGCGGGCGCCAAAGTCTTCCGGATCGGTCGCGCCCGTCCACGAGCGATGTGCCGAGTCCCATCCCTCGCCGGAGTTCGGATAAACCACGATCGGCTTGTCGGAACCGGCCTGCAACTTCGCAATCAGCGCAGGAATCCACTTTGGCGGGACGCAGTTCACGCCGATTGCCACCGTTTGCGGGAACGAGGCAACCAGCGCCGCGCAATCGGCCACGCGCTCCCCGTGCGATACGTGACCAGAGTCGCGGCAGGAAAAGCTGAACCAGCCTCGCAAGCTGGGCCACGGAGCCAATGCTTCGCCCACCGCGCGCGCTTCTTCAAGCGAAGGGAAGGTTTCAAACGCGAGCAGATCGGGAGCCTGCGTGGCCTTGGCATTGGCGAAGACTTCGATGCGCTCTCGGTGAAAGCGAACCAGATCGTCGAAGGAGCACTCGTATTTGCCGGTGTACTCGCCGCCATTGTGCAACGCCGCGCCGTAGGGACCTAACGAGCCGGCCACGAGAACGCGTCGCTCCGGAAACTCCGCAATCGCTCGACGCACCAGCTCGACCGATCGCAACAGGGCCGCATCCGCCTGTTCGGCGGACAATCCAACCTCGGCGTAGCCCATCCGCGAAACCTGGTAACTGCATGCGGCGATGCACTCGGCGCCCGCTTGAATGTACGCGCGATGCACGGCCAGCAGTTTTTCCGGCTCGTCCTCGAGCACGTGCGCCGACCACAGTGGTCCGTCGATCCGTGCGCCCGCATATTCGAGTTCCGTCGCCAACCCGCCGTCGATGACTTGAATGCCGTCGAGAATGCTCATGAGAGCGTCCAGCTCCTAGCTTCCAGCCTTGGCGTCGGGGATGCAAGCGAGCTGAACGACGTGTGTCAAGAGCTCCATAGAAAATGGACAACCGGAAACCCGACGGAAATCCAAAAAAGTGCGATTGATTTCGCCCTTCTCTTGTCAAGTGCCGCCGATGCGTTTGCCGTTTGCATCTACATGATTCGGCGCGAAATATATTTCTTTTGAAGTTTGCCGATCATTTTCTGGTCATGGCGCATAATGGTTCCACAAGTCCAAGAAATGCGCGTTTGAGGCCAAGCGACGATGGACCTAATGAACCCTCTAACTCCTTTGTTTACTGGATTTTGAAAGATAACTCTTTTAGAATCAGCGGGATAGAAGAAATGATCGAACGTATAAGTGTCTGAAAGAAAAGCACTTAACCCCAAAATAGAGGCCAATTTTTTTGGAAGATCAGCCAATTGTGCCAGTCTGATGCATCGCGTATTCGTCCGCCTTCCGGGCGCACCCCGAACACCGTCAGTCTGTTTACTGATAGTTGAAGGCCGAGAGACCCAAGCTGGAAGTCAGGAGCGAGAAGCTGGAAGCCGCTCTCACACCTTCTGGGTCCGTATCACTTGCCGCACGCCGTCTACGCGCCGCAGCCCCAGCACCATGCGGTTTAGGTGGCGCACGTCCTCGGCTTCGACAACGAACTCGATGATCGCTTCGCCCTCTTCGTCGCGGCTCAAATCCACAGCGCGAATGTCTGTATTCTCGTCGGAGATGACGGCGGTCAGTTCCTTCAGCATGCCCGTCCGGTCTTCACAGTGGACGATGATCTTGACCGGGTAGCGCGGCGGTTGTCCGGCTCCCTCAGCCGCGCGCGACCATTCCACGTTGATGCGCCTGTCACTCTCGTAAAGCAGATTCTGCACATTGGGACAGCTGCGCGCATGCACTGCCACTCCCTTGCCGCGCGTTACGTAGCCCACAATCTCTTCGCCGCGAATAGGGTTGCAACAACGCGCGCGATAGACGAGCAGATCGTTCTGGCCCTCCACCTGTAGCGAATCGGATCCCGTGAGGTGCAGCCTGCGCACCGTATCCGTCATTCCCGCTTCGCCCGATTTGGGTGTTGTGCCTGGTTCTGCTTCCGGCGGAGCGGCAATGCCCGGCGCTAGTTTCCCGAGCAACTGGTGCGCGGTGTTTTTGCCCTGCCCCAGCGTGGCCAGCAGATCGGCAGCCGTGGCCACGCCGAATTCGTTCGCGATCCGCCCCAGATCCTGATCGCCGATTTGCGCCATCGGCACTTTGAACTTGCGTGCCTCGCGCTCCAGCAGCTTACGTCCGATGTCCACTGCCCTCAGCCGCTGATCTTCGTTCAGCCAGTGCTTGATCTTGTTGCGCGCACGCGGGCTTTTAACGAACGTGAGCCAGTCGCGGCTCGGCTTGTGATCTTTCTGCGTGACAATCTCGACGATGTCGCCCGTGCGCAGCTTGGTGCGCAGCGGCACCATGCGCCCGTTGACCTTTGCGCCCACGCACGAGTGGCCGACGTCGGTGTGAATGGTGTAAGCGAAGTCCACCGGTGTCGCCCCGGCCGGAACCACCACCACCTTTCCCTTCGGCGTGAAGGTGTACACCTCGTCGGGATAGAGGTCCATCTTCAGGCTGGAGAGGAATTCGTTGGGATCCGTCATTTCCTTCTGCCACTCGACAAGCTGACGAATCCAGTTCAGCCGCTCCTCGTCGCGGGCCGTCACCACGCCGCCGCCCGCCTTGTACTTCCAGTGCGCCGCAATGCCTTCCTCGGCGATGCGGTGCATTTCTTCGGTGCGAATCTGCACCTCGAACTGGTGTCCGCTCGCGCTCATCACCGTGGTATGGAGCGACTGGTACCGATTGGCGCGAGGAATGGCGATGAAATCCTTGATGCGCCCCGGTACTGGCCGCCAGAGAGTGTGGATCAAACCGAAGACCGCGTAACACGACGCCACGTCCTCGGTGATCACGCGGATCGCCAGCAGGTCGTACACCTGGTCGAACGAAACTTTGGTTCGCTCGATCTTCTGGTGGATGGAATAAAGCCGCTTGATGCGCCACTCCACGCGCGCCTTGATGCCGTTCTCCCTAAGCTGCTCCGACAGCGTGTCATCCACGGTACGCAGGAACTGCTCGCCATCCACGCGCCGTGCTTCCACCGCCGCTGCAACCTGCTCGTAGCTCACCGGATCGGTGTATCGGAAGGCCAGATCCTCGAGTTCTCCGCGCACCTTGCCCATGCCCAGCCGGTGCGCCAGCGGAGCATAGATATCGAGCGTCTCGCGCGCGATCGCCTCCTGCCGTTCCGGCTTCAAATGTTCGAGTGTGCGCATGTTGTGCAGCCTGTCGGCCAATTTGATCAGTACAACGCGCACGTCCGACACCATAGCCAGCAGCATCTTGCGCACGTTCTCGGCCTGGCGGTCCTCGCGATTGGCGAACTGGATCTTGTCGATCTTGGTTACGCCTTCAACGATGTGCGCCACTTGGTCGCCGAACTTGTCGCCGATCTCTTCGTTGGTCGCTGGTGTGTCTTCCACCGCGTCGTGCAGCAGCGCCGCAGCCACGGCGGTCGCATCCAGCTTCATCTCCACCAGCACCTCGGCCACTTCGAGCGGGTGCACAATGTAGGGCTCGCCCGACGCGCGTGTCTGTCCCTTGTGATGGGAAACGCAGAACTCCCAAGCCTTTCGAATCAATGAGATGTCTTCATTGGGCCGGTTGGCATGCGCCTGCTTCAGCAGGGCTTCGATGCGCTCTTCGATGGAGCGTTCGTCTGTCGACCGGGACCATGTTTTTGGGGTGGCGACAACTGCCTGCGCAGGGGACACGCGTGCGCTCGAATCCTCTGCCGGAACGGTCTGCCGGACAGTCGCCATGCTTTATTATAGGCCGCTTCATTTCGGCGCGAATGAATCGGCCCGCCAACTGGTCTCTCAGCCGGTCGAGGCAAGCAATCCATCCTATAGAGCCGGTTCAATTTGGTCAGGACAGCGTCCCGGAAGCACGCTGGTAATCAGCCAAGCCAGTCAATGTGCCGAGCGTCACATCCTCCTGTGCAAAAAAGGAGGAAATTAAACTCCCCCGGAGGTTAAGAACCGAGGAAAACATGGTGAGAAACCTCTTTTTCGCCGCATTGGCCGTGGCCCTTCTGGCTGGCATTGGATACGCGAATCAATCGACCTCAAGGAAGGTCGTTATTCCGATCAGCAGAACTCCCGCCTCCAGCGGCAAGCAGATGTACGTGAACTACTGCGCCCCATGCCATGGAGTGGACGGCAGGGGACAAGGCCCGGTGGCCGCAGCTCTAAAGAAGCAGCCCGCGAACCTGGCTCTCCTTGCCAAGAACAACGGAGGGAAGTTTCCCTCCACTCACATTATGTCGGTGCTCGAATTCGGTGCCGCCAATCCGTCGCATGGCTCGGCCGATATGCCCGTGTGGGGCCCGATGCTTGGCAATATCGACACCACGGGTGCCGAGCCAAATGTGCGAGCTCTCAGGATCAGCAATCTGAGCCAGTACGTGCAGTCGTTGCAGGCAAAATAGTTGCCGCCATCCCGCTCCCGTTCTCAAGCCTGATACTGGGAAGAGAGCCGATGGCGAAACGGGACAATTCGAAGGCCGACGCAAAACTGAAGGCGCCTCGCAAAAAACGGCCTGGCAGGGCCGCAGTTCCGGGTGAACGCGCTGTTGCGCCCGCCGTGCGCCCATCGCAAATGATCGGTGCGCCTGCTCGGTCCAGCATTGTTTCGCCAAGAGCTGCGACCGCGCAAAGCAAACCTGTGGTGCCCCACGTCGCTAGTAGCCAAGTCCGCACCGCTCCGCCCAAAGCCGTGATCGCGCAGTCTCATCCCGCGCCACTCGGCGCCACAATAACCCGCCGCGCCGCGGACCGTCTTCGTGCCGGTCATCTTTGGGTCTACGCATCCGACGTCATCTCAGTGACGCTGCCAAATCCGGAAGAGGCGTTGATCCCTGTCGCTGATCAGCGCGGACTGCTTCTGGGCACGGCGCTCTACAGCCCCTTGTCGCAGATTGCGCTCCGCCTCGTCTCGCGCGAATCCCTGGACCAAACCGCATGGCTCAAGCTGCTCGCGTCGCGCCTGCGCGCCGCCATCGCCCGCCGCAAGCCGCTTCTTGACGCCGCCAATGACGCCTGCCGCCTCTGCTTCAGCGAGGCCGACGAATTGCCGGGCCTCATTGCCGACAAATACGGCGACCTCGTGATCCTGCAGTTTCTGGCCAAAGGCCTGTTGGCCGACGGGGTCAAAGAAACCTGCGTCCGCGTCCTGCGCGAGGAGTTTTCGCCGGCGGCCATTCACGAGCGCCCCGACCCGCGTATCCGCGAGTTGGAAGGCTTGCCCGCGCCCAGCCTCGATCCCCTCTGGTTCGCCGACACAGGAAAACCAGCCATGTCAACAGTGTTCCACCTCAACGGGCTTACCCTTCACTACGACGCCAACGCAGGACAGAAAACCGGTGCATTCCTCGACCAGCGCACGAATTACGCCGCTGCGCGTGATTGGGCCCAGCGCCTGGGCGCCTCGAGATCCGCAACAGAAATCCGCGCGCTCGACGTTTGCTGCTATCAGGGTGGGTTTGCTCTTCATCTTGCCCAGGTCTGCCGTCAGGTGACGGGCATTGACGTCTCGCGCGCTTCACTCGAAGTGGCAGAACGTAATCTTAAGGCGAATCGCTCGCGCATCTCCGCGGACGTCGACTGGATTGAAGCCGACGCGTTCGAGATTCTCCGCGACTGGTCGCAGGCGGCTGAACGATTCGACGTCATCGTCCTCGATCCGCCCGCTTTCGCAAAAACCAAACGCGCCGTAGAAGGCGCACTACGTGGTTACAAGGAACTGAATTTGCGCGCGCTCAAAATGCTGCGCCCGGGCGGACTTCTCGTTACCTGTTCCTGTTCACACCATGTGTTCTGGGCCGATCTCGAAGGCGCAGTTGCCTCTGCCGCGGCCGACGCATCGCGGCGTGTACGCCTCCTTGAGCGCCGGGGCGCCGCACCCGACCATCCGATCGTCCTCAATCTGCCTGAAACCGAATACCTGAAATGCCTGGTGCTTGAAGCGGAGTAACAGAGCGCGGGAAACGCAAGCTTCGCCGCCAGCCCTCCGCTCAGACAGCTTGGCTCGCTGAATGCCTCCGCGTGAGCAGTTGCGCCAACCATCCGGACGCCATCCATCCCCAAAATGACCACCGCTTTTTCCCGGGCACAGCTTGGTTTATTTTGGATGCTGCCGCCCGCAGTTCGGCCAGCGCTATCTTGACCTCCGCCCGCAGGGCTTCGGCCTCAAAAGTACACGATCGCAAATAAGCCGACACGGTCACTCCCGCTTCGGCGGCGTGTTTATGCAGCCGCGCGCACTCGGTCTTGCTCAGGCGAATCGTCACGCTCGCAGAGCGTAGATCGCCGTCGTCCCGCGACATTTCGCTCGCTTGCGCGTTCAAGCTCCGGCCCGCCATCGGCATTGCAGACGCATCCTGCGCAATACTCACGCTAGTCTGCGTTTCCCGCGTCAACGGCCAATCGTTCTTGTTCACCGGTTTGTAGCGGCCATGCGCGCGCAGTGCGCGATCGTAGCTCAGCGTCACCACATCGTCGCCCAGATCGCTCTCGCTCCACGCTTTCGCCGGCTCCGGATCTTCCGGCGTAGGCAACGCGAACGCGGCCAGCATTCCGGCAAAATTCAAGGGTGCGGACGAGGTTAGACTCTGCGCCGGTTGTTGCATGCAGAGGAGCATACGTCAGCGCACACTCATGCCCCTCAGAATCCTCTCATCCAACAGTCACGCTATTCCCAGTTCAGGAGCGATTATGCGCCAATCCTGTTTTGGCATTCTCCTGCCGCGCTTCCGTCACGCCCTAAATTGGGTCGGCCGTGAAATCCGCTGGCTCGGGCAGAATGCGTCCGGGCAGCCGCAGCATATGACTGATGGCTTCTGCCGTCACGGGGCGAGAGAACAGGAATCCCTGTCCAAATCGGCAACCCAGCTCCCGCAAAAGCGCATATTGCTCCGGGGTCTCGATTCCTTCCGCCACAACGTCCATGCCCAGCACGCGCGCCAACTCCACGATGGTGCGCACGATTTGCAGGGGCTGTTCGCTTCCACCCGTCATGCGCGAAACAAACGATCGATCGATCTTGAGCACATCGAAAGGAAGGGAGTGTAGGTGATGCAGTGAGCTGTAACCAGTGCCAAAATCGTCCATCAGCAACGAAACGCCAAGCCGCCGTAGGCTGATCAGCACCTCCAGCGGCGTGCCATTGTCTGAGATGAGGCTGGACTCAGTCATTTCCAGGCCCAGAAGCCGGCTCGAAATCCCGGATAGCCGCAGCAGCGCTTCTACGTGGTCGGCAAGCCCTTCGCGCGCGAACTGCCGAGCGGAGAGGTTAACGCAAACCCGCGGTGCGCAATTCTCCGGATCCTCGCGGCACCACTTCTGAATCTGGCCGCATGCCTCGGAGAGCCCCCAATCCCCGATGGGAAGGATTAATCCGCTCTCTTCCGCCAAAGGAATGAAGTCCATCGGCGGAATCAATCCCCGCTCGGGATGTTTCCAGCGAATGAGCGCCTCCAGCCCCACAACTCTGCGCGTGGATAATTCGACTTCCGGTTGGTAGAAAAGCACAAACTGCCGCTTGTCCAGAGCCTGCCGCAGATCTGACTTGCGCGGCCAGATTCCGGTCACTTGCTTGGCGTGGCGCGTGTGTTGCCCGCGACCACTCCGGAAGGTTCCCCGCATTCTGCGCAGTTCCAACTGGCTGGCCGCAATATCAGCCAGGCTTTCCAGCATGCGCAGCTCCTCTGCGGCCATTTGACGCCGCGGTTGACACGCGAACACAGCAAGCGCGCCCAGAATACTGCCGTCACCCGAACGAATGGGGACGCCCGCCAATGAAGCGACCTCGAGCCGCCGAAGCGTCAGGCGGCTGCTGGCAAAGAGTGGATGCTTCGACACGTCGGGCACCACCACCGGCCCATCTTCGGCCAGTACCATTTCAAACACGCTTCGCTTGCGAGGAAGTTCGCGAACGGGTTCGCCCCAGTAGGACTTGATCCACACGCGGCTTTCGTCCGCGAATTCCAGCAACACCGTGTCGGCTTTAAAGTATTCAGCGGTGAGGCGCGTAATGGCGTCGAAGCTTGGTTCCGGCGCCGAGTCGAGGATTCCCGTTGAAGCCAATGCCGACAGCCGGGCGTCCTCTTCGTGCAAATCGATTCTGCCGTCCTGCAATCCTGCTTGGGGCATTCCTGCTCCGGGCCTCTTTGTGCCTCCGGCGAAGCATTTGGCCGCTCGCGGCAACCCTCGGAAGATGGTTTCCGAAAACTGCCGATGCCAATTGCGGCGCTTCCCCGATTCGCCCTCAACGATTCTCTATTGGCGAAGCTAGGACGGCGTGCCTGTAGGGATGCTTTCCGGTTCTGCACTTTGTTTATCGGAGCGTCGCCCAGTGACATGAGGTTACGCGCGCACAATTACCGCTCGCGTCCCACGTTATCTCAGTGCATCAAAACGACTACTTCTGCGCGGAAGGTTGTCCCGTTTCCGTCCACAGAAACGTCAACTGGTCGGTGACGTCCTGAATCTTCTGTTCCACGCCAACTCCTGCCGAGTGCCCGCCAGATACGCTGTAATGCAAAAGCACCGGCCGTCCGCTGGATGAGTCCGCCTGCAAGAGCGCCGTCATTTTGCGCGCGTGCAACGGATCCACCCGCGTGTCGCTCGCACCGGTGAAGAACAGCACTGCCGGATAGGCAGTGCCTTTTTTTACGTTCTGGTAGGGTGAGTATTTCAGCAAATACTTAAACTGATCCTCTTTATCCGCAGATCCATATTCGGTCATCCAATGCGGACCCTGCTCAAACTTCTGGTAGCGCAGCATATCCAGCAACGGATATGCGCAATCCACCGCCGAAAACATTTCCGGCCTCTGCGTAATCGCAGCGCCCATCAGCAACCCGCCGTTCGATCCGCCATAGATGGCAAAATGTTCCGGAGAAGTGTATTTGTTGGCGATCAGGAACTGAGCCGCGGCGTAAAAATCGTCGAATACGTTCTGCTTTTTTTCGAACATCCCCTGTTCGTGCCACCGCTCGCCGTATTCGCCCCCGCCGCGCAAATTGGGCAGCGCAAACCAGCCTCCCTCCTGCAGCCACCATGCATACAAAGGTCTCCATTGGGGCAGTTGGCTTAGATTGAATCCGCCATAGGCGGTCATCAGCAATCGTTCCGTACCATCCTGCTTCAACCCCCTCTTGCCGGCAATAAACATCGGAACCCTGGTCCCGTCTTTCGACGTGTAGAACACCTGCTTCAGGTCATATTGGCTGGAATCGAAGGGAACTTTGGGTTGAGCAAACATCTCCTGCTTGCCCGTCAGCGTGTCCAGCCGGTAGATCGTTGGCGGAGCAATGAAGGATTCGAAGCTATAAAAGCCGTAGCGGTCGGTCGTGCGTCCAGCGAGCGTGGTCACCAACCCGATGCCGCCGTGCTCGACACTGCCGGTTCGCTTGCCATCCAGCGTATAGATATCGGTTTCCGTCTTTACATCGTGCATGCGATCGACGTAGATTCTGTCGCCCACGATATTGAAGCCTTCGATCGCATCCGGCCCTTCGGGCACAATCGTCGTCCACGCATCGGGCATGATGCCTGGGTCAGCCTTCAGGATTCGCCAGTTGGGCGACTTGTAGTCTGTGCTCACATACCACGCGCCCTTCACATAGTCGGCCGAGAATCGCGAGTCCAGGCCCCAGATCAGAACTTCAAAGTGCGAGTCCGGCTTCGTCAGGTCGCGATAAACAATATCCACGCGCTTAGGCGGCACGCCGCGGTCGATCTGGACCACCAGATAGTGGTAGTCGTCCGACAAGAAAGCCTCCATCAAATCGTTCGGCCCTAACTCCTCGCCGCGAAACTCCCGCCCGAAAACCAGTGTGTCGTGCGAGACCCTCGTTCCCAACTCGTGCTCGTAGATGAGCGTGCCCTTCTGATCCATCCGCGAGTAGTAGAGGCCCCTGCCATCCGGCGTGAAGGCGACACTCAGATAGATTCCGCTGGGTAGCTCGTCCTCGAGCGTCTTTCCCGTTTTCACGTTGAAGACGCGCACCGTGCTTTCATCCGCGCCGCCCTGGCGCACGTCATAGGCCACCAACATTCCGTCGCGCGATACATCGTCAAGGTTGACTGACGTATTGGGATCGCGGCTGAACTGCGCCGGATCGATGAGCCGCTTGTCTTTCTCCGTCCATCCAAGGCGCACATAGATCGAGGATTGCTCCTCGCCCGCCAGCATCTTTTCGAAGAACAGATCATTCCCGCGCTCGATGGGTACCTTCCAGCTGCTCACGTGCTCCAGCGCGTCCATATCGTCGCTAATCTGCGGTCGAATGCGTGCCTGCTCCATGTAGCGCTGCGTGTAGGCGTTCTCGGCGTCGATGAACGTTTTGGTCTCGGGGCTGCCGGCGTTCTCCAGCCAGCGGTAGTTGTCTTGAAGCTTTGTCCCGAAATAATCGTCCGTTACCGGCACGGTCTCGGCATCTGGCGGAGGCGGAAGGGTGAATCCGCCGCGTGAGTGAATCGTCTGGCTCGAAGCGATCACTCCGGAAAGCGTCCCAAGAAGGACCCAGGCAAAAATCCGGCGCACGCAATAGCACATGGGAACAGCATACTCGCGCCGTTTGACAAGCCACATCCACGCCGCCCTTGCCTGCTTGACCGCAGGCGGCGGACCACGTTATTCATCGAAGCATATTCGGCCGCAGCGTTTGCTCCAGGCCGCAACTCTTGATTTAGCGGAATGTTATCGCCACTCGGTGCCCATATTATCGTCGGTAATCAAGCGCAATCCCTTAAGCCTCCTCAATAGGCTCGCTCGACCTTCAAGCACCGCATCGCGTTCCATGTTGGGGTCCGAACTCGTCGACTCGGCCATAGTTGCGATTTGTTCCAGCTTCGCTCTGTCCGCTGGACGAGAAAGATCGAACACCGGGTGGCCATCGATGCGGTAGGCGGTGAGCGTCGATCTCAGCCGATCCCGATCAAAAACAATCGGGCTATCGCTCACCGCAATAAAGCCTGCCAGGCGAAGAGCGTAAGGGTAAACCGTCGCACCCGTCAGTTGTGATTCTCCTGAACCCGTTGTGTTGTAGTATTCAACGCCGCCCGGGTTCAAGTGCTGCCGGATCATTTCAAGAAAATTCACCGAGAGGAGATTGGAGACATTCGCACGCCAGTTGAAACTCGTATTCATCAGGATAAAGTCGAACTTGCGATCCGGGTGCGCAGCCAGCCACCTGCGTCCGTCGTCGATCACAATATTCACCTTAGGATTCGTAAGGAGGCTGACAATTTTGGGCCGCTTCCGAATGAGCGATAGATATCCGGGATTGATCTCGACGATCGTTACATCCTCAACCTGCGGATCGTTGGTCAGAATCTGCGCCCACGATCCCGAGGAGAGCCCGATGATCAGCACGTCCTTGGGATCCGGATGAAGGCCAGGTATCGCATAAGCCCTGAAGATACCGTTGGTGTCGTTCATCGGGTCAATATTGAAGTGCCCGTCGTATACGCCTCCTCCGTAAACCGTGTCGCGCGCATCCACCGCGATCACGCCGCTGCGATTTTCCACCAGATCGGTGAATGCCGTTCCGTGATGAAAGAGTTCCTTAAAAAGGAGGCGCTCATACATTCCTGAAAACAGCAATCCGCGCGCAGCGGCAAGTACTGCGAACGCCGCCAAAGCGGATAGAATCGCCATCCTCGATGGTTTGGGATTTGCGAGCGCCGCCAAAACAGCCGCAATCGCCATTCCCAACCCGAGGAGCAGCAACGAAGTCGCGCTCGTTGACCAATAGTCCAGAACCACGAAGCCAACCAGGAAACTCCCCAGTGCCGACCCAACAATGTTGCTCAGATACAGGTAACTCAGTTTCTTGCCGGTTTCATCCGCGGGCCCAATCGCTGCATGCGACAGGATGGGGAAAGACGCACCCAGCAGCGCCGCCGCAATCGCAACCAGTCCATAAAGGTAGTCATAGGGGACGTGCCGGGCAAATAGGGCAACAATCGGACCCACCAAAAACGCTGTAATCGCGCCCAGCGCTACCACTGTTGCTCCGGCTCTCAGCGTGCGCCCAAGATCGTTTCTGAGTTTCTTCTTGCACGCATCGTGCACCGCCAGTGCGCCATAAGCAATGCCGAAGAGATAATACGCCAGCAGATTCGCAAAGCTGGGAGCGCTGCCGCCGCTGGCGTACGAATACAGCCGGTACCAGATGATTTCGTAAGCGAGAGCAATGAATCCCGTTGCTGCGGCCAGCAGCATGGCAACTTTGAATCGGATTGTGCTGTGCTGCGCGTCCTCGATGGAACTCCGTTTAGATTTGACATCCCCGCCGGCAGTCGCGGCGCCTGAGCGAATCAGCAGCGCGCTTGTTCCCACCATGAGGTTCAGACAGGCCGCCAATCTCACGCATCCTGATTCTCCAAGAACGCGCATCAGGACGATGGCCGCCAGCAGGCACGCGGTCGCCGACCCGAAAGTGTTGGCGGAGTAGAGTGATCCCACCGACTCGCCGACATTCTCTGTCCGCCGCACGAAGTGAGCAACCAGCAGCGGAAGCGTGCTGCCCATTAGCAATGTTGGAACCAGCAGGAGCAGGAAGGTAATCGCCCCAGTCGCCGCCGTCGAAACTCCGGCCGTATACTCGGCAACGCGATGGAAGATCCAAAGGGAAAAGAAACCAAACGTGCCGATTGAGACTTCGATGATTCCGAAAGCCCGCAGTGCGCGAACTCCCTCGGCGGCGGAGAGTCTTCCGCCTGCAAGACTGCCCAGGCCGAGTCCAAGCATAAAGACAGTCACGATAATTGTGACCGATTCGATGTTTACGCCGTAAATCGTAAACAACGCTCGTTGCCACACAATTTGATAGGTAAGCGCAGGGAAACCAGAGACAAAAAAGAGCAGGAAGTATGGCCAGAGCTTTTCCCGCTCCCGGGCCACCGGGAGCGACTGCGGCTGGATAGTCATATTAAGTCCAAGATTACAGCAGCCGCATAAATTCCCAGTAGAATCGACAGCAGTGACCACCCTGCCTCCAGACCGCAATCCTGAGCAGTTGGAGCTCGCGGCTGAGATTGAGATCCAGCCGGCGCCGCGCTCATCGTGGCAGCGCGTGCGCGGATTTCTCCATCCTTCTCACAGGCACAGCGTACTCTCCGCCACCGTCGTGCTCATGGTGTCCACGTTTCTCTCTCGCATCATCGGGCTTGTGCGGGTTAAATATATCGTTTGGCTCTTCGGGCGTGGCATCGAGGCTGACGCTCTCAACGCCGCCTTCGTCCTGCCCGACATGATCTCCTATTTCCTCGTTGGTGGCGCCGCATCCATCACGTTCGTCACCATCCTTACCCGTTATCACGAGCAGGGCCGCGATGCCGAAGGCGAGCGCTCGCTCTCGGTCATCCTCACCACCATGTACCTGGTGCTCGGCGCGGCCATTGTTCTGGCCGAAATCCTTGCTCCCTGGTACGTGCGCTGGTGGTTCAACGGCTTCGATCCGCACAAGGCCGCAATCTGCGTGTTACTCACACGCATCCTGCTGCCCGCGCAATTGTGCTTCTTTGCCGGCGGCGTCTTCGGTGCGGTTCTCCTGGTGCGCAAGCAGTTCAACGTGCAGGCCGCCGCGCCGCTAATTTACGGTCTGGGCACCATCATTGGCGGCCTCTTGCTTGTCAGGAAGATCGGAGTCTCATCGCTCGCCATCGGCACTGTAGGCGGGGCCATATGCGGGCCTCTTCTTCTCAACTGGTTCTTCGCGTACCGCGCCGGCACGCGCTACCACTTTATTCTCGACTGGCACGACCAGGGCCTGCGCGAATGGGTTCGCCTCTCCCTGCCGCTCATGGCCGGCGTCTCGCTGGTCACTGCCGACAACTGGATTATCGCCCACTTCGCGTCACACATTGGCGGCGCGGTCTCGCTGCTGAGCTACGCCAAGCAGGTCTTTACGGCGCCCATGTCCGTTCTGGCTCAGGCCGCAGGCGCTGCCTCCTTACCGTTCTTTGCCAGCTTGTGGACGCGCGATCACCGCTTCGAATTCGCCACCGGCGTTGCCGATTCCGTCTCTCGCGTGGCCGCGCTCGGTCTACTCTCGGCATCAATTATGGTGCCGCTTGGCTGGCCAGCCATCGATCTGGTCTTTACCGGCGGCCGCTTCTCGCCCGACGATGCTCGCCTGTGTTCCGCTTATTTCGCTGTTTTCTCGGTGTCGCTGTTTCTCTGGTCTGCGCAGGCCATTTACTCCCGCGCCTTTTACGCCGCTGGAAACACATTTGTTCCCATGGTTGCCAGCACCATCGTCACGGTAATCTCCCTGCCCATCTATGACCTGCTTTTCCACTGGCGCGGCGCCATGGGTCTGGCTCTCGCCTCTGACATAGGCATCGCGCTGCAAACCCTCACCATCGCTGTGCTTCTGCACCAGCGCCGCATGGTCTCTCTCGCCAGCCTCGACTATGCCGAGATGGCCCGCTGTCTGCTGGGCGCTCTTGCCGGTGGCGCGGCAGCGTGGTTCGTCGCCTGGACCGTCGCCGGGCTGTTCCGGCATCTGCCGCGGTTGACTGCGCTTCATCATGTCCGGTCCATCGCGGACGCCGCAATCCTCATCGGCGGCACAGCGGTCTGGACTGCTGTCGCCATGTGGGTCCTCGACAAATCGGGTTCGGCGCTTCCTCGCGTCGCCATGCGCCGTCTCCGGCTAAGCTGACTTCTCGCCACCCCTGGCCCAGCAGGTATTCGCTCCGTGCCCAGCCGGACCTCAGCCCGCTCCACAAAGACGCGAGCGCTCCCGGTTACGCGGAAGCGCTTGCTCTCAACGCTAAGATTTCTTGGTGCGTGGCCAACGTCCGCTCTAGCTGTTGTGCGCCTCATGAATCGACGGCGCGGGGCTAGCCACTGCAACAGGACCTGATGTGCCGGTCGCTTGCAACGGCTTCGAGTCGGGCTTGCGAATATCGATGCCGCCCTTGAAGAACGCGCCGTCCTCGATGCTGATGCGCGCCGCCGACACATCGCCGTGCAGCGACCCTTCCGCACGAATGTCCACGCGGTCTGTGGCAGAGACATTGCCTTTCACCTTGCCCAGCACCACAACCTCCCGCGCGGTGATGTTGGCCCCGACCTGGCCGTTGCGGCCCACCGTCACGCGGTTACCGGGAAGGTTGATTGTGCCCTCCACTTTGCCGTCAATATATAAAGATTCCGAACCTGTAATCTCGCCTTTGATGAACAGGCTCTTGCCGAGCGTGGCCTGCTCGGCGTTTCCTGCCTGCATTCTGGCGGGTGTTTCAGGCACATGCGCCGGCGGCGCCGCGTGCTGCGGCTCCGGCGTGGGATTCGGGATCGAAGATCCAGTCTGACTTGGTTTCCACATTGCGCTCAAGGTACTCTTCCTATTCTGTCCGCTTCAGGACTGGGGATGCCAAGGCAAGGCCAATGGCTCGAACCCAAAATGGATAACTCCGCCTGCCGCTGCTCGCGCCGCGGCCATCTCCTGCGCGGCCGGGAATCGGTCGAATCAATCTTCCGGCTCCGCCAGGATGATGCGCAAACCCATTCTACGGCAACTCCGTGTTTTCTGTGCAAGCGCCGCACTCCAAAGTCACGGTAGCTTTCAACTTGGCTTAATCTTGGCGTATGACCGATCGCGAGTTGCTCGCCCGGATCGCCGCCTCCCCCGGCCAAAAGGCCGGATACAAGCAGTTGGTCCGTGAGTTTTCGCTCCCCGGCGGCCGCGCGCGGCGTCTTCTCCTCGAGCAGTTGGCCCGGCTCACCGTCCGCGGCCAACTCATCCAACCGGATCGCGAGCACTGGACCCTCCCCCAAGCCGCGTCGCGCGAAAATTTCGTCGCCGGTCGCCTCGATCTTCATCGAGACGGATACGGCTTTGTCCGCCCCAATCGCAAACCCTCCGTCACAGATTCAAAGGTCCCCTCAGCCGTGCAGGACATCTTTATTCCACCCAACGAGATCAACGCCGCTATGCAGGGTGACCAGGTTCTGGTCGAGCTCGACCCTCCCAAGGCCGATGGCCGCCAGCAGGGCCGAATAGTACGCATTCTCGAGCGCCGCAACCCAACCGTAGTCGGCACGTTTCGCCTGGCGCGTGAAGATCGCGGGCGCAACAATGTTGTCATTCCCTTCGACGATCGCATGACCCAGCCCATTGTCATTCCACCCGGCGCTGAAATCTCGCTCGCCCATGGACCCTCCAACCCGCACCGGGTCATGGGTCATGAAGCAAAGGTCAGTCCAAAACACGAAAGCGCGGAGCGCCCCGAAAGCCCGGAGGGCTTGGAAGGCATCGTCGTCGACGTCGAAATCACCAGTTGGCCCACTCCAACGCGCCCTCCAATCGGCCGCGTGATTGAAGTCCTTGGCTCGCCGGATGATTTTGGCGTCGACGTGGAGATGATGATTCGCAAGCATCAGCTCCCGCGCATCTTCCCCGATGCAGTCCTCGCGGATGCCCGCCGCGTCGCGCACTTCGATCAGGACACTGCCGCCCGCAGGGCCGATTTCCGCTCGCTCCCCATCGTCACCATCGACGGCGAAACCGCGCGTGACTTTGACGACGCAGTCCTTGTCGGCAAGCGCGCCGACGGCGGCTACGAGCTTCAGGTCCATATCGCCGATGTGTCCGAGTACGTTCTTCCCGGCTCGGCCCTCGATCTCGAAGCCCGCATCCGCGGCACCAGCGTTTACTTCCCCGATCGGGCCATCCCGATGCTGCCCCAGGAGCTTTCCACGGACATTTGCAGCCTTCGCCCCAACGAAGACCGCCTCGTGCTCAGTTGCGTTATGCAACTGGACTCCGCAGGCAACATCGAGAGCTTCGAGATCATCGAAGGCGTGATCCGCTCCGCCGCACGCATGACCTACACCGAAGTACATGCAATTCTCGAAGGCGAAATGGAATCGCGCGCTCGCTATTCCGCACTTGTCCCCGAATTCGAAAGAATGAAAAAGCTCGCCGTCCTCATGAATCAGCGCCGCGAGGAACGCGGCTCCATCGATTTCGATTTGCCCGAGCCGGTCATCGAGTTTGACGAGCACGGCCAGATGCGCGGCATCACTCGCGCCGAGCGCACATGGGCTAATCGCCTCATCGAAGAGTTCATGCTCGCCGCCAACGAGTGCGTTGCCGTCTGGCTTGAGGATCTCGGAGTCCCTTCGCTCTACCGCATTCACGAGAAGCCCGATCCGCGACGCGTCGTTCAGTTTGAGGAGCTTGCCGCCGGATTCGGCTATTCGCTTGGCCTCGGACCGCTCCCAGTCAAACGCGTAATCACCCGCGCTGAGCGCCGTGAATCGCATGGCCAGGGCCGCAATCCCCGCCAGCACGAGGTGCCAGAGGACATCGCCGTCACTCCGCGCATGTATCAAAAACTCGCCGCTCGCATCGAGGGCAAGCCGGAAGAACGCATCCTGAGCTATCTCATGCTGCGCTCGCTCTCGCAGGCCCGCTACTCCGAGGTCAACGAAGGCCACTTCGCCCTCGCCGCGCCAACCTACACCCACTTCACTTCGCCCATTCGCCGTTATCCCGACCTCATCGTGCATCGCATCGCCAAGACTCTTCTCCGCGCCGGCGTCCCGGGCCATCGCACCGTCACTACTTCACGCCTCAACTCGCCCTGGTCGCACCCAAACGAGGGTCAAACAAGAATTGGGGTGCGCCATCCTAGGTCCGCAAAGGTGGAAGGCCATGTGCCCCAGTCATTTAACTTGAGCCCGATCCCACCGCCCATCCCCGAGCCCGAACTCGCAGAGATTGCCGAGGAAACCAGCTACACCGAGCGCCGGGCTGCCGAAGCCGAGCGCGAGGTGGTCGAATGGAAGAAGGTTCGCTTCATGCAGGACCGCGTCGGCGACGAGTTCGCCGCCCTCGTCCTCAACCCAGCCAAGTTCGGCCTCTTCGTCGAGCTCACCGATCTCTTCGTTGAGGGGCTCGTCCCCATCGACACGATGCGCGCCGACCGCTATACCTGGCGCGAGAACACCCATGAAATCATCGGCGAGCGCACCGGCCGCCGCTTTCGCGCAGGCGATCGGGTTCAGGTCATTCTCGATCGCGTGCTCGCGCAGGAGCGCAAGCTCCAATTTGCTCTGGTGGAGGAAGAATTGCCGCTCACCGGGAAAAAGACTGCGCGGTCCCCTTCAAAGTCGAAGAAAAACAAACGCAAAAACGCATCGCCGCAGGCCCTGGGAGGGAGCAAGCGGCGATTCAGGAAGGGCAGACGGCGATAAATCACTGCGGCTTTTGCGCCCGGCTGCTGCCGCCTAGACGCCCGCTTGCTTTGCGGCAAGAGGCCCAATCACCGGGATGACGAATCTCTTCCCCTGAAAGGCCTGGATCATTGTGATCAGCCACAGAACAACGAATGCGATTCCTACGATCGGGAACAGGAACAGATCGAGGAAATTCACAAATGGAATCACTCCGATGATCACTAGAACGATCCAGATGGCGATCCACAGGCCCGCCAGAAAAATTGACTGCCATGCGTGGAACTTGACCTTCGGATTCGTGTTGTATGGCGCAACCACCAGAAAGATGATCGCCGGGATAAACGTCAGATAGGCAATGCCGCTGGCGGCATCCTCTGACAGTCCTGAGCTGGCTGCTGCTGCGTTTGGTTCATCGGCCATATCAACTCTCCTTTTCAAGGAAAAACGGTTGAAGGGGAGGGGTTTCTTCGCTTCTGTAGATGCCCCGAGCACGGGCGAGTTCAACTCCTTGGGCCGCGCACGTCAAACGAGGTGGAGATAGGACAACCTGCCACCCATCTCCTTGTCAAGAGAATTTACGTGCTCCTCACATTTGGTTCGCCAGCCCGTTTACCCAATTACAATGGCATTGGGGAGCTATTGCATGGCGCATACCGTCTTTTGCGTTCGTTACAAGAAGGAAATGGAGGGCCTCGACGAGCCCCCTTTCGACTCGGAGTTTGGCCAGAAAATCTATAAAAACGTCTCCAAAGCAGCTTGGGACGAATGGCTCGCCCGCCAAAAGATGCTGTTGAACGAATACCGCCTCCAGCCCTGGCTGCCGCAGGCGCAGCAGTTCCTCGTCGAACAGATGGAAGATTTCTTCTTTGGCTCAGGTTCAGCCTTGCCCGCCGACTACGTCCCCCCGGCGCACTAACCCCTCCGGCACGAGCTCACGTGGTCAAATCGCTCCTAGCGGCTCGTCGCGCCGCTGTCGTTTGAAACCATCAGGCTCGACACATTCACCGGCTCAAAGTCCGACAGAATCAGGCTCGTGAGGCATGAGAGATCCGCGTCGTTCCAGCGTGCGTCCGGTGTTCCGATCAATCCGCCGCTGTCTCCGTTGTCGGCCAGAATAATTCCATAATTGCGGAACCCGGTAATAATGATGGCCGCCTGCGGGCTCGTTGCCGCGCAAGCTGGCGTCGCCACCGATGCCTTCAGCCGGTAAATCTCGCCTGCCGCCCCGCTCATTGTGCAGCTCGACGGCGGCGTGGCCTGCGAAATCTCGCTTTCCACTGGAATCGCGTCCCCGCTGCTGTCGTCGCAACTCCCCACCCCCGCCGTTTGCGTGGCGGGCCACACCCAGTAGTTCAACATATGATTGAGCGTGAATCGGATGGGATGTTGGACCGTTCCCGTCGGCGCGGTGGGCGTGCCGGTCCCTATCACTTCGTCGGCATTCACCAGTAGCGGCCCCACAGGCAATCCCGCCGCATCCGACGTTCCCTGTCCCTGCGGCGTCAGCGCATCCGTCGCCACATTCGGCCACTCCGCATTCGAGGAGTCTGTCCACGGTCCGTCCAGATAAATTCCCTGCCACATCTCGTAGAGCGCCGGATTCGTTCCGTTGCCCGGCTCGAGGTACACCAGCACGTGTCGGTCTCCGTTTGAGTTGCTTGTGCCCTCCACAGGCGCATAGGCCGGAATCGGTCCCGAGGTAAAGTACGACTGGTACACCGTCGTCGCTACCGAAACATCGGGCTGGTTCGCCGGTACTTCAATCGCCGGAATTCCGTTCGGAAATGGCGCGCCGGAATTGTTCCCGAAAAACGGCTTGATGGTTTCCGGCAAATAGCCGCTGTACATCGGCGCAGCGGGCGACGTGTCCACCGGCAGGTTCGTTGTCGCTGCATCCACGCGATGATGGAAGATCGAAGCGGCCGTGAAGACGTTTGCCAAGAACGCGTTGCTCCCGTTCATTGCGAAGGCAATCTGCGCCTTCGCCGTCTCGCCTGTTGCATCCGTCACAATGATCTCGGGCGTGTACGTTCCCTGGCCGCCGATCAGCGGGCTCGTAATCTCACCCGACGACGCATCCAGCACCAACCCTTCCGGCAGCGGAGGATAATTGCCACTATCGTCGATCGAGAAAGTGTAGGGCGGATTTCCGCCGGTTGCCGTGATCGTGCAGCCGGCATAAGCCGTGTTCTGCGTTCCACCCGGGCAGCTTGTCGTCGTAATCGATAGCGGGCCGCCTGACGACGTCAGCGTAACGGTGGCTGAAGCGGTCACTGATCCCGCAGCATTCGTCGCCGTCAGGACGTAAGTGGTCGTCGTCTCCGGGCTCACGTTCACGGTTCCGCTTGCGGAGGTCGATGTTAGGTTTCCCGGCGCAATGTTCAGCGTCGTCGCGCCTGAAGTTGTCCAGCTCAGCGTGCTGATTCCGCCCAGCGTAATACTCGTCGGACTCGCGGTGAACGAGCTAATTGCGGGCAGCGTCGGCTGGGTTACGGTCACCACCAACGTCGCCGTTGCCGAGCCTGTGGTGTTCGTCGCTGTCAGAGTGTATGTGGTGGTCGCCGTCGGGCTCAGAACCACCGATCCGCTAGCGGATGTCGACGCAAACGTCCCCGGCGTAATGGCGATGCCGGTCGCTCCCGAGGTGGCCCAGCTCAAAGTCGTCGTTGAGCCATTGATGATCGACGCCGGGCTCGCGGAGAAGGAGCTGACGGTGGGCACTCCTACTTGTTTGATCGTCGGCAGTTTCTGCGTGCAACCCGCGATTCCAGCGAAGGCCACTAAAAACACAAGCGCGCGGACAGCAGTCTGCGATCGTTGCCGACGGGTGAAAATCGATTGCAATGCGTAATGCGATTGGGGGGAGTTCATGCGCTGCCTTTCCCTCGATGGTCCTATTGCCGATCCATTGATCCGCTCGTTGCGGCGATTGATTCGCGGTCGCGGATATTTAAGACCGTTCGAGGATGCGCAGCCCTGGGGGAAAAATGTTTCACTTCAAATCTATACATGCTTCATGAAAAGGCCAAACGCGGCCACAAGTCCATGTCGGGTTCTTTGCCCTGTCTCTTCACAATGCGCGAAGAATCTGCTTTTGGGTACATGACAAAAGTCACGTTGTTCCCGTAGTCAACAGCAAGCGCACTGCGCAGCGTGGGACGGAACACATCGGGCGATGGCCGAAATCGCCAATCACGTATACTTTCCTTCGAACCCGAATGGAGTTCGATCGCTCCAATCCGCATCCAAGACTGAGATTTCTTTAAGAGTTCCCCAATGGCAACCCCGTGCGGCGTGCGCAAGACGCCGTTTCTCTTCGGGGTTTTTCTCATTGCCTTCTCCATACTTGTATTCCAGATTCTGCAAACCCGCATTTTGTCGGTGATTGCGTGGTATTACATGGCCTTTTTTGCTATCAGCGTGGCCATGCTCGGCATGACGGTTGGCGCAGTCTGGGCGTATTTGCGGCGCGAAGCCCTTTTGTCTGTGCCATTGCCCCGCACTCTCTCTCGTTTCGCTTTGCTCACCGCGGTTGCGATGCCCGCTTCGATGATCCTGCAGTTTTCTCTTGTCACATCGATTCACCCGTCCCTCATCACGGTCATTGCCTGGAGCTTACTTGTGGCGGCGATGGCCATCCCGTACGTATTCTCGGGTGTCGCAGTTGTCGCGGTCGTTCTGACCATTCTGGTGCCACTCCAGAGTTCGGCGCGTAATTGTCCGCGTCCTTTGGTGGTCACTGGCAGCCTTTATTTCCCGCTAATCGGACCTGGATTTATGCTGGCCGAAATCGCGCTGCTGCAGGCCTTCAGTGTCTATCTCGGCCACCCCGTCTACTCCCTTGGCGTCTGTCTCTTCAGCCTGATTCTGGCCTCCGGCCTCGGCAGCATGGCATCGGAATGGTTCAGGCTCCGCACACGTGCTTGGCTGGCTGTTTGGGGCGCCGCCGTCGTCACATACTTGGTGCTCATGGCGCAGGTGATGCCGATGGTATTTCATGCGACGACTGATCGCGAGCGCCTGGTTCGCATCGCGATTTCCCTCGCGTCAATCATGCCGTTGGGCTATCTGCTCGGCTTCGCCTTTCCCACCGGCATGCGCTTGATTCAGTCGGTTGATGACGACCCCAGCTCCTGGTTCTGGGGCATAAATGGCGCCGCGAGCGTTTTGGCTTCGGTGCTCGCAGTGATCTGCAGCATGTCTCTATGCGCTGACGGAGCCAGCGCTCTGAATCGAGAAGGGAAGTTATATGGTCGGGACGTGCAGATTCGAACTGCCGACCCCTCGCACCCCAAGCGACTTCTGCATGGTTGATGCGGATGGCTATTGTCTGCTTAACTTCACTACCGTCGTTAGCTTGAGCTTGATTTCCCGCGCTGTCCAATTGCTGCTGGAAAATGCCAGTTACTATCAAGGTTCCCCACAGAAGTCCCCACAGCGCTGTCAGCGACTCATCGACCTCGAAGTGTTTACCAGCAAAGAATTGCCTGTAAGGCGACAATACAGGCACAACTCTATTCTTGGACTTTTCGGCGTTTTTCCTGACCAATCCCGCAGATTACGTGTAAATAGCTGTCGATGAACGGTTTGGGCTGTTTGCATCGATTGAATGGAGGCTTTACTGCAGAGAAATCGGCGTTCTGTAGCCGCCAATCGAAAATGGAGCATCTCCCGAATTCGGAGACGAATCCCGACTGGCACAAATACGACAAGGTCATGGGCTATCGCCATCTCTGGACCATTGGAGTCAACCCCCAACGACGCCCAGCCCTCCACCGGGCAGGCCGCTGCGTAGTATCATGACGCCAACCGCCGCCTGCCACCTTCAGCGAAGGGCGGGACACACTCCTGGTTCCCCACTCTCTCGGATCCAATCTCAGGAGGTTTCCCTGTGCATCATCGGTTCGGTTTACAAGTCAATGTTCTGACTTTCGTATCCCTGTTCCTCACGCCTGCTTTTAGTGCGGCGCAATCGGCGCCTGCTGCAGGAGACACGTATGACTCGAGCAGGAGCACGGGCACCAACTATGGCACACAGACCACGTTGCAGGTGAGCACAACCAGCGACAGTTACCTGCAATTCAGCCTGGCGACGTTGCCGACGGGAGTAACGATCAGCAAGGCGACAATTCGGCTCTACGTGGACTCGGTAACCACCGCTGGCAGTTTCGATGTCTACCAGGTGACAAGCACCTGGGAGGAGAGCACTCTGACTTATAAGTTGGCTCCGGCGATGGGGGGATCGGCGACCAACGGACACCCGGTGAGTGTGACCACGGCAAGCGTCGGGCAGTTTCTGGTCATCGATATCACGCCCCTTGTTCAGGACTGGTGGAGCGGAAGCCAGGTAAATGACGGCGTTGTGCTCGCGTTGACCACGACCGCGGGTTCATTTTCTTTCGACAGCAAGGAGAACACAAATACAAGCCATCAGCCGGAACTGGAGATTGCGATGGCTGGACCAGCCGGGCCGCAGGGGCCCCAGGGAGCACAGGGTCTGACCGGGCCCCAAGGTCCGGCCGGCCCTCAAGGCGCGGTAGGTCCGGCGGGTGCTGCCGGCCCAGCGGGAGCCACTGGTCCAACCGGGCCCGGAGGCCCGATTGGCCCGGTAGGTCCGCAAGGACCGCAAGGACCGCAAGGACCGCAGGGGCCTGGAGTGGGGTTCACTTATCTGGGAACCTTTGGTCCGTCGGTAACATACGCAGTGAATGACGCTGTGACCTACGCGGGTTCGACCTACGTTGCGATTCAAGCTAGTCAAGGGCCGAACAACCCAACGCCGGATCAGAATCCGACAGCGTGGTCTTTGATTGCGGCGGCGGGTGTGGCAGGACCAATCGGACCAACGGGGCCGGCCGGTTCTACAGGCCCAATGGGAGCCACTGGCGCAACCGGGCCCGGAGGCCCGATTGGCCCAGCAGGCCCACAAGGACCACAGGGGCCTGGAATGGGGTTCACTTATCTGG
>Ga0326728_10004202_pt1 | contig 43188 bp, 31 predicted proteins | sample MB3enrmetagenome_FD_207602 | JGI IMG/M metagenome (GOLD analysis project Ga0326728, IMG submission 207602) | Lab enriched peat soil microbial communities from McLean, Ithaca, NY, United States - MB31MN | ecosystem: Environmental > Terrestrial > Soil > Wetlands > Peat | place: USA: New York...
GGCGCCCGACCTGACATTCGAGGGCAGCCGCGCGCAGCACAAATGGATCGTCGACTTCCTGAAGAACCCGCAGACGTTGCGGCCGACGCTCACCTTCCGCATGCCGCAGTTCAACATCCCGACGGAAGAGGCGACCGTCCTTGCGGATTACCTCACCATGGTCATGCAAACTCCCAACGTCAACGTGGCAGGGACGGACGCTAAGGTATTCACTCCTCAAATGATCAGCCTGGGCAAACAACTGTATGACGTGAAGTATCAGTGCCAGTCCTGCCACACGATCGGCTCGGCCGGTGGCTACGTCGGGCCGAACTTGACGAACGTGGGTAACTGGATGAACCCGGCTTGGATTGAGGAGTGGCTCAAGAATCCCCAATCCCTCGTTCCCGATTCCATCGAGCCGCGACGGAGTTTCACAGACGAAGAACGAACGGCGCTGACCGCCTACCTAATGACGCTGAAACAGAGCGGCTCCGCTCGTCCCGCCTCAGCCGGGAGGGGTCAATGAAACCAAAACTCATCATCGCGCTGCTCCTGGTCGCGTGCGCAAGCCTTACAACCGCCTGCCACAAAAGAGCGGCGACGGAAAAACCTGATCCGCTCTCACGCGCCTACGATAGCGAGCCGGATTGGAACGATGCCCAGCGGGTGATCCCGCTCAACTATCAGCAAGCGCAAGGGAAGCGTGTCTTCTATCATTACTGCGTCTGGTGCCACGCAGATTCGACGCCTGCGGGCCCCTCCAATCGGTCGAACCTCAACCCCATGCCACCGCTCGCGAGCGACGGGGCCGTGCTCAATTCTCTGAGCGATGACCTGCTTCGAAACACCATTGCTCTGGGGGGGAGCGCCGTGGGGAAATCCGCCCTTATGCCACCGTGGGGCAATACGCTGAAACAGGATGACATCAAGGCGGTCATCACTTTCTACCGCGCCATCGCCCAGCCCCCTTACCAGCCCCCGGCACGATCCGGGACCCAGTACTCGGTGAGGTAGAAGGCCACGAACTTTACACGACGTTTGAAATGTCTCGCACTGTTGATTCGGAACGTGCCCAGGTTGCTGCCTCCTTCTTGGCAGGCGTGCTTGGTCAGATAAGCAGAGATCGTGAAGCCGTAACTGAGGCTTTAATTCTGGAGTGACTTCCCAACGAAGGAAGGTGCTGTATGAAAAAAGTCGTGATTTCATTACTTGCGACAGTCCCTGCGCTCTCTCTCGCCTTTCTTACCACACTGACTCCTCGCAGCGTGCAAGCAGTCCCGAGCTATGCGCGCCAGACGGGCTTGCCGTGCAGCGGGTGCCACTATATTCCGCCGGAGCTCAATCCTGCGGGACGAAAGTTCAAGTTATTCGGTTACGTTGATAAAGACAAAGACAAGCCAGGCATCACGGACAATTCCGGTAAGCGACATGCGGGGCTTGACCTTCTTTCCTCGCTGCCCCTCTCCGCGAGGCTGGAGGCCTCATTCACTTCAACAGCATCACCACAGCCGGGAACCCAGAACGGCAATTTCGAATTCCCTCAAGATGTGTCGCTCTTCCTTGCCGGAGCATGGACGTCGAATGTCGGCAGTTTTCTTCAAGTCACCTACGATACCCAGGACGACCACTTCGGTATGGATAATACAGATATCCGCTACGCCAATAAGAGGAATGTCGCGGGCAAGGAACTGGTCTACGGCCTTGACCTCAATAACAATCCGACCGTAGAGGACCTATGGAATAGCACACCGGCATGGGGTTTCCCCTGGGTCGCCAGTGATTTCGCGCCCACTCCCACAGCAGCTCCCATCATACAAGGCCGTTTGGCGCAGGACGTCGCAGGGTTCGGTGGCTTCGCAATGTGGGACAATCATCTGTATCTGGATGCCACTATTTATCGCTCGGAGCATGTGGGTGTTTCTCAACCTAATCCAGGCACAGCTTCCTACAACATCCGTGGGGTTGCGCCGTACTGGCGGGTTGCCTGGCAGCAACTGACGCCGCGGACCCAATATGAGGTAGGCGCCTACGGAATGCACATGGAGTCGACCCCTGGCGCCATCGTTGGCCTCAAGGATGGCTACACAGACTGGGCGGCAGACTTTCAGGTGGATCGGACGTTGTTCAGGAAGGACGTGCTTTCGCTGCGCGGCACGTATATCCGCGAGAATTCAGATTTGGCCGCGACTTACGAGGCTATGGGAGCTGTGCAGCCCGACCACCATTTAGACACGGCTTTGGTCAATGCCGAATACCATTTCGGCAATCGCCTTTCCGGCACAGTGGGGTGGTTCGACACCGGAGGGACTGTCGACACTTCGCTGTATTCGCAGAGTCCGCTGACCGGCAGTGCGAATGGCGATCCACGAGGCGCCGGGTATATTGCGAACCTCTCGGTTTGGCCGATGCAGAATCTGCAACTCGCCTTCCAATATACCGGATATACACGTTTCAACGGCGCCGCCATGAACTACGATGGTGCGGGTCGCAACGCAAGCGGCAATAATACCGTATATCTTGATGTGCATTTCATTTTCTGAACCGTGGATAGGTTGTAGCCGGACGTTTTGGCCTGCTGCTGTCTAATCTGCGAGCTCGAACACGCAAATGTCGTCTCCACCAGGCAGCCTCCAGAACGACGATCGTGTCGCCGTCGTCGGCGGTGGACCTGCCGGTTCGTTTTTCGCCATACACCTTCTTCGCACAGCGAAGCGCCTTGGTCGAAACATCGACGTTGTCATCATCGAAAAACGAGGTCCCACCGACCCGTGTTCCGAGGATTTTCAGTGCCGGGGATGCAACTTCTGCGCCGGCCTTATCTCGCCAAGGTTAAACAAGATACTCGACGACCACGGCCTGGTGGTTCCCGAGGAGATCATCCAGGGGCGCATCGACTACGTTTGGATTCAGGGGCAATGGAAGAATTTCCGGCTTCGAGTTCCCAATGATATGCGGATGTACTCGGTCTTCAGGGGATCGTTACCCGGCAGAAGGAGCGGCAGGCCCGCGGGATTTGATGGGTTTCTCCTCGGCGCGGCGGTCAAGGAAGGCGCGCGCATCCTGTACGGCGAAGTCCAGGCGGTCTCCTATACTCCGTCGGGGATGCCCAGCCTGACGGTTGGGGCCCAGCCGGGAGCGAAGGTTTCTTTCGATTCTAGCTTTGTGACCTTTGCCACCGGAATCAATGCACACTGCGGCCACGATTATCGCGACGATCCGCTGATTGCCGCGCTTCAGCGGTTAAATCCATCGTTCGTCCCCGCCAGGACCAGAAAGACTTTCATCTTCGAACTGGACGTAGGGGAAGACTATCTTCAGCGCCATCTCAACCGCGAAATCTACTTCGTCGAATACGGTTCACGAGACCTCAACCTGGAGCACGCCGCGCTCATTCCCAAAGGCCGGTTCTTGACCGTCGCCCTGATTGGTAAATGCGTTGACGAAGCAGACTTGCCGCGCGAGGGCCGCCAGACCGCCCGCGATTTTCTCACGCTTCCCCAGATCGACCGCATCTTTCCCGGGATCGCTGGAGCTCCCCTCACTTGCGCTTGTGTCCCTCGGATGACCGTGACCACTGCGAGGTCTCCCTTTGCCGATCGCTGTGCCTTCATTGGTGACGCCGTCGGATCACGGTTGAACAAAGATGGTTTGTACTCGGCTTACACGACCGCGACCCAGCTCGCAGAGACCGTGCTCGTGAACGGCATTGGCAAGCAAGCTCTCATGAGGGGATACGGCGGGACCGTTAACTGGCTTGCGGCAGACAATCGTTTCGGGCGGATGGTCTTTGGCCTCAGCCGGGTAGCGTTCACACGGCCTTTGGTCAGCCGCATCGTGTACCAGGCATTTGCAACGGAGTGCAAGGTGCGAGAGCAGCGCAGCCGGCCCTTGAGCAAAGTGCTGTGGAAGATTGCCAGCGGCACCGCGGACTACCGGGAAGTTCTGCACGACATGTGTGGCTACGGGGTGTTGCGATCCATTCTCGTGGGTGCGGCAGTCACCCTGAGGAACCTGGCCTTCGAGGGGCTCTTCGGCCTGAAATGGGGGGAGTACGGCCGGTATCCGACCGTGGTGTTGCGCGAGAAGCGCGAAGTCCTCAAGGGGGAATTGGCATCGAGCTTGGGGGAGGAACTCGGCGGGTCGTCCGACTTCGAACGCATGTACACTATCAAGATCCGCGGTTCCGACCGGGAAATCATGGAGGAGCTCGCCGAGTTCGGCCGGCCGGCCGCAAGGTTCGTCAACCTACGATTCGTCAACGTTCTACAAATCCACGGAGTCCCCAACCAAATCGGGTCGGTGATCCGCTACAGAATACCGTTCTTCGGATTAAGCTCGGAAATGCAGCTGACTAAAAGAATCGGTTTCGAAACCCTGCTGTATCAGGTCGACGAACGGCTTGTGGACAGCGGGAAACTCATTTTCAACGTCGCACCGACCAAGGACGGAAACCGCAGGCTCGCCATCTACACGTCATTCCAATACAAGAAGGGCAAGGGCTTCGTGAGTCAGCTTCTATGGGACGGTGTCCGATTGTTATTTCCAGAATTCGTACATGACATCGTGTGGAACCATGCCCTGTGCACCATCAAGGAGGACGTCGAGCGGAAGCACGCTCCTCCCCCGGACGGTAATTAAGCTTTCAAACCCACTCCTCTACTGTCGCCTGCTCTAGGAGGCGAAAAGTAACCATGATGAGAGAAGCCTTGGCCAAGCTAGGGGTCGGCTACGGCACGGTCCGCATGCGGCTGGCGGCAGGTGAGCGGAAAACTTCCACTTATCAGGCCGAATCCGGTCGGGATCCTATCGATCACTCAAGAATCATTGGTACGAAAGGGACTTATCAATAGGAATCGGTATTACTAAACGCTGCGCCGTTGATCGGGGGTAACCGTTCAGAACGTATTTCCGCTGTCAGTCCTAGATACGACTGACTGGAATTCCACCGGGAACGGGAGACAATCGGGATCGAGCGGCGTTGCACGGGTGTTGTCCTTGGGGGATGGACTTTCTGCCCACCCTACAATGGCAGGAAGAGTGACCGGCCAGTTTAGGACTCGAAACCATTCAATCTCCACACCCCCGGGGTTCTGGGCCATTGATTTTGACAGGTCAAAACGCGTAATGTATTACCCAACTCAGCGATTAGCAAGGCACTGAATCATGGAATGTCCTCAGTGTCGGCACATTAATCCGCCCACAGCAACACGATGCGAAAAGTGTAGGACGCCCCTGGGCGATGATTTCTTGACAGCGGCCAGCGGTTTCTTAGGAGATCGGCCCATCCGCGCACCCGCCCAGGGAGGCAAGGTCATCTCCGTTTCCTCGCACGACTTGCAACCGGGGCATGTGTTGGGCGGGCGATATGAAATCCTGGGATTGCTCGGCGAAGGCGGCATGGGAGCAGTCTACAAAGCCCGAGATCGAGAGGTTGACCGGGAAGTTGCGCTGAAGGTTATTCGCCCCGAACTAACGGGGCATCCGGAGGTTGTGTCCCGATTCAAGCAGGAATTGATTCTGGCGCGGCAGGTAACCCACAAGAACGTGGTTCGCATTTTCGATTTGGGAGAAGCCGAGGGCGCGAAGTTCATCTCCATGGAGTATATCGACGGCCGGGACTTGAGATCTCTCCTAGTGGAGCGTGGGAAGTTTGCGCCCGAAGAAGCTGTAGGCATCATCGAGCAAGTCTGCCGCGCCTTGGAGGCCGCACACGCTGAAGGAGTCATCCACCGCGACCTGAAACCTCAAAACATCATGGTGGACAAGCACGGCAGGGTTGCGGTGATGGATTTCGGAATCGCCCATTCCAAGGAGTTGCCAGGCCTCACACGAACGGGCGTGTTACTGGGCACTCCCGAATACATGTCGCCGGAGCAGGCGAAAGGTCAAGAAACCGATGCCAGGTCTGACCTGTTCTCGCTCGGCATTATTTTCTATGAACTGCTGACCGGCAAGTCTCCCTACGCGGCCACGACCCCGGTTGCCAGTCTTTTCATGCGCGTTCAGGGGCGGGCGACCCCGCCCGCTAAGCTGGACCCAGCAATACCGAAGTTCGTGAATGACGTTGTGGTCCGGTGCCTGGAGATCGACCCGCAACGTCGCTATGCGAGCGCTCAGGAAATCTTGCGGGATCTCGAAAGCCGGCATGCCACACACCGGCACCTCTCTACGCTTCGCATGCCGCGCTTCCGGCAGGTGGAACACTTTGGAACGAAATGGATTGCGCCCGGACTGGCCCTGCTTCTTCTCCTGATCCTCGGCCTTGTGTTCCGGGGAAGAATCTTCGAGTCTGGAACCAAGCCGGCGGAGCCGCCCATTTCGCTGGCCATTCTCCCTTTTCGCAATGCTTCGGGCGACCCAAAGCTCGACTGGCTGGGAACGAGTCTGGCCGAATGGTTGAGCACCGATGTGGGGCAGTCGTCCCATCTGCGGATGGTTTCTCCCGACCGCATGCACGAGATCCTCCACACTTTGAGGATTGAGCCGAATTCGACTGTTGACCCTGACACGCTGCGGCGCTTGGCGGAATTCAGCAACGCCGACACCGTGGTCTGGGGGCATTATGCCAAGTTTGGCGATCAGATTCGCATCGATGCCACGCTTCAGGACATGAAACGAGATCGCCAGGTTCCACTGAAAGTTGAAGTGGCGAGCGAGAAAGAAGTCCCTGGCGGCGTGGACCGGCTCGCCGAGTCTATTCGGCAGGGCCTTTCGGTCTCGCGAGACACCCTCAAAGAATTGAAAGCCAGCTCGTTTCAGCCCACATCGAAATCGGTCGAGGCCCTCCGCGCCTACAACCGCGGTGTTGAGTTGATGCGCGAGGGCAAGAATCTCGAGGCCATGAGTAACCTCCAGGCTGCCATCAAAGGGGATCGGGAGTTCGCGCTGGCCTACTCGCGGCTGGCCGAGGCTGACTCCGACTTGGGATACGACAGCGATGCGGAACAGTATTCTCGCAAGGCCCTCGAACTCGGTGCGCAGTTGCCCATCGATGAAAAATTGCTGATCCAGGCCAGCCATGCGCGGATCGTGAAAGATAGCAAGAGGGCTATCCAAGCCTACGAAAGCCTCGCCCAGAACATGCCAGGCAATACGGATGTGGAGTTTGCCCTCGGCACCTTGTATACAGACGTCGGCGACCACGAGAAGGCCCACGCTCAACTCTCGAAACTTTTGCAGTCCGACCCGAACAACATCAAAGCCTTGTGGCAGATGGGTGTTGTGGAAAACCTGAACGGCAACCCGCGAGCCGCCCTCGAGCCCTTGAACAAGGGCCTGTCGCTCGCGATTCAAACGGACGAACAGGAACTGAAGGCGCTGATCCTGCAGTCGATAGCCATCTCCTATCGCCTGATGAATAAGCCGGATGACGCCATGCAGCATTACCAGGAGGCGATGGCCATCAACCGCCGACTCGGCCTGAAACGCAATCTGGCCGAAAACCTCGTGGAAATGGCCCTAATCCTGAACTCGCAAGGAAAACCTGATGCCGCCCTCGCCGACTACAACCAAGCCCTTGAACTCCAGCGCGAGATTGGCTTGAAGAAAGAGGCTGGCAATACACTGAATAACATAGGCGTGCTCTACCAGTCCATGGGGGAGTACGACAAGGCCCTGCAGAGCTACAAGGAGTCCCTACAGATCGAGCGCGATGCCGGCGACGAGAACTACCAATCCTTGTGCCTGAACAATATAGGTGGCATTTACCTGGGCAAAGGCGACACCGATAACGCGTTGACCTATCTTCAGCAGGCCCTCCAGTTGCGCGAAAAGCTCAACATTCCCACCCGCATCGCCGACACTCTGGCAGTTCTCGGTGAAGCTTACAGTACCACCGCGCAGTACGAAGAGGCCCTGAAGTCTTTCATGCGCGCACTGGACCTGTATCGCAAAGCCGGTGATGCTCTCTGGGCAGCTTACGAATCGCATGACATCGGACTGGTGTTCCAGTACCAAGGCCGCTTAGGCGCCGCAGTGAGTGCGATGCAAGATGCTGTCAACGGCTACCACGCCTTGGGTGGCCGCAGCAGCGAAATGGTGGATCTCCTCAACGACCTTGCTGATACCTTGGCCATGGCCGGGCGCGGCCCCGAGTCTGCGCCCCTGCTGGAGGAAGCCCAGAGCATCGCCCGTGACATGAAAAGCCAGAGCCTTCAAGCGGAACTTCTCAATACCGAAGGGGATGTCCGGCGGTATCGTGGGGACTGGAAATCGGCCAGGGATTTCTATGATCGGGCCTTACGCGCGGCGTCGCGCGGCACAGATCCGGCGGAAGTCCTGATCTTGAACTTGCATTTCGCCGAGACAGCGCTGTGGGAAGGGCGCGGCCAGTCCGCCATCCGCGACTTTCGAAACTTGGCCCGGGAGGCCGACAGCCACGCCCTGAAGTACTTTTCGCTGGAAAGCTCTGTCGACATGGCGGAAGCTATGATCAACACGAAGGATTATTCCCACGCCCAGCAGGAGCTCGAAACGGACTTGGGCAGGAGCGAAAAACTTGGATTGCGGTATCAAAGCGCCCGCATCCACTATCTGCTTGGCAAGGCGCTGCGCCTTGGCGGAAAAGGCGCTGACGCGCCCGAGCACTATCGGCAGGCGCTCAGCCTGATCGATGAGATGCGCAAAGAAGCTGGGGCGGAGAAGCTGCTCGAACGCTTTGACGTGAAGGCGATCTACGCGGAATCCTCTGGTTGGTCCCAAAGCATGGATTGATAAGCCACTACTGGTCCCCGCTGCTGCACCTCAGTTCGCCGCCGCGATAATTGGTGAAGAGTGAGGGCGCCCGCGCTTTTTTGTCTTTTGCGCACACCCGGCGCCCCCAATTCCCCCCTCTAGCCTCCCGTGCCCGAGAGCGATATCTTCTGCGGGCTGTTTTGGGCGTTGTCCGTGATCATGACGCTTGCCGACCGCGACCCTTTCGCCTGGGGCGTGAATGTGAAAGTGATCGTGCAACTGGCGCCTGGCCCTAGCACACCCGATCCAATTAGAGGCAGACAGGTGTTTGTTTGCGCGAAATCTGTGCCGGCGATGCCGATGCTGTTGATCGCTAGTGGTGTGGCGCCCGTGTTTTTGAGCGTCACGGTTTTGGTCGTGCTGTTGTTACCAACTCCCACCGTACCAAAGCTCAAGCTGGTGGGAGTCAGCCAAGCTTGAGGATTGATCACCTGGGCGCTCAGCGCGACCGTCTGCGGGCTGCCATAAGCGTTATCGGCGACGTACAGCATGGCTGTTTGGGGAGTGTAAAAGGGGCCCGCGATGAAGTTTACGTAAATCGTGCAACTCTTTTCCACAGCCAGTGACTTCGGGCAGAGACTGACTGCGAAATACTCCTTGGAATTCCCTCCGGACAGAATCGAAATAAACGGCGTAGAGATGGTCATTGGCGCATTCCCTACGTTGGTCACGGTCACGCTTCTGGTGGTAATCGTGCCGAGATACACCGTGCCGAAGTCGATGCTCGATGTCGAAACGCTCGCCAGCGGTCCCACAACCTGGTAGGTCACCGACCCCGTTCCCTGGTTGCCCGCCTGATCCGTTGCGGTCAGTGTGAAAGTCTGTGGTCCGACCGTCGTAGGGATCGTTACAGGGTTGGCGGATGATGTGAAAGAGGCTTGGGACGTGGCGGGCGGCGCGGGAGAAGGCGAAACGGAGTCCTTTCCGCACTGGACAAGGCCCGACGCTACACCGTTGGACACAGGATCGACACACGTCACTGTGGCCGTCACGCCTAGCTGCCCGGGAAGGTAGGCCCCATTGACGGGACTGGGACTCAGGACCGGGGTGCTTACCGTTGGCTTTGTTAGGTCCACATTGAAGGGCGCAGTCTTAAACGCCGCCCAGTTCTGGGTGGGATCGGTTGAGCTGGTAAACACCAACTCTTCCTGGTTGTCGCATGCTGTGGAGAAGTAATGCACCTCGTAAAGGCCGTCTGCGGTAACCGTGACCGTCCCGGTGGCTGTAAAGCTCAACGGCGTAGTCCCAGGTAAGGGCCAGGGTGGCGGCGGGCATGCCGCATTCGTGACTGTCTGGTCCCCTAGTACCGGGTATGTAGGATCGGGCGTCGCGCCGAGGGCCTCCACGCCCCACGTGATGCCCTGGTTCGGAGCGGCGACCCAATTGTTGGAGTATGAGCCGGTCGGTGGGGAAGTTGTGAACGAGACAGGAACGGTCTTGTTGTTATACCACACGGGGACGGTCGCCACCGTATTCCACTCCGGCTCGCAGCAACCTGCAACATAAGTAGAGTTCGAGCCAGGGTTGGTTCCGCCAGGTTTCAGACCCGAGTCCGTGGAGTATTGCGTGAATCGAGTCAGCAGGCTCTGCGGACATAGTCTGCCCTTTTCTGGCCCGGTCAACGTGCAGTTTCCAGGCGACCACGTGTCGCTGCCCATGGCCAGAGTAGGTGCGGCACCAGCCGGGATACCCGTGGGATAAGTGGAACTCCCACCGATGGGACTGGTGGTCTCCAACTGGTTGGCCCAGAAAAGGTTTCGCGCCGTTGACGTTGGGCAGTTATCCCCGGCGGGTGTCGAATTGCTCTCATTCGTGCACGTAAGCGTAATCGCTGCACACAGGGGGTTGCCGCTTGAATCCGTGCCTTGCCCAAGAGCGATGTAGCAATTGGTTGTGGCGAGTGATGTCCCCGCCACCATCTCTTGGTAGATCGCCTGGGTGATGCCCGACGCGCTAGCCATGGCGACGGTGTCCGCTACAACATTGAGAGTGCCAGCATTGTAAGCCGTAGTGTAGTCCAAATCAAATGCTAAATACGCGGTTGGAGTGGGGTTGAAGACAAATTGCTGGCTCAGATTGTCGGGGCTCTCCGGCTGCATGGGAGTCGGCACTGCATTCAACAGGACGATACCGTAGCTGCCGCTGGTCCCAAAGGTTACCGTTAAGTCCGACCAGCCATCGCCGTTGAAGTCCCCGGCCGCGATTAGATTGCCATAGTTGCCTACCCACCAGTTCACGGCTTGCGTCTGGAAGGTGCCGTCGCCGTTGCCTAAGAGTACGCTCAGGGTGCTGCCGTCGTTGTTTGCCGTCGCCAAGTCCAGCTTGCCATCACGATTGAAGTCTCCGACGGCAGCCCCGGCGACAAAGCAGCTTTTTACACCCACGGAGTAGCTTGTCACCGTCTGGAACGTCCCGTCGCCGTTCCCAAGTAGCACATTTACAGCACTCGTACCCGTGGTCACCAAGTCCAGAGTCCCGTTGTTTCTGAGGGAGGCCGTCGTTAACGAGTAGGAACCAGTGGGCGTCGCAATGTACGGCAGCCCCGTGAACGTACCGTCTCCATTACCCAGGAATACCTGGACGCCGCCCAAGGCTGGTGCCGCGACCGCGAAGTCCAGTTTGCCGTCCTTATTGAAATCTCCCACCGTAACCCACTCGGGGGAGTAGTTCCCAGTGGAGACATACTTCGCGGGCTGGAAGGTGCCGTCGCCATTTCCGATCAGCACGCTCACGTTGTTCGCAAAATAGTCCGCCACCACCAAGTCTGGCTTTCCGTCACCATTGAAGTCCCCCACTGCGACGCCGCAGGGGCCATTGCCTACCGTGTAGTTCGTCGCCGGCTCGAAGCTGCCGTCACCGTTGCCCAATAACACGCTGACGGCGGGGTTGAGGGAGCTGCTACAGTTCGCTACCGCCAAGTCCAGTTTGCCGTTGCTTCTGAAGTCTCCCACCGCGATCCCGACGGGGTAGTATCCGACCGTGTAGCTCGCGGGGTTCTGGAAAGTGCCGTCACCATTGCCCAGGAAGATGCTCACGGTATCGTTGCCATTATTAACCACTGCCAGGTCCAGCTTGCCATCACCATTGAAGTCTGCCACCGCAATCCCGCCAGGATAAAGGCCTGTCTGGTAAAGCAAAGGCGCCGAGAACGACACGGGCGGCGGCGACTGGGCAAGCGCTCCGCAAGCTGATCCGAGCAGAAGTGTAAGGGTAAGAGAGGAGAAGAAGAGAGTTTTCAATTTCATGACGTCCTCCCGAAATGTAATAGACCAACTTACCCACGGGCGTTGCTGAGCCGCCTCGTGTGCTTTTGGTCTCGTGCAACGAAATCAGTAAGGAAGAAGTAGGGCGAAAAGCGTGGCGCCTTCATGGGCGCCCCCTGTGGCGGCGAACACTGGGCTGGCGGCGTTCGAAGCCGTTACGGCTTCCGGCGCTCGTCGTTTACTGGTGTCCTCTCAGATTGACAGGCGTTAGCCTACCGTTGCAGGAGGGGGTTGTCAAGGGGAATTCCTGCTGGATAATTTCGTGGGTAATATACTTTAATCTAATATCTTTCCTATGGAATAGCATTGAGTTTTGGAAACAGGGCGTAGAATAAGAACGAGAGTCCTTTGGGGTCTTGGTCGGGAGGTGACATAGGACCTGCTTGCATCGCCGAGTGCTGGTCGTGGTTGCAGTGTGCCTTGCTGTCGCGAGCGCGACCGCAATCGCGCAAGAACCGAATCTCGCCGAACAGCAGATGCGCGAGTTTCTTCTTAAGGCGAAGATTGTCGACTCGCGCCCGATCGGCAAGGGTGTTACTTCACCGTGGCGGTTGACATTGAGCGACGGCAGCTTGAAACATGACGCCGCATTCCAGCCGATTGACGTCAACAAGGCTAGTGAGCAGATGAGCGACGGAACTACGGAATTCGGATTTCGAGATTCCTACCACTTTAATATTGCCGCCTTCGAGCTGGCGAAACTCGTGGGTTTGGGGGATATGATGCCGGTCACGGTGGAACGGAGTTTTCGCGGCGACAAAGGCGCGCTGAGCTGGTGGCTACCCGTGAAGATGGATGAACAGGAGCGCCGGAAGCGAAAGATCGAGCCGCCGGACGCCAATGCTTGGAACAGGCAGGTGGCCAGGATGTGGGTATTTAGCGAGTTGGTCTATGACACAGACCGGAACATGACGAATATGTTGATCGGCGAAGACTGGAAGGTCTGGATGATTGATTTCACTCGCGCCTTCCGGCCGTTTCACAAACTGCACGATCCTCGCGTCCTCGGGATGTGTGACCGGCAGTTGCTCGAGAGGTTACGGCGGTTGGACGAACGCGAAGTCCTGGAAAAAACGAAACCGCATCTTGATAAGACTCTTGTCAAGGCCGTCATGGCACGGCGGGATCTGCTCGTGGCTTTCTATGAAAAAAGGATTGCCGAGCAGGGTGAGAAGGCCGTCCTTTACTGATCAAGGCCACCGGATGTCCTCTCGTTAACATGTTGCCCGGCGACCAGGGGCGCGCGTGCCCACGGCGAGAAGCTCATGTGCCACGGGAGGTCCCGCAAGCGCCGGTAGGAGTAAATGCACGCAAGGACCCATAGCCCGAGCGAGGGTGAACCAGGCCCAACGCTCGTGTTTAGCAGGCTCCACGCGGTGGTATCCGATCGGCTGCCGCCGGACGCGGCCTAAAACTTCCGCATGTGAATCTCCGTCCCACCGTGCTCGAAGTGAACCTCGTCCATCAACTGGCTGACCAAAACGATACCGCGACCGTGGTCGGAGAAAACATTCTGCCCGGTAATCGGACTGGGAAGAGAGGCCGGGTCGAATCCGGGACCGGGATCACGTACGACAATCAAAAGACCGCGAGATTCGTCGCAGGCCACGCAGACCTCCACCCTTTTGGAGGGGTCATTACCGCATCCATGGATGACCGCATTCGCCAGGGCCTCTTGGAGCGCTAAGTCGATTTCGAATTCCTTTCCGGCTCCGCACTTCATCTGTCGAATGACTTGCATAATCCTATCCACGATCGGCCGGATTGCATTGATCTCCGCCTGGATCGTGGCCGTGAAGCGAGTCTGCAGCTTGTTAGCCTCAAGATCACACGGCGGCACGGGTTCAGTAGTCAAGCTGGCACCTCCCCCCTCTTTGTAAGGACTCGGCAGCCCTTCCTGGATGGTACTCGCAACCGGCGTGGAGGCCCGTCTTATTGCGTGTCTTCCGGTTCACAAACGCCGCCCTCTCGTTTCCCTTCACTGCTCCACCGGCCGTGAGCCTCGGCCTGCCAGTCTTGCCGAAGTCCATTCCTCCATCGCCGCAATCGTAGGTGCCGACTTCGTGAAAGTCAATTCCAGGCAATACGGGCAAGAAGCACGAACCTCTTGGGGTCGGGGCGCAAGGTTTCGAGAACCGGTGGGCAAGCTCGACTCGACCGCGAGGGCCGTAAATGGTGGGGTAGGAATCGCTTGCAATCAATGAAAAAGAAGATTAGAGTTGCTGCCAAGAGAAAGTCTACAAGGCGGCCGTGATGATTCCGACAGCAGCGGTTCTCCTCCATCGATCGGCTTGTTTTCTGACCGTGCTCTTAATGTTGGCGGTGCGCGCCAGCGCGCAGATGCGGGTTGTCGCAGTCGGGGATTCGCACGGCGCCTATCCCGAGTTTGTCACCATTTTGCAGCGAGTCGGACTGATCGATGGCAATCGTCAATGGATCGGCGGCTCAAGCGTTTTGGTGCAGACCGGCGACGTTATCGATCGCGGGAAACAATCCCGCGAGTGCCTGGACCTGCTGATGGATTTAGAGGGCCAGGCGCCGAAACAGAACGGACGGGTGATTCCACTGCTGGGCAATCATGAAGTCATGAACATCATGGGCGATCTGCGCTACGTGGTGGGCGAGGATTATCGAGCCTTCGCGACGGAGCAGTCGGAAAAAAGGCGGGAGGAGGCTTACCGCGATTACACGAGTTTTCTCACCAGCCACAGCTCTCATCACCATGCGGCGTATTCCGAGGACGATGCTGGACGCCAGAAGTGGATGGCCGACCATCCGCCGGGCTTTTTTGAGCGCCATGACGCCTTCGAGGCGCAGGGCCTGTATGGGCGCTGGATCCGCAGTCACGCCGCAGTGGTGCAAGTGGGTGACGCGCTGTTTCTGCATGGGGGCCTGAATCCCGCAATCCACTTCAAGAACATCAAGGAGTTGAACGACCGCGTTCACTCCGAGATTGACCGCTTCGATTCGCTTTGGCAGTCGCTGTGCGACAAGAAGATTATTTGGCGCTACATGAAGCTGGAAGAAGCCCTCCGGCAGGTCCAGGAGGAGTGGGCGTGGATTCAGGCGCGTGGCCAGGTGGAGGACCGTGAAGCCGTGCAGCAAATGCAGGAACTGTCCGGCCTTCAGAATTGGCTGATTGATTCTCCCGACGGCCCGCTCTGGTACCGCGGCTTGGCTCTGGAACCGGAGGAAACGCTGAAGCGCCCTCTGGAAGCCATGCTGGCACGGCTTATGGTGCGGTACATCGTAGCCGCCCATACGGTGCGGCCCAAGTTCGATATTGCGTCTCGCTTCGACAATCATGTCTTCCTGATTGATACTGGGATGAATAAACAGGTTTACGGCGGCCGAGGCTCGGCGTTGGAGTTCCGCAATGGAAGCGTTACCGCCTATTACACAGACGGAGAGCCGCAGATCCTGGTGCCGCCGCCGGGCGGAGCAACTGCCCCGGGGGCCCAGCCAAAATAAAAGGGGCGGCAAGCCAGAGTCATGATCAGCCACATGCAAAGACTGTTCAGCCTGCGCCGCGGGGAAGTCGGCCCGGCGTCGCTGCTGTTCTTCTACCTATTCCTGATCATTGGCGCCTACCTGATGGGGCAAGCGGTGGGTGACTCCCTATTTTTGAGCGTCTACCCCAACCATCTGCCTTACGCGATGATCGGGTCGGCGATAACCATCGGGGCCTTTGTCGCTGTCTATATACGGCTTTCCCGCCGGTTGCGGCTGGAGCTGCTCATCATCGCCACTCTGCTCTTTTTCGCGCTGTCCTTCGCCTGCTTCTGGTGGCTGACGCATTTCACGTCCCGTTTGGTTTACTTGCTGGTTTACATTTGGGTATATGCGGCGGGGGCAATGGGCCCGATGATGGGCTGGACGCTGGCCAACTACGTGCTGACCACACGTGAGGCGCGGAGGATTTTCGCTTTCATTGGGGCGGGAGCAATCCTGGGTGGAACGTTCGCGAGCTTTATTACGGCCGACGTGGTGAGCCACCACCTCGTGCAGCCGAAAACCCTATTGCTGGCGATCGCCTTCATGCTCGTGGTCTGTGCGCTGTTGGTTCGACTGTTGTTTCAGAGCACGCGGCAGCGGCTGGGCGCGGTAAGTTTGGCCCCTACCGCCGGCCGCAGCACGCCCAAAAACTTCGGCGAGAGCTTCGGGGTGATCCGCAGCTCCCGATATTTGTTGTTGCTCACGGCACTGATCGCCATCGGATGCCTCGCAACGTCCATACTGGGGTATCAATTCAAGCTGATTGCCAAGGCGGCTTATACCAGCAATCCCGCGGCGCTAACCGCCTTCTTCGGCCGCTTCAACGGCTATATGGGACTGGCCGCGCTGGTCTTCCAACTGGCTCTCACCGGGCCGCTGCTGCGCGCCTTCGGTATCCGCGTCACTCTTTTCGTGCTTCCGGTTGCACTCATGGGCGGCACCCTGGGCGTGCTCCTTGTCCCCACGCTGCTGATGGCGGGAATCCTGAGAGGAAGCCAATACATCCTCCGTTTCTCGCTGGACAAGTCTTCCACCGAACTGCTCTATTTGCCGGTGTCTCCGGAGGTGAAGAACCAAGTCAAGTCGTTCATCGACACATTTGTCTGGCGGTCGGCGGACGGCGTAGCGGGGGTTACGCTGTTGCTTTTTGCTAACGTGCTGAAGTTCAACCCCAGCCAGGTGGGTCTGGTTAACCTGGTTTTTCTAGCGGGTTGGATCGCCATCGCCTATGGTGCGCGCCGCGAGTATCTGAACGTCCTGCGGTTGGCTATTGAACGCCGGACCCTGGACCCGGAACGAACCGCCGCTACGGTGCTGGACTCGACCACGATGGAGGTTCTGGCGCAGGCAGTAAAGGGGGGTGGGGAGCAGCAACTTCTCTACGGTCTGAGCCTCTTCGAAATGGGACGCCAGCCGGGGTTTCATCCTGTGCTGCGCCGGATGCTGGCCCATCCTTCGCCTGCGGTCCGTCAACGGGCCCTGCGCTTGCTCAACGACGCTGGTGACTTGGAGATCCTGCCGCAGGTCGAAAAGCTGCTGGCCGACGAAAGCCTCGAGGTCCGCACCGAGGCGCTACACTACCTGGTGGTTCACGCAGGGCGCGATCCCCTCACACTTCTTAGTACGGAGCATGATTTCCCCGATTACGGACTTCAGGGTGCTGTGGTGGGTTTCTTGGCGCGCACCGGAGAGCCGGAGTACTTGGCGGCGACAGAGCTCATCCTGCGAGGCATGCTCGCACGCGACGGCCCCGATGCCGCGCGCTCGCGCGCTGAGGCGGCGAGGGTATTGGGCGTAATTCCCCCACCCTGCGGGTTGCACACCGAGTTGTTAAAGCTGTTGCAGGATGACGATCTTGAGGTATTGGAGCAGGCCCTCCTGAGCGCAGCCAAAATTCAGGGCAGCGAGTTTCTCCCTCGGGTCATTGAGAAGCTGGGAGAGCCGCGCCTGAGGGGGATGGCGCGCGCCGCACTGGTCCAGTACGGCCCCCGGGCGGTGCACATGCTCCGGGACTACCTGAACGACGCCACTGTGCCGCTGCCCATCCGCAAGCAGATTCCGAAAGTGCTAGCCCGTATCCCCAGTTCCGATTCAGCCACCGCGTTGGCCGAAAGCCTGATCCAAAGCGATCCGGGAATGCGCTACGATGTGCTGAAGGCGCTGAACAAACTTCGTTCCATAGATCCCGGCCTCGTGCCGCCGCGTACCGATGTGGAAGACATGCTAAACGCTGAGCTTATGGGCTACTATCGCTCTTTCCAGATTCTGGCCGCGATTGACCCGAACGCCGGTAGCACGATTCTCGGACTGCGCTCGCGGGGCGGCGAGTCGGTGCTGGCGCGGGCCCTCCGCGAACGCATGGCTTACGAACTCGAGCGCATCTTCCGCCTCCTGGCTTTGCTCTATCCGCCACGCGACGTCCACAATGCTTTCCTCGGTTTGACCATGGGCACGTCCCAACGCCAGGCCAATGCCCAGGAAGTATTGGAACACCTTCTCAAGCCGGATCTTTACCGGCGGCTTGTCCATGGGCTCGACTCGGAGATTCCCTTGCGAGAGAAGGTGAACTTCGCCCGCCGCCTCTGCGGTTCCAGCGTGAAATCCAGGAACGAAGCGCTGCGCATTCTGCTGCACTCCGAGGACGGCTGGATATCCGCCTGCGCTCTTTATGCGGTTGGCGAAGAGCGCCTAACGGAATTGAACGAGGAAGTAACCCAGGTGCCACACGCCGCCGACCCACTGTTGGAGGAGACTTGGCAGTGGGCCACTGCGCGTTTGAAAGCCGCGATCACGGCTTAGGATCTTATATGCTAACGGTAATGGAAAAAGTTGCCCTCCTGCAGACTATCGAGGCTTTTCAAGATGTGCCCACGCAAAGCCTTGCCCGCGTTGCGGCCATCGCCCAGGAAGTTGATTATCAGGCGCGTGAGGCGCTCTACAACGATAACGAGGCTGCCGACAGCATGTTCGTTCTGTTGGAGGGAGAGGTCGTCCTGCTGCGCCCGGGACAGGAAGGGAAAAAACTGGGGCCGGGCCAGGTGGCAGGCCTTCTGGCGTTTCTGGCCGGTGGTTCCGAATCTGAATCGGCCATGGCCACGCAGCCTGTGCGCGCCTTGCGCCTCGACCAGGAAGATTTTTACGACGCCATGGCCGAGGACTTCAACCTGACACGCGGCATCCTCCAGGCGGTCGTGAGATGGGCGGCTGGCACACGATGACCAATACCCCCCGATACATCAATAAAGAACTGCCTCTTCGCCCTTCTGGGCTACGAGCTTTTGGAAGATCTGGACGATTTTATCCCGCCGCGCCATCAACGTTTTGACTTCTCCCTTGTTCAGATGTGGCCGGGTCCTCTCGTAGACCTCATCAGATTTGAGCTCCTTCAACTTCTGCAGCAATTGCCGGTCGCACATCACCAGGTCCTTGGGGTTGAGTAAATCGTTATACATTCGAAACGCGCGGGAAAAGTCGATTCGCCAGATCTTCCAATCTTCGGTGATGAGCACATTCGTGAGGTTTGTATCGGTATCATAAATAAGCTGGTCGAACACCCGGACTTTGTACATCTGTTTATTCCATGCGTCCGGGTCCGGCGCATGCAGACCCTGCTGATGCCTCATGACCTCATCCCACTTCCACGGAATCCACCAGCTTAAGGAGCCAGTCTGGCCATTGTACTTCCGCTCGACATAGGGCGGAACCATGTCGTTCATTCCGAGCATTCGAGCCAGCTCGTAACCTGCAATATTGTAGTGGTAGGAATCGACGAAGTTGTATTCGGTGCGACCGTCGGAGAACTCCTTCTTAAATGTGTGTTCGTCCACAGGCTGAAAAGAAGCATCATGGGTAATGGTTCCGTCGGTCAGGGTTAACACCAAGGTGCCCGTGATGCCCTTCTTGGAACCCTTGCTGGCAATTACCTTGGCATGGAGCAGAAAATCTATCTTCTGCTCGTCCGTGAGGTTGGGCTGATCTTTTGGACTAGATTGGCCGGACGCGGAAATCCCGCCCCAGAGGCAGAGACACACCAACGCCATCAAACCCAACGAGTGAGTTTTTTTCAGCATAAAGCGCCTTCTTTCGTTTCTTATTGTCTGTGCAGATCGATCTGCGTGGCGTTCATCACGACGCTCTTGCCTTCGTAAGTACCGAGGCAGATCACGTCCGAGCCTTCCTTGAATTCGCTCATGTCGATGACCTTCGTGCCCTTAGCCTCGGTCCACTTCGTCGCGCTGTCATAGTGGATCGTCTTAATAATGGACTGCCTGCGAACGTCCATCGTGGATTTGTCCTTGTTGATCCTGACGATGACGCCATGCCAACGGCTTAGTTTTGGGCTCTCAGCCGCTTTTTCCTGACCACTGAGAACGGCGTTGTGGGAGGCAAGTCCTACCGCGGCAAACACCACAAACAGCAGAATGACGATAAGTCTTCTCATGGCATTCTCCTTTGGCTGCGCGTCCAGTCGGCGCGCATTTAGTCTGGTGAGTATCCTCGTTGTCGGTGATAACTTTACGAACAAAGTATAGAATCATTAACTATGCAAGTAAAGCGCTTTTTGGGTAGTGGTGCAGTTTCAAAAGACTTAGGCTCTTAGGGTGCTCCAACTGGGGTAAATGGCTGAAAAGTCGTGCTATCTTCTGTTGCGAGGAGGGTAGCATAATGGGAAAAAAGCTGAAGCAGGCACGGCGAATTGCAGCAAAGGAATCGCTTACTAGTCTTTTTGAAAAGACAATACGTATGTTTGTAAAGCAGGTAAAAGAGGACTTCCGCTCTCAAGAGCCTTCTCTAATTCAACAATTCGACTCTGTATTATCTTCTCAGAAACAGCCCTGCCCATCGAAAGACGCTTCACGATATCATCCTCGGTTAAATGACCACGCTCATCTGGGGAAAGCTTTCTAAACCAGTTTACTACTACGTTTAATTCCCTAGATCGTAATTCGTACTCCGCAGCCGCTCTAACCAACGTCACTAGAATCTTACGAAGCTCGACTTCTTCATCACGCACATTAGGCTCCCATTCTGCGGGTTTCAAATGCCTATATTACTTAGCATTTTCTCAATTGTCCACACGTGGTCTGTGATTCCGGCTTCCATCGCAGGAGTGACTCGCAAAGTTTGATGAATCCGGCAGAAATTATAGTGCACATAGTGAATAGCCACGGCGTAAGCGTGGTTTTCGACTTTCTTGCTGAATCCGTTTGTTAGCCGGGTAAAGCGCCTCATACTCATTCGCATCGTGAGGTTCTGGCGCTCTACAAAACTGGTGGAAATGTGCGCAGGGTCCGGGTAGCCCATAACCCGCTTGCTCTCGCAGCTTGTGCATACCGCAGGACTGTAGCGGGTTTCCTCTTGGCTCGCGGCGTAGGTCTTAATAAGCATCGCATAATCAATCTCACATCCGAAAGCGCCTTCGATAGCTTCAAGGTAAACCTTCAATCCGTCTGAGGTAAGCTGCACACGAGTTGCCAGCCGACTCGCCAAATCATCAATAAATATGCGGGCGCTCTGCGCGTCACGGTTGCCAGTCATAAACGAAGGAACGAGCTTTGTATCAGCATCAATCGCAACCCAAGTCCACACATCACCAAAACCGAAGTGGCCTTTCTTTTCGGAGGGGACATTCTTCTCTTTGGCGTAAACGAATTGCCAAATCTCATCAACCTGAATCTTCCTGCATTTTAGGTTGCGGAGGGTGCGGTCCTGATAATCGGCAGCAGCGATTCCAACGTCTTTGAGGAGTTTCAGGATCGTGTGCTTGGCGACACCCGTCATGCGCTCAATGGCGCGGATTGAATTGCCTTCTACTAGTGCAGCGATTACTTGGGCTTGCTTTGTGCGATTCAGTTTGTTCATAACGTTTCCTCTCTTACTAACCTATTCTATACGTGCCCGCGCACGTATGTCAAGAGAAAAATGAAGGGGCAAGTAAAATATTTTGCTTGCTATTCCTGCCCGCGTACGTATAATAAGGGTATGGCGAAGAAACGGAAAAACCCATATGCTATGGCTCTAGGGCGTCGCGGGGCAAAGAAAGGCGGCCTTGCAAGAGCCGCAGCCATGACGCCCCAAGAGCGCAGCGAGAGCGCAAGGAAAGCTGTCTTGGCTCGCTGGGCAAAGCTTAAAGAGAAGGCACAGCTAGATACGGCTCACCCGTGAGGCTCTTGGCAGGGATTCGCGGGTAGTGTCGTTGTCTTGGCATGGCAGTAGGAGTGTGCGCGTATGGCACCCTCAGAAAGAGGATGCCATGAGCCGACACGCCTGTCAACTATCCAGTTATGATTTACTTTCAGTCTTGAGTAACCGCAAAGAGGAACTCATGGCAATCATTGCCTCTTATTGGGATGAAAGCGGAAAATTCGAGGACCAAAGGGTTGTGGCATTTTGCGGATTCTGTTTGTCATCCTCTAAAGTGGAGAGATTTGAGGATAATTGGCGAGAATTACTACGTCGAAATGAGTTGCCTTCCCTCAAAGCGACTGCGGCGCTCTGTGAGTCTCGCGCTCTTAGTCCCAGGATTCCTGTTCAGACGGCAGAGGAAAGGATTGAAGCGCTCAAACCCTTTGCCGATTGCATTGCGGAGGGATTCGAGTTGGGAGTGGCCATAGCCGTCAAAGTGGAGGCATTTCGCCGAACAAAAGAGCACCTCAAGAAGAAGCTTTCGGGTGGAGAAGACCCTTTTTATTTTGCATTTATGTTGGCCATAACGACTATTCTTAATTATTGCCAGTCCGACGAGAAGGTCGCCGTCATTTTCGATGATGATGAACAGACCGCAAAGCATTGCCTTGTGTTATATAGAAAAATGAGATTAGAAAATGCTGAGTATCGGAAGACGCTTAAGTCGATAACTTTTGCGGAGGACGAAACTTATTTACCCCTCCAAGCTGCTGATTTATTGTCTGCACTTACCAGACTCCAAACTGATTTTGAACTCTCTGAAACTCCTTATAGGTATGAGCCCCTTCTCCGTTACCTAGCAGAAGACCGAGGAAATGGGCTTATTCGTTGGAAGCGAGGCACTTTGGGAGAGCAGAAAATGGCAAAACTAGAGCTTGGATGGGAATGGAGGAAGGGGTTGGGGTTTGACTAACCTTCACTCCGCTTAATCGTCTCCTGCACCGCTCGGAATGCGGCCTGATTGAAGTCTTCCCTTGGTGGGCGTTTCGGGTGGGCCTTCGTCTTAGCTTTCGGTTTCCGGCTTGGTTTTTTGTCCATGCCCCTATGATGCCATGTTGAGAGCCTGAGTCAAGAGCCACAATTTTCAAACTGCACCACTACCGCTTTTTGGGTAGTTCAGCCGAGGCGAAGGTCCCTAGTGAAAGCTCGTGCCCACAGGCGAATTGGCAAGAAAGCAGCAGCGCGCCCAGTGCTCGCGGCAGGAAACTCATGGGGCGCAGCAGTTCTTGGAAGCGCGAACGGTCAGTTGCTTGACCGATCAAGCGTCGATAGATCAGTAAAGTACTGCCCCTTCACCTTTCTGGGCTACCAGCTTTTGGAAAATCTCGACGATTTTATCCCGCCGCGCCAGCAACGTTTTGACTTGTCCCTTGTTCAGATGTGGCCGGGTCCTCTCGTAGACCTCATCAGATTTGAGCTCCTTCAACTTCTGCAGCAATTGCCGGTCGCACATCACCAGATCCTTGGGGTCTAGTAAATCGCTATACTGTCGAAACGCGCGGGAAAAGTCGATTCGCCAGATCTTCCAATCTTCGGTGATGAGCACATTCGTGAGGTTTGTATCGGTATCATAAATAAGCTGGTCGAACACCCGGATTTTGTACATCTGTTTATTCCAAGCGTCCGGGTCCGGCGGATGCAGACCCTGCTGATGCCTCATGACCTCATCCCACTTCCACGGAATCCACCAGCTTAAGGAGCCAGTCTGGCCATTGTACTTCCGCTCGACATAGGGCGGAACCATGTCGTTCATTCCGAGCATTCGAGCCAGCTCGTAACCTGCAATATTGTAGTGGTAGGAATCGACGAAGTTGTATTCGGTGCGACCGTCAGAGAACTCCTTCTTAAATGTGTGTTCGTCCACAGGCTGAAAAGAAGCATCATGGGTAATGGTTCCGTCGGTCAGGGTTAACTTCAAGGTGCCCGTGATGCCCTTCTTGGAACCCTTGCTGGCAATTACCTTGGCATGGAGCAGAAAATCTATCTTCTGCTCGTCCGTGAGGTTGGGCTCATCTTTTGGACTAGATTGGCCGGACGCGGAAATCCCGCCCCAGAGGCAGAGGCACACTAACGCCGTCAAAGCCGACGAGTGAGCCGTTTTCAGCATAAAACACCTTCCTTTGTTCCTTCTTGCAGGAGTGTCGTACTGCCCCCCCCGGCCGCGATCAAGAAACACTCCCGCGTGAGCCCGATCGACGCACCTGTGACTGCCGGTGAATATCCACATTGTGGTGCCCTGGATGGCGCAAAGTGTGCCTCACTGACCGCCCTGCCGCGATGAAGTGACGCCCCTGCGCCAGCCCGATCGGCCTATCTGTGGCTGGGCTCTAAGGATGTATTCGCAGATCAATTCGGGTGGCGGTGTACGCCCCTTTTTCGTCGGCCTTGCCCAGGCAGATTACCCGTTCCTCCTGTTTGAATTCGCTGTGGTCCTCAACCTTTTTGTTGAGTTTTGTCCACAACGTCGAACTGTCCCAGTGGATTCTCTTGATTACGCCCGCCGAGTTGCGAACGTCCATAAACATGTTATCGTTGTCGACCCTCACAATGTGGCCGTCCCAACGGACTAGTTTTGCGCTTGCAGCCGGTTTCTCCTGCCCGTTGACAACCGTGTTGTGGGACGCAAGTCCTACCACCGCAATTGCGGCGAACAGCAAAATGACCATCACTTTTCTCATGGTAATCCCCCTTTATCACGCCTCCAAATGGTGCGCTTTTGATCTGGTGAGTTTCCGAGTGATACTCGCGGTACGGGCCAAGTATAGAATCGTTAATCACGGAAGTAAAGCACTTTTTGGCACTTTTGGGGAAGTTCAGCCGAGGCGAAGGTCGCTACTGAAAGCTCGTGTCCATAGTCGAATTTGGAACATGCCAACAGCGCACCCGGTGCTTACGGCGGAAAGTTCATGCGGCGCAGGAGGCCCTGGAAGCATGTGGCGCACGCTCAGTTTCCCGACCGCTCAAGCGGGGCTTGCGAGCTGCTCCGAGGCCCGGGTCCCGGCTGCAAACCAAGATTTCCTCAACGGCTCATGTGCGCCTCAGGGGTGCTGGGCGCGTACAGAATGGATTGGGAATGAAAAGTCGGCTTCCCATCGACTGGCTCACTGCTTGACCGGATTCAGGCGTGGATGGGCGTTTTCCAGGCATAATCTCGCAGAGGCGGTCCGAGGGGCTGTTCTCCCTTGTTGCCACGTATGCCAGGGCCAGCCTCCCCAAGGGAAGAAGATGTGCAGTGCAGGCAGGCCACTTACCACGGCAAGGAGGCCGAAAGGGAGTCGTCGGCCTGTACGGCCGGAGCAATCATAAACGTACCCTCTCCGCCAGCTTCAGGTAGCTGCCGCAGCCTTTCGTTTATGCCGGCAGCGACTTTCCACTCTGCTGGGAACCGCAGTGCTCTTCTTTCCTCTGACAGCGGACCCGTCCGCTTTCCCTCCCGGCGCGAACTGCCACGGGGGAAGTGAGCCCGCTATGGACGCTGCAGATCGATTTGCGTGGCGTGGAACTTGCCCATCTCATCGTACGTGCCCAGGCAAATCACGTCTTCCTCCTCTTTGAATCTGCTCATTTTCACAACGTTCCCTCCCTGGGTCCACTTGGTCGAACTGTCATAGTAGATCTTCTTCTCGATGCCTTGCCTGCGGACGTCCAAAGTGGACAGATCCTTGTCTATCCTGACGATGCGGCCGTGCCAACGGGCTCACTTCGCAGCGGGCGCCGTCTTCTCGTGCTTCTCCTGGGCCGGGGCTTTCTGGCTGGTGAGTCCGGCTGCCGCAAACACGGCAGCCAGCAGTATGACGATCACTTTGTTCCTGCTTGGCTACGACCACTGGATCATGGTGCTTGCCAATCGAGGGCGTAGATTTCCTGGATGCTGGCGTCGCGCACAAACAGGGGAGATTCGTCCGGGGCGACGCCACTCCAGTTTCCGAAGGGTCCTACAGCCGCCTGAAACCCTTTCAAGCTCAGGATACGCTCCAGTTTGCGGTCGCTGATTTGCACGCGGAAGTAGCCTTCTTCCTTATCGAGAATCCCGTGAAAATACAAATAGCGCCCGTCTCGAGACCAATTCGGATAGCCCATGAAACCCTTGGCGTTGACGAGCTCAGTCCATTTCTGAGTCGTGAAATCAAGAAGCATGAGCTTGAGAGAATCTAAAGTTATGGCGACCAGGTAGCGTCCGTTTGGAGACCAGCGGGGAGAAAAGAGGCCATCGGACCCTGGCAGTTTCGAGGCGTTTCGCGTTTTCATATCGAGCACGTAGACCGTTGACCCCTGTTTGCTAAGCACATTCTCTCCGAAGACCAGCGATTTGCCATCGGGCGACCAGTTTGGGTCCGCCAGGTTAGTTCCACTGCGATAAATTAGTTCGGGTACACCTCCGGTGGCGGGGACAACGAAGATTTGGGAGGGTTCGCCGGGCGGATGACCAAAGAAGGCGATCTGCTTGCCATCCGGGGACCATCGGGGCAGGTAGGTTTGCATGGGCGGGAAGGTAAGTTGGAGCTTTTCGGTCCCGTCCACCTTGCTCCGCCAAATGGCGCCACCACCGTAATCGTTGTAGGCGACCCACTCTCCATCACCAGAGAAGTCGAGTCCCATCGCCGAGATTCCCGAAAGGTAAGGCGCGAACTGCCTTGATTTCGCATCGTAGCGCACTAATTCCGCCCGGGACTGCCAGCCTTCGACGAAGAGCTTCTTGCCGTCTCGGCTGGGGACGGGATCGCCGACATTCATGAGCCCCGTCGTCAACTGCACGGGTTCATGGCGAGTGGACCCGAAAAGGCCACCGTTTTCACGCAGGGCCCAGACGTTTGCCGTCCCCTCGCGTACCGCCTCGAAGACGAAATACCTTCCGTCCGGCGTCCAGTTGCCACAGCATTCGTTGGGTGGGCTGTCCCAACCCGGAAGCAGGGGATGAAGATTGCCGCCGTCGGACGAAGCTTGCCAGATGGAGTGGTTATTGGTTTGGGGGTCGTTCAGAGTAAAGCGCAGGATCGTTCCGTCGGGTGACCAGCGGAGGTCGCTCGCCGTCCCCGTGGTGGTCAAGAGCGGCCGTGGTTCGCTCCCATCGCTCCTCGCCAAGAATATCTCGTTCCCCTTAGAGTAGGCTATTCTCTTTCCGTCCGGCGACCACGCCGCACTGTGACCTTCAAGGTTGCCTAATCGGCGAGGCGAGCCGCCCAGCACAGAAAGCGTCCAGAGGGGTGCCTCGGGGGTTGATTCATTTAGGAAAGTAGGCAGCAGAAGTTCCGATCCGTCGGGTGAGATATCGTACAAGAAGCGCCAGCCAAGGTCCCCCAATAATAGTGAGGTCGGTATGGGTACCGTCTCACCACCCGTCGCGGAGGTTTGGGCAGGGCCTAACTGGCTGTCTAAGAAATAGAGCCGCGTGCCGTCAGTAACCACAGCGCTTTTTGGCCGGTTGGTGTTGGTGAGCTGGACGGTTCCCAGCACGCGCGGAGGGGGCAGAGGGCGCGTTAGAAGGTACCCGAGAATGGCCGTGATGGCGACGAGGGCCCCGCCGGATATCGCTGCCCAGGTGGGCCATCGACGAGATGGGAGCCTTTCGCGAACTTCCTCGACCCCGCCCGGTAGAACCGCGATTGCCCCCGTGCGGCCGGAATCCGTATCACGCTTCAGGCGCTTGAGGTCGGCGCGCAATTCTGCGGCGGTCTGGTACCGCAACTCGCGGTCCTTCTCCAGAGCCTTGTTGATAATTCGTTCGAGTTCGGGGGGACAATCGGGATTCAGACGCACCGGAGCCGCCGGCGCACGGTTCAGAATGGCCTCAAAGATGACGCCCGAGCTATCACCGCGAAAGGGCAACACCCCTGTCGCCATTTCGTACAACACCACACCAAAGGAAAACAAATCACTGCGTGCATCCAGCTCCTTGGCCCGCACCTGCTCCGGCGACATGTAGGCTACCGTCCCCAGCGCCATCCCCGGGCTGGTCAGATGCAGCTCCCCGATGGTGACGGTTAGGGTGTTCGAAGCACCCTGATCGGAAGGGCTGGCCACCGCGGAGGCCTTGGCCAAACCGAAGTCCAGCACCTTGGCGTGTCCGTGCTTGGTTAGGAAGATGTTCGCCGGTTTAATGTCCCGATGGATGATACCCTGGCTGTGCGCCGCATCGAGGGCATCCGTGACCTCGATGGCGATCTCCAGCAGCGGTTCCAACTCCATTGGCCGGCCCTGAAGCTGGTGCTTCAACGTGATGCCATCCAGGTACTCCATGGCAATGAACGCCTGGCCAGCGCATTCGCCGATGTCGTGAATGGTGCAGATATTGGGATGATTCAGGGCTGAGGCAGATTGCGCTTCGCGCTGGAAACGCGCCAACGCCTGGGGATCTTTGGCGACAGTCTCCGGCAGGAATTTTAGTGCGACAAACCGATGGAGGCGAGTATCTTCGGCCTTGTACACCACGCCCATCCCGCCGCTCCCGAGCTCCTCCAGAATGCGATAGTGAGAAATCGTCTGACCGATCATGGGTGAATGACTATGTGATTGGAAATCTCGCCCCCTATTATAGACTCGACGTGCAGTCGGGTCAAAACCTTTGGGGATATATATTCATTCAGCCATCGGTGAAATAGTTTACAGTGAACTTAGATTGAAAGAGCAGGCAAATACTAAATTCAAAAAGGCCTGGGGAAGTTGAAATCTACTCACCGCTGATTGCGCAGGGTTTCCTTCCTCATTCCGAGATAAGAGCAAAGCTATTTGGCAGGATTGATCGATTTACGATTTGCTGACCTTCACATCCCGGGCATTGCTTCTGTTCTTGCACGCTGAAGGTTTTTGACAACTCGAGAATTCAATCGTGCGATTTGAATTAAAACCTTGGACTACCCTGAATATTTCCAAGCAGTTTGACAATCTATTGGCTTGCGTTTGACTTCTATCACCTGTGCCAGCGAGGTTAGTTTTCCACAGTTTTGTTGATAACCTTGTGGAAAAAACGGCTTAGGATCAAAGGTTAAGGACTGAAAGAGCCATTACCTCTTTGCCCTGATTTGGTGCATCCCAAACCTGCTGGGGCAAACTCAGACATTTCTCCCTTCACTTCTGAGATAGGAATAGCTTGCTGGAATGATTGAACCCCATGCGGAAAAAAGCTGGCGAAATGACCGGAGGGTTGGGGCTGGTCGAGTGACAAGCATTTCGCTTTGGGCAAGGCGACGGTAGCGGCGTGCCCCGTCGCGATCGAGGCCTAAAACGGGATTTCTTGATCCGTCGTCTCGCTTCCCGTCTCATTGAAGGGATTGTCACCTCATCGCTCGGCTCCGCAGCCTTCGAGGATTCAACCGGCTTTGCACCGTTTCCGTTCTTGGCCGGCCCCAGTAGCCGAAGCAGAGTGACGACCACTTCCGTCACGTCGTGCTTCTTCCCTTCACGATCCTGGTAACTGCGCAACTGGAGCCTTCCTTCAACGAACAGGAATTTCCCCTTGGTTACAAATTCGCCCACGACCTCTGCCCAGCGGCGCCAAGCAACACAACGAATCCAGAGTGTGTTGGTCTTTTTCTCTCCGTCCCCGTTTTTATAAGTCTCCTTCACCGCCAAAGAGAAGTGTGCCACCGGTATGCCGCCAGGGGTGAACTTCATCTCGCTGTTGTCGCCGGCGTATCCAATGAGTATGACTTTATTCAGCATATGGTATTTCGGCCTCCTTTGTGTGGGTGAGTAGACCATAATGGACAAAACTCTGATTACGCCTATGCCTCATCGAAGCGGAACTTACGGCTAATCCGGTCATTAACGAGTACGTCCATCTGAGCGGCGAGATCTGCCATGCCTTCTCGTACCTGGGCGCGAATCAGGGGCATGTTCCGCAAGGCATCCGTGCTGACGCCCTCCAGCAAGGCTCGTGCCTTGTCGACCTGCTCCTTCAGTTCCTGGTCGTCCACCACGTTGCGCAAGTCAAATGTCCCCAGGAAATCACGCAACTTTTGCAAGGTCGATTCCCGCAGGCGCTGCGGCTTGCCGTCCGGCTGATCAGCCAATCGGTCCCGGAGATGGCTCACGAGTTCCAGCAGCGAAGCCCGCATCACTTGTTGGACTTCAGCGCAGGCTTCCGACATGGCCTGGACTGCCTTCTCACGCTCCGTCTGGAACATACGGGCTGAAATCTCCCGCAGTTGTTCGGGTACGCCGTAGCTGACGTATTGCCAACTGAAGGTGAAGCGGGAACGCACCTCTTCCACCGGCGGATAGTCAGCAGGATTATGGAGAGTGCGCAGTCGGCCTGCTGCCTCCTGGCACAGGCGCGGGTAGGCAGCGAGGAACACTTCCACCAACTCCCGGCGCTTCTCTTTGAACTCGCAGAGAGTCTTATCCACCGTCTCCAGCAACCCCAACGGGAGGAGATGAATGCCCGCTTCGAACGGCAGGCACGTGTCGTACAGAAAGCGGCGGACATCGCCATCGAGTGTGCGGATGGCCTGAAGCTCCGGCGAGTCGAGCAACGTTTTCGCCACCCGGATGAGTTCCTTATCGGCGTCGACTTCCACCTGGGATGAGCTAACCTTGCGACTGATGCCCAGCAAGCCCAAGTGGAACTTGATGAAGACTGTTTTCCTGGCAAGGTCTGCGCCAGGCTCCTGGATATCCAGGATTGGTAATGCTGTCGCGATTTTGTCCTCCTTTATGTAGTGGGAAGTCTTAACTCGGTACTTCAGTACCATTGCACAGGGGTTTCATAGGGGTATCGTGCTTAAGCATAGGCTAGAGCATTTCCATTTATTATGTAGCGTATCGGGCGCCAAAAAAGAAGCCTTTGCAGTCTGCGGCGGAAATGGACTGGAAGGCCTCTTTAGCTGCACGCAGCAGTTGTTCGTCAGTCCTGGGAGCGTGGCCGCGCAGGATTTGTTTGATCTTGCTCCTCATCGGCTCGATGGGATTGAGGTCCGGCGAATAGGGCGGCAGATACAGCAGCCGGGCGCCGGCGGTTTCCCGGACTCCCCGGATTTAGTGCGTGGCCGGATTGTCCAGAATCACCACCTTGCCAGGGCGCAGGGCGGGGACGAGTCCTTGCGTCACCCAAGCTAAAAACATTTCTCCGTTCATGGGCCCTTCAAAAAGCCAAGGAGCACAGGGACCCTCCAGACGAATGCCGGAGATCAACGTGCTCGTCTGATAATGTCTGTGCGGGATGCGCGCCAACAGTCTTTGCCCACCCCGCGCCCGGCCCCGCAGGCGCGTCATCTTGGTGTTGGCTCCGCTTTCATCCACAAACACCAGATGGGCCGTGAGCTCGGCCGCCAACTCCTCATGCCAGTGCGCCCTTTTTTCGGCGACGTCGGGACGCTCTGGTTCGGCGGCGGCCAGAGTTTTTTTAAACTTCCAACCCAGCCGCCGCAGCCAGAGATCGATCGTGGAGGTGCAGAAGGGGCAATCCAGGCCCGCGCCCAACTCGGCCAGCGTGGCGTCGGCCTGTTCGGAGAGAAGGTGGTGGAGACGTTGTTTTCGCTCTTCCGTGAGCAGCGTCTTGCGCCCACATAAATACGTCCGGGGTTCCAGCGTGCGGCGCTCGTGAAACTGCTGGCGCACGCGACGCACCGCCGCGATGCAGAAGCCAGAAAACTGCGCGATCTCCCGCGTGCTACGGCCTCGTTCGTAGAGTTCCAGAATGCGCTTGCGGATCGGAATCGGTATGGCTCGCATGAGCACACTCTGCCACAAAAGTCCGCTCTCCGCAAGCTACACTATTTATGGAAATGCTCTAGCGCTAAATGGTCTAGCCCGACCCGGAAAGGGTTGAACACATCACCGTTGGGCGTGGCGGGTTCAGGACCACGCACTCCGACGGCGGTCGAACCTGCGCTGAAGATAAAGAGTCTGTCGTTTTCCAGCAGCACAGGAAACCCAAGCGTCTCAACGCTTGGAACGGGCGAGGTCACTCGATCGCAGCGCGATGTGATGGATCCCAGGTGTCTTAATATCGATTTTCATGTGTCACTCCTTCGTCAGGGCTGTTCCCTTCTATACTTTGGTCGTCTCAACCTTCGGCTCGATCCACAGGTAGATTTCTGGCCCGAACGTGCACGGCTTCAAGAGATAGGAAGGAGTTGAGGGCCACCCGCTTCCAGGAAGCTGGCATGCGCTTGGCTGCGCCGTTGGTCGGCCCGCTGCAGTAGTTGCGGATAATCAGGCAGGGAGCGCAGTGATGCCAGCCACGGATCGCGAGATATAGCCGAGCCACACAGGAATCCACTGTCGATCACACGGGAAAGGATCTTAAGAGCACGCTCCCGCTCATTGATTTGCGCCAGGTGGCGTGCCGTGTAGTAGAGGCTCTCAGGATCTTTGCGCGTCAGAGGCTCTCCGACCTCGATCGCGCTGAGACATTCCGCGAAGTCGCCCTCGAGGTAAGCCCTGAGAGATTGCATGATCGCCCGAACGGAACCGGTGGCGCCACCTGCTTGCTCGCGTTCGCGGAGTTGTGCCAGGGCTGTCTGCTTGTCACCCAGCATGACCAGTGCGGCGCAGTCCAGGTAGAAGGAGCCGGGCTTCGTTGCATAGCACTCGAGCGTCTTCTGATAGTCGCCAAGCCGGAAGTAGGTGTGCGCGACGCTCGTGACGAGGTTCGGATCGAGGTGCCGGGCGCGATGGTGAGCAGCCACCGAAGCTTCCAACTCGTCGCAATAGCGACAAGCCTGAACGAGACCTGCAAACAGGTCTGGATCGTTTCGCCGGAAGCGGGCGCGGCCAAGCAGCCTTACCATTGCCTGCGGCGCACAGCCCTGGTCGCACTCGATTTGAGTGTACAGGTTGTGCGCGATGGCCAGGTCCGGGTTGAGAGCGAACGCTTTGCGGAACGCCTCGTCAGCCCGCTTGAGGTTCTGATCGGGATCCTCGCCGAATTTCTCGATGAACCGGTTCACCCGCCCGAGGCGCGCCCACGCAGGCGCGTAATCCGGATCATTGTCCAGACACTGGAGGTAGAGATCGCGCGCCAGCCTCATGTTCTCGAGGCCCGGCGTCGCCGCAATCTGGTTGGCGCGAAGATAAAATTCGTACCCCTTGGCATTGGCGGGCACGTCCCGGCGGAAAATGCGCCGTTCACGTTCACTGAGAGGCAACATGAGCGAGTGCACGACGCGTTCGGACAACTCGTCCTGAATCTTGAACAGGTCCTGCATCGACGAAATGACAGTTTCAGACCAGATCATTGTCGCGCTGGGTACTTCAACCAGCTCGCACGTCAGCCGAATCCGATCGGCCACGCGCATTACGGAGCCGGTCAATATGGCGTCGACCTCCGCTTCGGTCGCGATTCGCTTTAGATCCACGGGGCCTTCGAAACGGGCAGCCAAAAGACTTGAGCGGACTATGACGCTGTCAATGCCTGAAAGCGAACTGCTGATCGCGTTCGGCAAGCTGTAAGCAAGAAAGTCCGTCTCCTCGTCTCTTTTTAGCAAGCTAAACGGAAGGGCAATCAAGCGCATCACGGTCCGGGTTCGCACGGCCGGCGCTGTACTACTCGATAGAGACACGGTATTTAGGGCATCGAGCATCTCACGAGCCGAGGTGTAACGGGCCTCAGGGCGCTTGGTAATCGCCAGGCGGATCACATGATCAAGGGCTTCGATTTCCGGAGATCCACTGAGTGGGGGCGGGTCGTGGTGCAATACCGCGTACAGGACATCGACACAGGAAACGCCCTCGAATGCACGCCTCCCGGTGAGCATTTCATAAAGGATGGAACCAGCGGCGAATATGTCTGCCGCCGGACCGGCAACACCGCCGCTGGCTTGTTCCGGTGCCATGTATTGTGGAGTACCAAGGATCAGCCCCGTACCTGTTAAAACCGAGGCCGTTGCGCCTGGGTCCGCACTTACTGCTGTGACAGGGCTGGTGGAGCGTGCCAAACCGAAATCAAGCAGCTTGGCACCGTGCCGGGTGAGGAAAACATTCGAGGGTTTAAGATCTCGATGCACGATACTGAGATCATGCAACGCTTCCAAGGCCTCGAGGATCTGCCGCTCGATGCCCAGGGCGTCCGACGTGGTGATCGAACCGCTCGCGATACGGTCCGAGAGCGATTGCCCGTCAAGTAATTCAAGCACCAGAAAGAGATCCGTGTCATCTTCGAGGACGTCGAAGACTTGGCAAACATGAGGATGACTCACGCGCGCCAGTGACCGCGCTTCGCGCCAGAGCCGGCTCCTGGCATCTCCGCTTTTGGATGCTTCGCGGAGAGTCTTGATTGCCACAGCCCGTCCGAGGCGCTCATCCCAGCCCTCGTACACTACTCCCATCCCACCCTCTCCGATCTTTCGCCGGATCTGATAGTGACCTACCTGAACGTGAATGGGGGTCTCACTGGGGGACTCTTCGGCCATCCGGAGATTTTCCTTCCTCACCTACACCCGAGAATCGTAGGCCCAGTCTGACAAAAAGTCAATCGGAGGTGCAGCACGCATTCGTTCGAGACAGTCAGGCATCAACGCACTCCCAGCGACAGGCAGTCCCTCGCCGTCTGTATTTATCTCTTCCCATCGCTCCACCGCGCGTGGCACCGCTTCCGGACATATCGTCGCCCACACGAAAGTCAGCCTTCGGTTGTTCGCGGAGGAGTTTATTCACTCGTGTGAGTGCAACCTGGTGCTGCTCAACCAATTCCAGCACTGTCGGGGATCCGGCCTGATAAGTCGGCTTCCCATCGACTGGCTCACTGCTTGGGCAGATTCAGGCGTGGAAGAGCGTTTCACAGGCACAATCTGGCAGAGGTGGTCGGAAGGGCTGCTCTCCTGCAGACTATCGAGGCTTTTCGGGCTGTCCCCATGCAAAGCCTTGCCCGCCTTGCGGCCATCGCCCAGGAAGTTGATTACCAGGCGCGTGAAGCGCTCTACAACGATAACGAAACCGCCGACAGCAAGTTCGTTCTGTTGGACGGCGAGGTCGCCCTGCTGCGCTTGGGACAGGAAAGGAAAAAACTGGGGCCCGGGTAGTTGGCGGCTCTTCTGGCGTTTCTAGCCGCGGCACACGAGGACCGATACCGCAAATCTGATGACATCTGTTCAGAACTGCCGCATGACCGCGCGCAGAGGCCATCTCGCCCTTCCGGCCGGGCGAGGGTTGAAACACCCTCAACCCGATTTACTTCGTTGCCGTGCACTCGTGGCGACCGGCGGGTTCGGCTCGACGCGACGATCTCGATACATCAATAAAGTACTGCCCCTTCACCTTTCTGGGCTACAAGCTTTTGGAAGGTCTGGACGATCTTGTCTCGCCGCGCTATCAACGCTTTGACTTCTCCCTTTTTCAGATGTGGCCGGGTCCTCGCGTAGACCTCGTCAAGTTTTAGCTCCTTCAACTTCTCCAGTAATTGCCGGTCGCACTTCACCAGATCTTTGGGGTCGAGTAAATCGTTATACTGTCGAAACGCGCGGGTAAAGTCGATTCGCCAGATCTTCCAATCTTCGGTGATGAGCACATTCGTGAGGTCGGGGTCGGTGTCATAAATAAGCGCGTCGAACACCCGGATTTTGTACATCTGCTTCGCCCACGCATCCAGGTCCGGCGGCTGCGGACCGTGTTGATCCAGCATGGCCTCATCCCACTTCCAGGGAATCCACCAGCTTAAGGAGCCAGTCTGGCCATTCCACCTCCGCTCGACATAGGGCGGAACTATGTCGCCCATTCCGAGCATTCGAGCCAGTTCGTAGCCTGCAATATTGTAGTGGTAGGAATCGACGAAGTTGAATTCGGTGTGGCCGTTGCCGAAGTCCATCTTAAACTTGCGTTCGTCCACAGGCTGAAAGGAAGCGTCATGGGTAATGGTTCCGTCGGTCAGGGTTAACCTCCACGGGTGCGTGACGCCCTTGCCAGATTGCTTGCTGGCAATTACCTTGGCGTTTAGCAGAAACTCTTTCTTTTGCTCGTCCGTGAGGTTCGGCTCATTCTTCGGATTCGATTGCCCAAATGCGGCAATAGCCGAGAGGCACAGTCAGGCTAACATCGTCAAGGCCGACGAGTGATTCTTTCGCCGCATAAGCCCCTTCCTTCATACTCTATTTCGTCCGCAGATCGATACGCGTAGCGTTCATCACCACGCTCCCGCTTTCGTAAGTACCCAGGCAGATTACATCCGAGCCTTCCTTGAATTCACTCATGTCGGCAGGCTTCGTGCCTTTTGTCCACTTTGTCGAGCTGTCCCAGTGGATCTTCTTCTCAAACGTTCCCCTGCGAACGTCCATTGTGGACGCATCCTTGTTGATCCTAACGATGACGCCGTGCCAGCGGCTCTCTTTTGGGGCCACCGCTGTTTTCTCCTGCCCGTTGGCGATAGCGTTGCCGACAGTAAATCCTACCACCGCAAATAGTGCGAACATTAGAATGACTATGACTTTTTTCATGCTACTCTCCTTTGATTGCGCGTCTGGCTGGCGCGCGTTTGGCTTGGTGAATACGCTCGTACTTGATACTGCCTGTAGGGGTGGATTATAGAATCACACATTACGGAAGTAAAGCACCTTTGGGGTAGTTGGAACCGAGGCTGCACAAATTGGCCTTGATCTGTCCTGCATGTAGAGGTACATTCTTGCCCAGGTTGGGTGAAGCCCGTCGCATATGAGGTGACTTATGACGCGCTGGCATCGCGGAGCGCTGATCCTGGTGTTTGTGTGCCTTGCTGCCGCTGGCGCGGCTATCATCGCGCAAGAACCCAATCTTACGCAAGACCAGATCCGAGAGTTTCTGCTCAAGGCCAAAGTTGTGGGGTCGCGCCAGACCAGCAAGGGAGTAACTTCGCCTTGGCGGTTGACGCTGTCGGACGGCAAATTGACCCACGACGCGTCCTTCCAGCCCATCGATCAACTCACGCCTTTCTTCCGGCTGGAAAACGGAACCACCGAAGTTAATTTTCGCGATTCCTACCACCACAACATTGCGGCCTTTGAGTTGGCTAAACTCGTGGGGCTCGATGACATGATGCCGGTTTACGTGGAGCGCAGTTGGAATGGCCACAAAGGCTCACTGATCTGGTGGCTCCCGGTCAAGATGGATGAAGCGGAGCGCCAACAGCGGAAGCTGCAGCCGCCGGACGTCAATGCTTGGAACATGCAGGCGGACAGGATGTGGGTGTTCAGCGAGCTCGTCTACGATAGCGACCGCAATCAGACGAATGTCCTCATCGGGGAGAATTGGAAGCTCTGGATGATCGATTTTTCGCGCGCCTTCCGGCCGCATCACAAGCTATTCAATCCTGCTCATCTCGTGCGGTGCGACTGGCACTTGCTCGAAAAGTTGCGGCAGTTGGACGGGGCCGTAGTGAGGGAAAAAACCTCGCCGCACATTACCAAGACGCAAGTCGAGGCGGTCATGGCGCGCCGGGAACTGATTGTAGCTGACTTTGATAAAAAGAGTGCCGAAAAGGGCGAGAAGGACGTGCTTTACTGAATAAGGTTGCCGGTTGATATCCCCCAGTCATGATCTCGGGCGCTCAAGGGATCGCGTGCTCATGGCTGGAAGTTCATGCGGCGCAGGAGGACCGGGAAGCGCGGGGCTGAGTGCAGGAGGGTACATTTTTGGATCGCTCTGTCTCCTATCCCGTCAACGCGGCGGGTCTAACGGGAAGAGTCCCAGGGGGCGGGGGATCGCGGAAGCGTTGTCTGCAACAACCCCTCTCCGTGCGGGATGGACCGCGAAGCGGGCCCGCAGCACTGTCGAGCTTCCCTAACCTAAGCCTCCCGCAAACCTGACGGGCGCTGTGGGTTTCGCATTGGACTGGGAATGAAAAGTCGGAAATCACGAGTTTATTGGGGTCGAGCAGCAATGTCTTGAGAACTGGTGGTTAAGGTCGGCTCGACTGCTAGAGTCGCAAACTGCCAGCTTGAAGCGGAGGGGGGCGTTGCTTTGCTGTCGCGACGCGTGTATAGTCTACGACTAAAGATTGGCTAGAGTACTCTGCAAGGAGGCCTTAGTGATTTACCGATGTCGCCGGCCGGTATTGGTTGCATTCGTGTACCTGGCTACCGCGAACTTGGTGATTGCGGCCCAGGAACCAACTCCAGATCGTGAACCCAATCTCACGGAAGAGCAAAAAGAAGATTTCCTCCGGCGGGGCAAGGTGGTGGCCAGCCAACGCCCGAGAGATGCCCCGCTATGTCGTCTGGGCCGTAAAGGACGGGTCGCCTTTCGATTCCGCACAGGATGAGAGTTGCGCGCGTCTGCTTCCTATGAGCGACGGGCAGCAACAAAAGGGCACATTCATTCCTTGAGAGTTGGCTCCACGCTACCTCGGCGAAAGCGGGTTCCTAAAGACTCAACACAAGTGTCAATCGCACGTAACGTCAAAGGAGGATGAAATGAGAAAAGCAATGTTCTTTATTCTGGTTGCCATATTCGCGGCAGCAGGACTTATGACCCAGGTGGCTATAGCGCAAGAGCAGGAACCAGCGAAAGCGGCCGCCGCTGCAAAGGAGGCGCGCTGGCATGGGATGGTCGTCAATATCAACGAGAAAACGTCCTCCCTGGACGTTCGCAGGCAGAAGATCATAAAGACAGTCTACTACGACAGCTCGACCAAGTGGACCCAAGGAACGAAGACTACAGAAATGAAGGAATTCAAAATAGGGTCGGATGTGATTTGCCTCGGCACATTCGACGAGAAGGGCAATATCCACGCCACACGGATCGACCTGCGGGCGCCGAGGGGGTTGTAGCCGCTACGCAACTAGCACGGAGCTAAATCCCACGCCACACGGGTCGACCTGCGGCGTCGATAGCGAGCTCACTTCGCTCGTGGCAGCGAATCTGCCGCTGCCGGGCAGAGGTGCCTATGATGGGAAGTTCATGCGGCGCGCGAGGTCCTGAAGGCGCGGGTCGGAGTGCGGCTGTCGGGGGCTAGCCGCTACGGGAAGTCCACGTCGAGGGCGTAGATTTCCTGCGTGCCGACTTGCCGCGCGATGAGCGGCGAACCGTCGGGGGTGATCCCATACCAGGGGAAGTTCCCCGCAACGGAATTTGCCGCGTGAGCTTCACCGAGTCTGACAACCTCCTCGGTCTTGCGGGTGGCAATGTCGACTCGATAGAAACCCGGCGCCCTCCCTGCCTCCAACCCGGCGAAGAAGACGTACTTGCCGTCTTTCGACCGGTTCAGGAAGCTGGCTCCGGGACCGCCCGGCTTCTCCCACTTTTGGGTCTTGAAGTCGAAAAGCATCACCTTATGCTCTCCGGACGTTAGCGCGGCCACGTAGCGGCCGTCGGGCGAACAGCGGGGAGAATAAATCCCTTTTGAGCCGGGCAGATCCGTCACTTGGCGTGTCTTCAAATCAAGCACGCGGATGCTGGAATCAGGGGAGCCACCGCAGTATGTGGTGAACACCAGGGAATTCCCATCGGGAGACCACGTGGGGTCGCCCTCGTTGTGCTCTCCCGAAGTCAGCGCCTCGGGAGCGCCGCCATCAGCCGAGATGGTATAGACTTTCGAATGCCCGTCCGCACGCAAGTCCCAGAACGCGAGGCGCTTGCCATCCGGCGACCAGCGCGGCAGGAAAACCTTCATGGGAGGGAAAGTAAGCTGAAGCTGCTCGGTTCCGTCCATCCTCATCCGCCACAGCGTGCCTTCCGGCAGCCGGACGTAAGCCACCCACTGCCCGTCTTTGGAAAAGCTCACGCTCTCGGCTGGGATGCCACTGAGATACGGCACGAACTCGTGGAGCCTGGAATCATAAACGGAAAGCTCAGCATTGCTCTGGGTGCCCACGAAGAAGATCTTTTTGCCGTCCTTGCTGACGAGCGGGCCGTCGAACCCGCCGATTTGCATCGGCCCAGTGGTCAATTGGACAGGCTCGTGGCCACTCTTGCCGAAGAGGCGGCCTTCGCGAAGCGCCCAGATGTTACTGTTTCCTGCCACCGTCGCCTGAAACACGTAGTGTTTGCCGTCGGGCGTCCAGGTGCCGCAACACTCGCTCCCGCCGGCGTTCCAATCCGGGAGGAAACGGTGCAAGTCCGAGCCGTCCGCCGAAGCCTCCCAAATCGAACTCCGAGCGTGGTTGGAGCCCATAACGCTGAAGCGCAGGCGGCTGCCGTCCGGAGAGTAGCGGAAGAAGTACGGCATTTCAGGCACGCTAAAGAGCCTCCGAGACCCCGTGCCATCAGCATTGGCGAAATAGACATCCGGACCGTGCGTATAGGGCAGGCCGCGGCCATCTGGAGTATAGTCCTCGAAGTTCGACACCAAATCTCCAATGCGGCGAGGCGAGCCGCCCAGGACCGGGACGCGCCAAATCGGATTGCGCCCAGTAGCAGTAAGGGGGCTTTCAACTATCAGCTCGCCGTTGTCCGGCGAAATGGCGCCGACATACGCATCCTTGAGCGTCATGGGAATCGGAACGGCGTCGCCGCCCGCCGCTGGGACAGCCATGGGAGTCGGGTGGCCACCAACGGTTTCTCGGAAGTAAACTCTCGCTCCATCCGTGCCAGCCAGGCCCTTCTCGCGGCCTGTGTGGGTGATTTGGCGAATCCCCAACACCTTGGGCGCGAGCGGAGTGCGGAGCAAGAGCCAGAGCACCATGCCTGCGGCCACTAGCACGGCGACGCCGGCGAGGGCAATCGTCCAGCGCCTCTGTGCCGCCGATGTCCTAATCGTCGCCACCGGCGGGGACACCGGCGCTACAGCCGCCGATCTCCCTGATTCCGTATCGCGCTTCAGGCGCTTCAGGTCGGCCCGCAGGTCAGAGGCTGTCTGATAGCGCGTCTCCCGGTCTTTCTCCAGCGCCTTGTTGATGATGTGTTCCAACTCCGCCGGGCAGTCGGGATTCAGTCGAACCGGTGACGTCGGGGCCCGGGGTGAGGATGGCCGTGAAAATCACCGCGGAAGTATTGCCCGTGAAGGGTTGCCGTCCTGTCGCCATCTCCTACAGCACCGCGCCGAAGCTGAACAGGTCCGTCCGTGCGTCGAGTTCTTCTCCACGCGCCTGCTCCGGCGACATGTAGGCGACCGTTCCCATGACCTCGCCGGGGCTGGTGAGCTGCTCGGGTTCGATGGAGGCGGTGGGCAGCGCGGAGGCTCCCGCCATTTCCGCCGCCCCCCTGGCCTTTGGTGCAAGCTTGGCCAAGCCGAAGTCCAGGACCTTCGCCTGGCCATGCTGGGTCACGAAAATGTTCGCTGGCTTGACGTCCCGATGGATGATGCCCTTCGAGTGCGCAGCGTCGAGAGCGTCGGCAATCTGGATGGCGAGGTCGAGCAGTTCGTCCGTCTTGAGCGGCTTTCCGGCAATGCGGTCCTTGACCGTCTCGCCCTCCAGGTACTGCATCGCGATAAAGGGCTGCCTCTCGTGCTCGCTGATGTCATAAACAGTGCAGATATTGGGGTGATCGAGTGCAGAGGCAGCCTGCGCTTCACGTTGGAACCGTTGCAAAACCTGGGGGTCCTTGGAGAGTTCTTCCGGCAGGAACTTCAAGGCGACAGTGCGCTTGAGCTTGCTGTCCTCGGCCTTATAGACGACACCCATGCCGCCGCCACCGAGCTTCTCCAGGATGCGGTAGTGGGAGAAGGTCTTGCCAATCATGCGAGGGTTCCGCCTTTGGTGACCATCTTAGGCTGCGCTTGCAGCCAAGTCAGCGCAATAGGACGTCTCAAAGGTCTGGCGAAACACACTGCGCCGGGCTAAAGTACCCTACTTTTCACTATATGAGTTGCGTCACACATTCGCGACTAGGCTCAGCGCGGGAGGAGTGGCCGACCATTTCGTCACGTTAATGCTCAGGCAAGGTGATGCCGGTGTTTTCAAGCGGTACAGCCAAGCCAAGCTCAACATGATGAGAGAAGCCTTGGCCAAGCTAGACCGTGTTGCGAATGAACGTCCTTCGAATTCTGGTACGGCGACATCGAATTGAGGGAGTTTTGGTACATTTTTGGTACGCTTCAGACATTTGAGGGGATAATGGGAGAGAATGAGATATTGATTCGAAAGGGGATAGTTGGTACGCCTGGCAGGATTCGAACCTGCGACCTGTTGCTCCGGAGGCAACCGCTCTATCCATCTGAGCTACAGGCGCACATCATCGCAGCTAAACGACTTGTCGAAAGTGGCCGGCTTTTGAATTGCGGCCTTACTCGAGGATTTTCTGGGAACTCGGCTCCACTCTCGTAGATTAGGTTACCCTACTCATCCTCCTCCGGCGCCAATCCTCCGTGCTGCAAGAACATCGATGATGGCAGTCTCGATGTTCGAGTGGCCCCTCGGTTATGCCGGCACCGGCTATTCCGTCCTACCTGTGAGCGCCGGGTGTGGCATAAGCGCGCCTAAAAGTATATATCGTGAAGGGGTCATGTGGGAAGTCATCTTTGATGACTCGTTCAGGCGCTTCCTTGAGACTGGTAATGTGTTACGCTTCCTTGCGCTTTGTCTTCGGTCCGCGCACCAGGGAGATCTAACCCTTAGGCCTCTCAGCCACAGATCTCTTCAGCACTTTCTTCGCATCATGCGCTAACGGCGCGATTCGCTTGGCTCTCACTGCGGAAATTACTGTCTGGGCCTTTTGCGGTATTGTTCGTACAGCCTCAAATGTTTGTTATCCGTTGAAGTCAATTGGCCATTGATGAAGAGATAGCGAACTTGCGTCGGGATAGCGAGCGGGTCGCCATCGGTGACGATAAGGTCCGCGATCTTGCCGGTCTCGATTGTGCCCAACTCGTTCGCGAGGCCAAGGATCTGAGCCGGGTAGAGCGTGACGGCTTTCAAGGCCTCGTCGTAGGGAAGCCCATACGCCACCGCATTGGCGGCCTGGTAAGGCAGGCGGCGCGAAAACGAAGAGTCGTTAAAAGTCGCAAAGGCGATCTTGATGCCCGCAGCGTGCAGTTGGCCGGGCGTGGCGTAGGACTGGTCGTAGGGTGCGTCTTCGTCTTCGGGCAGAGCCTGCGTAGGCCCCAGAATCACCGGCACGTGCTTGGAGGCCAGCAACTCCTTGACCTTGTAGGATTCTGATCCGCCGCCCAAAATCATCTTGAGCTTTTGCTTCTCGCAGAACTCGACCGCATCGTGAATGGCGCGCTTCTGCTCGGCCACCACCAGCACCGGCAGCTTGCCCTGCACGACAGGCACGAGCGCTTCGAGCTTGAGGTCACGATCGAAGTTCTGTCTGGAGCCCTTCTCCATGGCTTGGGCGTAATGGCGCGCTCGCTCCAGCAAGTCGGCCAGTTCGAAGATCCGCTTGTCGTATTCCTGCTTCGCTTCCGTGAACGGACGCTCTCGGACGCTGAACGTACTGACGTCAAAAGACCGGGTCTGCATGGTTGGCCAATCCACCACCATGGCGACGGAGCGGCGAATGAGCATCTCCTCGACTGTCCAGCCCGCCAGGTTGATGGCCGAAGCCTGGCCGGTTATCACCGAGCCTCCACCGCCGCGGAATCCGCCTCCGCCCAGGGGCGTGGCCAGAGCGTGCGTGATGCCGTTGGCGCGCGCCACCGGGATCAGTTCGCTGGCCGGAAGAACTGCCGTCATAGCCACTAACTGCGGGTTGTACGTCCCCACGTCGCTGGTGTCCACCGAGGCAGCCACGGCTTCGATCT